>Ga0224510_10000766_pt1 | contig 22962 bp, 23 predicted proteins | sample SF_May12_sed_USG_FD_170161 | JGI IMG/M metagenome (GOLD analysis project Ga0224510, IMG submission 170161) | Sediment microbial communities from San Francisco Bay, California, United States - SF_May12_sed_USGS_4_1 | ecosystem: Environmental > Aquatic > Marine > Sediment | place: USA: California... | reverse complement strand
GGGCGGGTTCATCGTGTCCGCGAATGGTCAGATCCGCGACCTGTCCGTCCCCATGTTCATGGAGGCGGAGCGCAAGGTCGAGACGAGATGACAAAGCCTCCTGACACCGCGTTCGTGAGCGACGCCTGCGCCTGGGCGCTGCGCGCCTTTTCCGGCGCACCACGACGCGCACGTTAGGCGTACCAAAGGAGTTAACGCAATGACACCCTCGAATCTGGTAACGAATGAAGAGGTCGGGCGCGCTTGCAAGAGCCTTGGGATCAAGGATTGGAGCAGTACGCCGACGTTCACTGTATCGGCAGATGAAGCACGGGCGATTCTCAAGCAGGTCGGCGGCGAAGCTGAGCAGGTCGGGCTGGAGGATTTCCGAGAGGGTTTGCAGGTGGAACTCGAGCACGGCATTCGATTTCCAGATGCGAACGTGACCAACAACCACCCCGTCCTCACCGGAAAGATCGTCCTCGCGCATCTCAAGGAGTCGCTTCTCTACTACAAGCGACTCGCTGTGATCGAGCTGGAGGGCGACCTGCTCAAGGCGACCAAAGCACGCGATGCAGAGAAGCTACGGTCGGTCTATGAGCGAATCGTGTCGGCGCGCCTCGCGCTGGATCAGGCGGAGGTCCGTTTCCTCGCAGGAAAGTGACTCCAGGCGCCCTGTGCGATGCCCTCGCATGCCATGAGCACGCGTCTCAACGGATTCTTGAAGTATTGCCTTGGCACCAATCAAGACGGCGGGTATCAGCCGATCGGGTTCTCCGATCGGCTGCAGTCCGTATGCGCCGAGGCAACCCAAGAGGAGCAGGCCGTGCTACAGGAAATCCTCAGCGAAGATCGCTCGCCCAATTGGACGAGCGGTTCCCTCGCGCAGGAGGCGCGGTTGTTCGAGATCGCCCTCGCGCAGAAGCATCCGTACTTGGAGCCCGTGGTCGCACGTGCTTTGGCGAATCGGTGGGCTCATGGCTGGAGGTAGCATGCCCGCGCCTATCCCGTCGTTGCACCCGCCGTGCGCCAGCCCGCGACTGTCGCACGCGGGTGAGCTCGAGCGTTAGCCGCATTAGCCCAGTCGACTCATGAACCCGGCAGAGCAGCGAACCTTGGCATACTTCCATCGACGAGCCACTCAATGACGCCTGCAGCCCAAGCTACGACCCTGCGCATCGGCGCGCTCATGGCACTGCTGAGCGCAGTGGCTACCGTCTTGTCGGGCATCCTGCACCCGTCGCGCGAGAAGCCCGATGACCATGTACGCGTCTTTGCCGAGTATGCCCAAAGCGAGATCTGGATCACCGGACACTTGATTCAGACCTACGGCTTCTTTCTTGCCTTCCTGGCGCTGATCGCTCTGGGCATCTGGCTTGCCGAGCATGATGACCGGGCAAGAGTCTTCGTTCGAATCGGAACGCCGCTAGCCACCGCCGCCATTGCGGCCGCCGCGCTTCTGCAAGGGCTCGATGCGGTTGCGCTCAAGGCTGTCACCGTGAAGTGGGCGGCGGCGGCAGTCGCTGACCGGTCTTCGGCATTCGCAGCGGCTGAGGCGGTACGCTACTTGGAGATCGGGTTCAACAGCACCTTTCGCATGCTGCAGGGCTTCTGCTACGTCACCTTCGGCGCAGCGCTGATGCAGACCTCCGGCTGGGCTCGCTGGCTTGGATGGAGCGCCGTAGTTCTCGGAGTGGCCGTCGTGGTCCGCGGTTTCGCCGTGGCGTACACCGGCTTCTCCCCTTCCAATCCTCTCTATGCGGTGCTCGGCGGCACCGCGCTCGAACTCTTGAACGGCTGGCTGCTCATCGCGTCTGTGTACATGTGGCGCGTCGCATCGTCGATAACGCCGGAAATTGCACTCGTCAGGCCCGTCTCTCGTGAAGGCGGCTAGCCCATCGCTCGGCCGGGCGCACCACGGCAGCCGCTGGGCGAGATCTGCGCCAGGCGTTTGCATGACACGGTCCGATGTTCACATTCTTTGACCTGCTGAAGCTTCTCGGAGCGGCTGCTGGTGCAGTCATCGGCGGCAGCTACGGCTCCTCCTTTGGCTGGCCCGCTGCGATAGTCGGTACCCTGGCGGGCCTCATTGTCGGAATGCTCGTCGGCAATCTGCCTTGGACTGCCAGTCGCGCCTGGATGCACTACGACCTCAAGCGATCGAGTGTCGCAAAGCTCAGGGACCGCCTGCAACGCGAGCATTCCATTTCACATCTCCTCATCGGCGAATTGTTGTCGCGCGGCGAGCCCCTGGAGCAGTTTCGCGACTACGTTGCGGAGCTTCTCCGATCCCACGATGCACTTGAGCGGCGCTGCGGCGAGGGCACGGCAAGAATGTGGTTTCCTGAACTGCTCGCCGGTTCTTCGTCGTCATCATCTGCGGCAAAGGCCGATCGTCAATGACCAAGGCGTCTGGCTCCGGCTGGTGCGGACGGGCTGCCAGCGCAGCGACAATGTTTCGTGGCGAGCGGGCCCGCCGCACTCAAGGACGTTAGGCGGCCTGGGATTGGCTTCGGATCTTGGAGCAACGCAAATCGATGGCAGACACGATGCAGGCCTATGTGATAAGCGAGCCCGGAGGTCCGGAAAGGCTGGAGCTCAAAGAGATCCTGCGCCCGTCGCCACGGGACGGATGGGTCCTCATCAGAAACCGGGCCTTCGGACTCAACCGATCAGAATGGTTCACGCGGCGCGGGGACTCGCCTTCGGTACGGTTCCCGCGCGTGCTGGGCATTGAGTGTGCCGGCGAAGTCGTCGCCGCGCCCGGCTCTAGCTTGCCGGTTGGACAGCGCGTCGTTGCGATGATGGGGGGAATGGGGCGGCAGTTTGACGGGTCTTACGCTGAGTATGTGCTGGTGCCGCAGCAGAATGTCTTTGCATTACAGACACAATTGGAATGGAAGCGCCTCGCAGCCCTGCCTGAGATGCTTCAGACTGTTCACGGTTCGCTCCACGTCGGACTGGAGATCGAGCGGGCGAAGAACATTCTTGTGCGAGGCGCGACCTCGTCCATCGGCTTCACGGCCATCTCCCTGGCCCGATCGGCAGACCTTGAAGTCACCGCCACCACACGGAACCCGGCCAAGGCCGACGAGCTCAAAGTTGCCGGCGCGGCTCATGTCATCGTTGACGAGGGCGCGATAGCGGACAAAGCCCGCGCCATCTATGCCGACGGCTATGACCGAGTTCTGGAGCTCATCGGAGCAACCACACTGCTCGATTCTCTGCGGGCCACGCGCCGGGGCGGCATCGTCTGCATGACGGGCATTCTCGGCGGCAGCTGGGTCCTGCAGGACTTCCATCCGATGGGCGATGTTCCTACTGGCGTGAAGCTGACGTCATATAGCGGCGAAGCAGCCGATATCACGTCCGCGCAGCTTCAACATTATGTGTCTCTCGTAGAATCCGACGAGCTCAGCCTCAAGCTCGGACCGAGCTTCCGTTTTGGGAGACTTCGTGAAGCCCACACCCTGATGGACGAGAACAGAGCGAACGGGAAGATCGTGATCGAGGTGGACTGACCGCGATGTCGACGTTGAATGGCGCTGGCCGCCTAACCAGTCGTTCCAGCGGACCGCCTTCGGCGGCCGCTGAACTCCACCGTTAGTCGGCATCGACATCTGCCTTTCGCATTGCAGGTTATCCGGGCGCCGGTCTGACCGTGTCGCTTGCAGTCGCAGGAAGAATGCTCGCTCAGCTCGCGCGCAGCTCTTCGCCGCGCGCAAGCAGCGCCCAGGCGATGCGCGCGTTCTTGTTGGCGATCGCCACCAGTGTCTGGTAGTAGCCGCAGCGGCCCTGAAGCTGCAGCGCCCAGCGCGAGACGCGGTCGCGGTGCGCCGCCGCCGTGTGCAGCACCGAGCGCGCCCCCTGCACCAGGAGATTGCGCAGATAGGCATCGCCCCGCTTGGTGATGCGTCCCAGGCGCGCCTTGCCCCCGGTGGAGTACTGCCCTGGCACCAGTCCAAGCCAAGCGGCGAACTGCCGGCCATTTCGGAACTCCCGGGCGTTGCCCACCGTGGCCACGATCGCCAAGGCGGTCGTCGCCCCGATGCCACGGATCCTCATCAAGCGCTGCGCGGCCTCCGAGAGCCGCGCCTGGGCCGCAAGCTCCCGATCGTAGGCGTCGATGCGCTGATCAAGCAGCCGCAGCTGCTCGAGCAGCTCCGCCACCATGCGCCGCGCGAGCTCGGGCAGCGCCTCGGCCGCCGCGGCCGCCTGGCGACGCACCGTCACCGAGCGCAGCGGCAGCACCACCCCGAACTCCGACATCAGCCCGCGCAGCCGATTGATCGTCGCGGTCCGCTCCACCACAAAGCCCTGCCTCACCCGGTGCGGCGCCAAGAGCGCCTGCTGCTCGGCCGACTTCACCGGCAGGAACCTCATGCTCGGCCGGCTCACCGCCTCGCAGATGGCTTCTGCGTCGTTGCCGTCGTTCTTGCCGCTCTTACGGTACTGCGTCACGAACTTCGGCGCCATCGGCCGCACCGTGTGCCCCAGCCCTTGAAACCGCCGCGCCCACTCGTGCGCCCCGCTGCAGGCCTCCATCCCGATCACGCAGGGAGATAACCCGCCACCACCCCCAGGAGCTGGTCGCGCCGCACCGTCTTACGCAGCACCACCCTCCCCGCGCCATCCACCCCGTGCAGCGAAAACACGTTCTTTGCCAGATCGATCCCCACGGTAGTAATCTTTTCCATGACTTCCCCTCTCGTATTCAGATTGAACTCAGACACTTCAATCTTGGCACTTCGATGCCGTGCAGGCGCAAGCCCGCTTCGAGTAGGGGAAGTCCCTTTCATTCGTTAGGAGTCACCGGTCCGCGAATGGGCGACGACGTCATTTCCTACATCGAATGCCAAGCGTTTCGCTGGCATTTGCTCTTCGTGATCCGGGGGTATCGTCCCGATCAAGCGAAGCCCGGATGACGGAGGGTACCCGATGATGATCATCCCGGAGGCTGCATGGATTCGCGCATGATGAGACGCAACTTCGCCACCGCCCTCCTCGACGGACTGCGCGTGGTATGGCCAGTCCTGTCTTTCCTGGTCGGACTGATGGTCACCCTGGGCCTCGTCGTCGGGTTGAGGGAAGGTTGGTCGATACAGGAGTCGATCTACTTTGCCTTCGTATCCGGTCTCACGATCGGCTATGGCGATCTTGCCCCGAAGACGCTGCTGGCACGCACGCTCGCAATCCTCATCGGGGTATGCGGCGTGCTGTTCACCGCACTGCTGGCCGCGATCGCCGTGAAGGCCCTCACGGCAGCCAGTGGGGACGGCGCCGATCGCTCGCTCGGCAACAGAATGAAGGGTGAGCATGACTCCTAACAACGCGTTGTTGACCGACGCGGAACCTCATTCGATAAAGTGGACACCTCGACCTAACGCTCGAGGAGGTTCCAATGGCGGCGCCGGCTGCCGGCCTCCTCTACGAACCGGAGAACGGAGACGCACCGCATGCCCCGTATCATCGAATCGCCCACGATCGTCGAAGCCGCCGGCAACAAGCCGAAGCGCATCGAGGAGTACGTCGGTCGCATCAACTCGAATCATTCGCGGGTGAGCGTGGCGCGCATGGTTTCTCCGGCAGGCTGGATCGAACCCGGCCAGCGCCCGAAGTTCATGGAGATCACCGTCGTCCTGTCCGGAAGCATTCATCTCGAGCATGAGGGCGGCGAGTGCGACGTGGCCGCCGGGCAATGCGTCGTCACGCAGCCAGGCGAATGGGTGCGCTACAGCACGCCGGATGCCGGCGGCGCCGAGTACATTGCGGTGTGCCTGCCCGCGTTCTCGCCCGCCACCGTGCACCGGGATGCCTGATGGAACGATCCCCCGGCAATGCGCCGCAGGCATGCTGAAGACCTACAAAGGCAGCTGCCGCTGCGGCGTGCACGCCTTCGGCGTCGGCAACGACACGCCCGGCGCTTGACGCCGGGTCCGGCTCACGGCGTGCCAAGCAGGAAGTAGACGGTCTGCGGCCGGTTGCCGCTCAGCCCCATGCCGAACGCCACATAGGCCGTGCCGAGCCTGGTGTCCGCGGCGAGGAACACGCTCGCCGAATTTCGCACCTCCGTGTCCGCCGCCGGATCGACGCCCTGCACCGCGCGCGTCGCCTCGAGCGAGCCGCCGGCGTACGCACCGCTTCCCAGCGGCGCCGGCAGCGAAGCGAGGCGGTAGCTGTACACCGCGCGCGCCAGCCCGATGCGCTCGCCGATCAGCTCGTCCATGCCGTAGCCCGAGCCGCGCAGGAAGCCGCCGAGGAAGAACGGGTCGTAGGCCGGCAGCTGCCCGTGCAGGGTGTCGCCGAGGTACCCGGCGAGCTGCACGGCGTGCGGCCCCCAGCTCCTTGCTCCCATCGCCAGCAGCTCGGTCCGGTTGTACTCGTCCTCCGAGCCCCACTTGCCCACGGTGCCGAAGCTCTTCACCGACAGCAGCAGCCCGTCGCGCGGAAAGCTCGGGCTGTCGATCTGGTCGAAGACGGCGCTCAGCGTGTAGCCCCGCTGGCGCACGTCGAAGTCCGGGACGAAGGTCAGCACGCCGAAGTCCTCCTCGGCCCTCAGCCGCCCGGCGAACAGCCCGGCGCGCAGCTCGCCGTACTTGTTCTGCGTGCCGATGTCCAGGTGCGCGCGCGCCGTGCTCACCTCGAAGCTGCCCACGCGCCGGCCGTCCAGGTAGTAGACCACCGGCTGGTTCTGTCCCTCGGCGCGCGGCGCAATGAACACGCCGGCGCGGTTCGAGAACGGCTGGTGGAACTCGCTCGCGATCCGGTCGCGGTAGCCGAACTGCAGGTCGTTGCGCCACTCGGCGCCGAGCGCGTTGACCCAGGTGGCGCGGTGGGTCAGGTTGACGCTGAAGCGCGTCTGGTCGGTGTCGGCCGCCAGGCCCAGGCCGAACTTCACGTAGTTCGGGCCCCAGGACTTCTCCTCGCCGCGCACGACCACCGTGCGCGTGCCGTGCCGGTCGAGCAGGCGGTAGTCCATGCGCTCGAAGTCGCCCTCGCCGTAGACCTGCTCGAGCCGCCGGTGCAGGTTGGGAAGGCTGAAGTCGGTCTCCGGCCGGCGGCGCACGTCGATTCCCGGCACCTCGGCGAGCTGCCGCTCGATCACCTCCGGATTGACGCGCGAGCCGGTGGTGGCGACGCGCACCTCGGTGACGCGCGGCGCCGAAGGCTGGCGCGCCGCCACGCGCTCGCGCCAGGCGCGGTACTCGGCCTCCGGGACCGATAGCGCGCGCAATGCCTCGGCCTTGGCGCGCGCGGCCTCCTCGCCCAGTCCGACGAGCGCGAAGGCTTCGGCGAAGTTCGCCGCGCTGTACTCCCCCAGCTGCGGCGCGATGAGCAGGTCGCGCCGCCCGAGCGCGGCGACCGACTCGCGCACGTTCTGCTCCATGAGCACCAGCAGCATCTGCAGCGAGATGCCGAGCGCGGTGGCCAGCTCCTTGCGCGGCAGCAGGCCGCTGCCGACATTCACGGCGATCACCACGTCGGCGCAGGCCTCGCGCGCCGCCGCCACCGGCAGGTTCTGTAGAAGGCCGCCGTCGACGTACAGCGCGCCGCCGATCTCGACCGGCGCGATCGCGCCGGGCACCGACATGCTGGCGCGCATGGTCCGCACCAGGTCGCCGTCGCGGAACACCTTGACCGTGCCGTCCTTGATGTCGGTCGCGACTGCCCGGTAAGGGATCGGCAGGTAGTCGAAATTCTGCTCTGCGTAGTTGCCGGCGCCCGCCGCCATCTCGCGCAGCAGGAACTCGACCTTGTAGCCCGAGGTGCCGCCGGGCGGCAGCACCAGGCGCCCGTCGCGCAGGCCGAGCTCGAGCCGGAACAGGTTCTCGAAGTCGTCGCGCTTGGCGCGATAGGGGCGCTCGGCGCGCGGCGGGTCGTCGACCAGCACCGCGTCCCAGTCGATGCGCCGGATGCGCTGGGTCATCTCCTCGACCGTCGCGCCGGAGGCGTAGATGCCGCCGATCAGCGCGCCCATGCTCGTGCCCGCGATGCAGTCCACCGGCACGCGCATCTCTTCGAGCACCTGCAGCACGCCGAGGTGCGCCAGGCCGCGCGCGCCGCCGCCGCCGAGCACCAGGCCCACGCGCGGCCGCGTGGCGTCGCCGAGCGCCGGCGCCGCCGGCAGGCACAGCGCGCAGGCGGCAAGCACGATCCCCAGCAGCGTTGCCGCCGATGCGCTTGCCCGACCGCTCACGCGCGGCACCCTCAGCCGTCCTGCATCCCGCGCAGCCGGCGCTCGACGCGCCGCAACTGCACCAGCGCGAAGAACGCCGCGATGCGCAGGCGCGTGGCGAGCGACGGCCGCCAGTTGCCGGCGAGCACGGAGACGATCGCGCGGTAGATGCCCGAGGTCTTGCGCGGCGAGAACCACAGGTCACGGAACGCCGGGTCGTAGAACCCGGTCGCGAAGCGCCGGAAGTGGTGGTAGCGCCGCCGCACGAGCCGCTCGTAGCGCGCGAACGCGCGCGCCGGCAGCGCGCCGCGGCGCAGCCCCGCGTCGATCGCCTCGGCGGCGTCCAGCCCGCCCTGCATGGCGAGCAGCACGCCGGTGGAGAAGATCGGGTCGAGGAATGCGGCGGCATCGCCCACCGCCACCCAGCGATCGCCCGCCATGCGCGACGCGACGTACGAGTAGTCCGCGTCCACGCGCACCTCGCTCACGCGCCGCGCCCGCTCGAGCAGCGCGCCGGCCGTGGGCGTGTCGGCGAGGTAGTGCGCCAGGCTCTGCTCGGCGCTCGCCTTGCCCTCGCGCCGGTGCGTCGCCACGGGGATCACCGCACCCACGCTCATCGCGGACTCGGACACGGGGATGAACCACAGCCAGCCCATGTCGGTGCGCGTGAACATGCGGATGTCGCCCGCGCGACGGCCCTGCGCCCGCGGCACGCCCTCATAGTGCGCATGCAGCGCGACGTTGCGCAGCAGCGGGTCGTACTCATGCCGGCCGTAGCGCTTGACGAGAAAGGCGCTGCGCCCCGACGCATCGACGACGGCGCCCGCGCGCGCACCGCGCTCGACGCCGCCGGCGTCCGCGTAGCGCAGCGTCACGCCCGCGCCGTCGAAGGCCGCGTCGACGAGGCGGTGCCGCTCGCGCACGTCGACGCCGCTCGCCTGCGCGTGGCGCAGCAGCACCTCGTCGAAGCGCTCGCGCAGCACCTGGAAGGTCTGCGGCGTGGGCGTCTCCACCGCGGCCGAGAAGTCCGCGTACTGCTCGTCGTCGCCCCCCGGCCGGCGGAAGCTCGCGCCCCATTTCGGCACGAAGCCGGCGGCGCGCACGGCCTGCTCCGCGCCGAGGGCGCGCAGCACCTCGTTGCACCACGGCAGCTGCGACTCGCCGATGTGGAAGCGCGGGAAGCGGTCGCGCTCGAACAGCACGACCCGGCGTCCGCGCCGCGCCAGCGCCGTCGCGGCGCTCGAGCCGCCCGGCCCGCCGCCCACCACGGCGACGTCGAAATCCCACCCAGAGCCCGTCATGGCAGCGGCATTCTAAGGGACGCGAACGCCGGGAGCCCCCTGCCCGGCATCGCGCTAGGATTGCGCGCATGGACCTGGGTCTGAAGGGCCGCTGCGCGCTCGTCACCGGCGGCAGCATGGGCATCGGCAAGGCGGCGGCGCTCGAGCTCGCCGCCGAGGGCTGCCGCGTGGCGATCGCCGCGCGCGGCGAGCAGGCGCTGGAAAACGCCGCCGAGGAGATCCGCGGCCGCGCGCACGCCGAGGTGATCACGGTGCGCGCAGACTGCACGCGGCCCGAGGACATCGGCCGCATGGTCGAGGAAGTCGCGGCGCGCTTCGGGCGCATCGACGTCCTGGTGAACAGCATCGGCGCGGCGAAGTCGGGGCACTTCCTGCAGCTGCCCGAGGACGACTGGCGCGAGAGCCTCGAGCTGAAGCTGTACGGCGTCATCCGCTGCTGCCGCGCGGTGGTGCCGCACATGCAGCGCCAGCGCTGGGGGCGCATCGTCAACCTGATCGGCCACCGCGGCCGCCAGCCCGAGTCGCGCGCCATGCCGGCGGGGGTGGCCAACGCGGGCCTGATCAACTTCACCAAGGCGCTCGCCGACGAGTTCGTGCGCGACGGCATCCTCGCCAACGGCGTGAGCCCCTGCCCGATGGAGACGCGCCGCCTGGATTACATGGTGAAGGCGAAGGCGGCGCTGGAGGGCATCTCGGAGGACGAAGCGCGCGCGGAGTACCTGCGCGACATCCCGATCGGCCGCTTCGCGCAGCCCGCGGAGATCGCCGCGCTGATCGCCTTCCTCGCCTCCGAGCGCAACAGCTACATCAGCGGCGCCACCATCAGCATCGACGGCGGCGCGACGCGCGGGGCCTGAGCGATCTGGCACACTGGCGCCATGTCCTACATCGACGAGTCGTTGTCCGCGGGCGAGAAGGTCGAAGGCCTGTTCCGCCTGCACTGGACGGCCTGGCTGTGGGTCTGGCTTTGGGTGCTGCTCGCCATCCCGACGCTCGGGCTGACGCTCTTCGTCGCGCTGTACGTCTACCTGCAGCTCAAGTACCAGGAGCGCGGCGTGACCAACAAGCGCGTCATCCTCAAGAAGGGCATCATCGGCCGCAAGACCGAGGAAATGAAGCTGACGTCGATCGAGACGGTGGAGATCGAGCAGGGCGTATTCGGCCGGCTGCTAGGCTTCGGCACGGTGAAGATCACCGGCCGCGGGGTGAGCGACTTCCTGTTCACGGGCATCGACGATCCGATGGCGGTGAAGCGCACCATCGAAAGCATCGGCAACCCGATCGAATGATTGACCTGGATCAAGCCCGGCTGCGCCCGGCCGCGTAGCTTCGCTGCACGGACGAGACCTATCCGACGAAACCCGATGACGTTCGGTTCGAAGTGCATGCAGGCAGGCGCAGCGGCCCTGCTTGCCGCGGCGCTGACGCCGGCGCTGGCCGCCGACGCGCCGGAAGACGACCGCTACAGCTTGTCGCTCGGGGCCTATTTCGTCTCGCGCACCAACGGCACCATCCGCCTGGACCGCACGGTCGGCGGCATCGTCACGATCGGCACCAGCATCGACTGGGAGCGGGACCTGGGCGGCGAGACCTCGATGACGGTGCCGCGCCTCGACGGCTATTTCCGCTTTGCGCCCAAGCACCGCATGGACTTCAGCTGGTACAAGATCGACCGCGGCGGCCTCATCGTCAGCCAGCGCGGCCTCGACTTCGGCGACGTCACTTTCCCGCCCGGCAGCACGCTCGACAGCGAGCTCAATACCGAGACGCTCAAGGCGACCTACACCTATTCCTTCTACCGCGCCCCCGAGATCGAGACCTCGCTCTCGGTCGGCCTGCACGTCACCCGGATGGACGCGTCGGTGCGCTCCAGCGGCGGCGGCCTCGCCGAGAGCAACTCGGTGACGGCGCCGCTGCCGGTGTTCGGCTTCCGCCTCGACTACGCGTTCACGCCCAAGTGGTGGATGCGCTCCAAGTACGAGCTGTTCTTCCTCGACAGCGCCGACGAGTACCAGGGCGCCCTGAGCGACTTCACCATCGCCGTCGAGCACCACACCTTCAAGCACGTCGGCTTCGGCTTCGGCCTGAACCGCTCCAGCCTGGACATCGAAGTGCAGGATCCCGACCAGCGCGGCGCCTTCAGCTCGGTGCTCAACGGCCTGATGCTGTACGTGACCGTGCGCTGAGCGCCGGCCGCCGCGCCAGCCTGTAAGCTTCTGTGCGCGCTTCCCGACCAAGCGGGAAGCCCCAAACACAGAAGGGTTCCCATGGAAACGTATTACAAGAGCCAGCACCTTGCCGACTTCGGCAGGATCTCCGAGTCGAGCCCCGCGCTCGGCAAGAAGTTCTTCGACTGGTACGGCGCCGTGTTCGCCGACGGCGCCCTCACCGCGCGCGAGAAGAGCCTGATCGCGCTCGCCGTGTCGCACGCCGTGCAGTGCCCCTACTGCATCGACGCCTACACGCAGGATTGCCAGCAGAAGGGCGCCGACCTCGAGCAGATGACCGAGGCGGTGCACGTCGCGGCGGCGATTCGCGGCGGCTCCTCGCTCGTGCATGGCCTGCAGATGCGCGAGCACGCGAAGAAGCTGGGAATGTAGATGCGGCCGGCCAGCATTCCGCTTCGCCTGGAGGACATTGCCGGGGATCTGGCGCTGGACCGCGCCACGCCGCGCGCGACGCAGAGCCTGCAGCGGCGTGCCGCGCCGCTCGCCGCTCCTCAGGAACAGCTGCGGCTGCTCGACAGCGTGCCGCTCGCGGCCGAGTTCGCCGCGCTGGCGCCCGGCCTCGCGCCGGCGCAGCTCGACATCTTCCAGGTCAACCTCGGCAAGCTGTGCAACATGACCTGCCGGCATTGCCACGTGGACGCCGGCCCCGACCGCACCGACGCCATGATGGACGACGCGACGCTCGCGCAGGTGATCGCGGCGCTGCGGCGCAGCCGCGCGCACACCGTGGATCTCACCGGCGGCGCGCCCGAGCTGCACCCGCGCTTTCGTGACCTGGTGCAGGCCGCGGTGGACGCGGGCAAGCACGTCATGGACCGCTGCAACCTCACGGTGCTGCTGCTGCCGCGCAATGCCGGGTTGGTGGACTGGCTCGCCGCGCGCAACGTCGAAATCGTGGCCTCGCTGCCGCACTGGCGCCGGCCGAACACCGACGCGCAGCGCGGCGACGGCGTCTTCGAGCGCTCGGTGCGCGCGCTGCGCGTGCTGAATGCCGCGGGCTACGGCCATGGCGACCCGCAGCGGCGCCTGACACTGGTGTCCAACCCGGCCGGCGCCTTCCTCGGCGCTTCGCAGGCGAGCGTCGAGCGCGAATGGCGCGAGGGGCTGATGCGCAGCTTCGGCGTCACCTTCGACCGCCTGCACGTGCTGAACAACATGCCGATCGCGCGCTTCCTCGAGTGGCTGCAGGACTCGGGCAATCTCGAGGCCTACCTGCAGCGGCTGGTGAACGCGTTCAACCCCGCCGCGCTGGACGGCCTCATGTGCCGCAACACGCTGTCGGTGGGCTGGGACGGGCGGCTGTACGACTGCGACTTCAATCAGATGCTCGAGCTCGGGCTCGAAGGCGGCGCGGGGGCGCACATCCGCGACTTCGACGAAGACGCCTGGCGGCGCCGGCACATCGTCACTGCACACCACTGCTTCGGCTGCACCGCGGGAGCCGGCAGCTCCTGCGGGGGACAGACGGCCTAGGGGACAGACCCCATTTAGCGCGCTTCACCGCTAAATGGGGTCTGTCCCCATTTTTCGCCACACCACCCCGCCCGTAGCCTCCTTGCCCATGCCGTCGAGGTAGGCTTCGTGCGCGCGCGCTTCCGCCTCCGAGGCGCGCAGCACCACGAGCTTCGAGGCGTCGATGCGCGCCGTCGCGGCGGCCTCCTGCGCCGGGGAATCGAGCTCCATCACCAGGCTGTCCTGGCCGCGCGTCATCGCCAGGTACACCTCGGCGAGCAGCCGCGCGTCGAGCAGCGCGCCATGCAGCGTGCGATGCGCATTGTCCACCGCGTAGCGCTCGCACAGTGCATCGAGCGAGTTGCGCTTGCCGGGATGCAGCTCGCGCGCGAGCGCCAGCGTGTCCACCACGCCGGCCACGTGATCCGCAAGGCGCCCGAGTTCCGCGCGCCCGAGCTCCGCGTCGAGGAACTCGACGTCGAAGGAGGCGTTGTGGATGACGAGCTCCGCGCCGCGCACGTAGTCGAGGAACGCCGCGGCCACCTCCATGAACTTCGGCTTGTCGGCGAGGAACTCGTCGGTCAGCCCGTGCACCTTGAGCGCGCCCTCGTCGATCGCGCGCTCGGGGTTGACGTACTGGTGGAAGTGCCGATTGCTGACGCGGCGGCTCAGGAGCTCGATGCAGCCGATCTCGATCACGCGGTCGCCCAGCCCCGCGTTCAGGCCCGTCGTTTCCGTGTCGAGCACGATTTGCCTAGAGGCCACCGTCGATCCCCTTGTTCGCCAGCGCGTCCGCGCGCTCGTTCTCCGGGTGCCCGGCGTGCCCGCGCACCCAGTGCCACTCGACCGCGTGCGCCCGCGCGGCCTCGTCCAGGCGCATCCACAGGTCCTGGTTCTTCACGGGCTTCTTGTCCGCGGTGCGCCAGCCGCGCCGCTTCCAGTCGTGGATCCAGGCGCTGATGCCCTTTTGCACGTACTGCGAGTCGGTGAAGACGCGCACGCGCGCGCCCGGCGCGAGCGCCTCCAGCGCGCGGATCACCGCGGTGAGCTCCATGCGGTTGTTGGTGGTCGCCGCCTCGCCGCCGTGCAGCTCGCGCTCGCGCCCGCCCTCGCGCAGCAGCACGCCCCAGCCGCCCGGGCCGGGGTTGCCGCGGCAGGCGCCGTCGGCGTACACCTCCACCACCTCAGCGCTCATGCCGGCGCTGCGCCACGTGCCCGTTCTTCTGCGGCATGGCGGCCAGCGCGCGGCGCCGCGCGCGTTCCTTGCGCCAGGCGGGCGTGATGACGCGCATGCCGTGCACGCGCTTCACCGCGCGCACCACGTACATGCCGCCGAGGATCGGCCACCAGCGCGGGCCGGCGCGGTCCATGAAGCCGAAGCGCTCCCGCCACACCGGGTTGGCGAGCGGCGGCGCGTAGCAGCCGAAGCGCCCGCCGTTCAGCTCGAAGGACAGCAGCTGCAGCCAGTCCTTGAGCCGCAGCAGGCCGATGAAGCGCGCGTCCCAGGGCGAGCCGGCGTCGCGCCGCGTGAACCAGCGGCGCAGACCCCAGAGCGAGGCGTTGTTGAAGCCCGAGATGACCACCTGCCCCTCCGGGCGCAACACGCGCTCGGCCTCGCGCAGCAGCGCATGCGGATCAAGGTGCGACTCCAGCGCGTGCGGCAGCGCCACGAGGTCGAGGCTCTGCGAGGCCACCGGCAGCTGCAGCGGATCGGCCGCCACCGCGGCGCCCGCCTCCAGCGCGAGGCTGAAGCGGTGGGAAATGCGGTTGCGGCGCAGGAAATCCAGCTCCGGCAGACCGACCTGCATGGCGCGAAAGCCGAACACGTCTTCCACGGCGTTGTCGAACTGGTCGCGCTCCCAGTCGAGCGCGTAGCGCCCGAGCGGCGTGGTGCACCACTGGGAGAACGACGCGCGCTCGCCGTTATACTTGGCCGCGGCCTCCGACACGAAGGACTGCCGATCCATGCCCGATATCGTTCCTCTACCCGCGTTCCGCGACAACTACATCTGGACGCTGCGCGACGCGCGCTTCGCCGCGGTGGTCGATCCCGGCGAGGCGCGCCCGGTGCTCGAGTACCTCGCGCGCGAAAAGCTGACGCTCGCCGCGATCCTCGCCACGCACCACCACCCCGACCACGTCGGCGGCATTGCCGAGCTGCTGCGCCACGGGCCGGTGCCGGTCTACGGCCCGAAGGGCGAGCCGATCGCCACGCTCACCGACCCCGTGGCCGAAGGCGACACCGTGGACATTCCCGAGCTCGGGCTCGCGCTCTCCGTGCTCGACATCCCCGGGCATACGCGAGCGCATGTGGCCTATTATGGGGCAGGCAGCCTGTTCTGCGGCGACACGCTCTTCGCCTGCGGCTGCGGGCGCCTGTTCGAAGGCACCGCCGAGCAGATGATGGCGTCGCTCGCCAAGCTCGCCGCGCTGCCCGACGACACGAAGGTGTACTGCGGCCACGAGTACACGCTCGCCAACATCGCCTTCGCGCAGCAGGTGGAGCCCGGCAACGGCGCGCTCGCGGCACGCCTCGTGCGCGACCGCAAGCTGCGCGAGGCCGGCAAGCCCACCCTGCCCTCGACGCTCGGCGAGGAGCGCGCCACCAATCCCTTCCTGCGCTGGGCCGAGCCCGCGGTCATCGAGTCCGCCAACAAGTACCTTGGCGCCAGGGTCTCGGACCCCGTAAAAGTCTTCGCAGCCATCCGGGACTGGAAGAATCGAGCTTGAGCTAGTACTATCGCCTTTCATGCAAGGACTTAGAGGCAGGATTGCAAGTATTTTCGCGGTAGCGGCCCTGCTGGGTGGCTGCGCGAGCTTGCCGTCCGAGCCCGAGGCGCCGGGGCCAGCGGCTGCACCTGCGCCCGTGCCCGTGCCCGCGCCCGCGACTCCGGCGCCGCTGCCCGAGCCGCCGCCACCGCTGCCCGCCGTCCGCCTGCTCGACGCCACGCGCCTGCCGCCCTTCGAAGGCGAGCAGCGCGTGCTGCCGGCGCCGCCGATGGTGGCCAAGCTCGATCGCACCGCGCCGACCGACGACCTGTGGCTGCGCCTGCGCCGCGGCTTCGCCATGACCGACATCCGCTCGCCGCAGGTCGAGGAGCGCACGCGCTGGTACGTGGCCAACCAGGACTACCTGCAGCGCATGTTCGAGCGCACGCGCCGGTATCTTTTTCACATCGTCGACGAGCTCGAGAAGCGGCACATGCCGACCGAGCTCGCGCTGCTGCCCATGGTGGAGAGCGCCTTCAACCCGATGGCCTACTCGCGCTCGCACGCTTCCGGGCTGTGGCAGTTCATCCCCGGCACCGGCAAGCGCTACGAGCTGACGCAGAACTGGTGGTACGACGGGCGCCGCGACGTGGTCGCCTCGACCAACGCGGCGCTCGACTACCTGCAGGACCTGTACGAGATGCACGGCGACTGGCACCTGGCGCTCGCCTCGTACAACTGGGGCGAGAACAACGTGGCGCGCGCCATCCAGAAGAACCGCAAGGCCGGCAAGCCCACCGACTACCTGTCGCTGCCCATGCCGCGCGAGACGCGCGGCTACATCCCGAAGCTGCAGGCGCTGAAGAACCTGATCGCCAACCCGGCGGCGCACGGCATCAGGCTGCACCCGATTCCCAACGAGCCCTACTTCGCCACCATCACCAAGACGCGCGACATCGACGTGCTGCTCGCCGCCAAGCTCGCCGAGATGCCGGTGGACGAGTTCATCGCCCTCAACCCGGGTTTCAGCCGGCCGGTGATCCGCTCTACGGTCGCCTCGCGCATCGTGCTGCCGGCCGACAAGGTGGAGGTGTTCCACGAGAACCTCGAGCAGTTCGAGGGCGAAACGCTGGTCTCCTGGAAGACCTACAAGCCCAGGCGCGGCGACACGCTGGAGTCGATCGCGCGCCAGCACGGCCTGAGCCTCGCGCAGCTGCGCGAGGTGAACGGCATCCACCCGCGCGCGCGGCGCATGCCCGAGCTGCTGGTGGTGCCGATCGAGAACGGCGCCGAGGCCTTCGCGCGCCTGCCGATCATGTACGCCCCGCCCATTCCGAAGGGCGGGCGCACGCACGTCGTGCGCCGCGGCGAGACGCCGTGGAGCATCGCGCGCCGCTACGGCGTGTCGGTGAAGGACCTGCAGCGCTGGAACCGGATCCGCACGCACATCACGGCCGGGCAGCGCCTCACCATCTTCTAGTCGACCTTCGGCACCGCCGCGAGCAGCGCGCGCGTGTACTCGTGGCGCGGCGCGCCCAGCACCTGCCCGGCCGGGCCCTGCTCGACGATCTGCCCGCCGCGCATCACCGCCACCTCGTGCGCGAGGTACTCGACCACTGCCAGGTTGTGGGTGATGAACAGGTAGGCGAGGCCGAGCCGCTCCTGCAGCGCGCGCAGCAGGTTGAGGATCTGCGCCTGCACCGAGACGTCGAGCGCGCTGGTCGGCTCGTCGCAGACGATCAGGCGCGGCTCCACCGCCAGCGCGCGCGCGATGGCCACGCGCTGGCGCTGGCCGCCCGAGAACTCGTGCGGGTAGCGGGCCTGCGCGTCGGCGGGCAGGCCGACCTGCTCGAGCAGCGCGCCGATGCGCCGCGCGCGCTCGGCCTCCGTCGCGCCCACGCCGAGGCTGCGCATGCCCTCGGCGAGGATGTCGGCCACGCGCATGCGCGGATTGAGCGAGGCGTAGGGGTCCTGGAACACGATCTGCATCGCCGCGCGGTGGCGCTTCATCGCCGCGCGCGCCAGGCCCGTGAGCTCTTCGCCGGCGTAGCGCACGCTGCCCGCCGTCGGCCGCAGGAGCTGCAGGATCGCCTTGCCGACCGTGGTCTTGCCCGAGCCCGACTCGCCCACCAGGGCGAGCGTGCGTCCCTCGGCCACCGCGAGCGAAACGCCGTCCACCGCCTTCACATGGCCCACGGTGCGCCGCAGGACCCCGCGCCGGATCGGGAAATGCACTTTCAGGTCGCGCACCTCGAGCAGCGGCCTGGCCGCCGCGGCGGCGCGCGCCGCCGGCTCGCCTGCCGGCGCCGCGCGCGGCGCTGCGCGCTCGCGCTCGCGCAGGTGGCAGCGCACCTCGTGGCCGGACTCCAGCGCGATCGGCTGCGGCGGCTCGCGCCGGCAGCGCTCGAAGGCGAGCTCGCAGCGCTCGGCGAAGCGGCATCCGGCGAAGGCCTGCGTGAGCGGCGGCACCTGCCCGGGGATCTGCGCGAGCGGCCCCGCGCGCTGGGCGGCGCCCGGCAGCGCCGCGAACAGCTTCTGCGAGTACGGATGCTGCGGCGCGCGGAAGAACGCCGCGCGCGGCGCGACTTCGACGATCTCGCCCGCGTACATCACGGCCACGCGGTCGGCCATCTTCGCGACGATGCCCAGGTCGTGCGTGATGAGCAGCAGGGCCATGCCGCGCTCGCGCTGCAGCTTCGCCAGCAGCTCGAGGATCTGCGCCTGGATGGTCACGTCGAGGGCCGTGGTCGGCTCGTCGGCGATCAGCACCTCGGGGTCCACGGCGAGCGCGCCGGCGATCATCGCGCGCTGGCGCAAGCCCCCCGAGAGCTGGAACGCGTACTCGTGCATGCGCCGCTCGGGCTCCGGAATGCCGACCGCGCCGAGCAGCTCGAGCACGCGCGCGCGCACCGCGGCGCCGCGCAGGCTCGTATGCCGCTCGATCACCTCGGCCACCTGCCGGCCGACCGTCAGCACCGGGTTGAGCGCGGTGGACGGCTCCTGGAAGATCATCGCCACGCGTCGCCCGCGCACCGTGCGCATCGCCGCCTCGGGCAGCGCGAGCAGGTCGAGCTCCCCGAGGCGCACGCTGCCGCCCGTGATGCGGCCCGCCTCCGGCAGCAGGCGCAGCACCGACAGCGCGGTCATCGACTTGCCGCAGCCGGATTCGCCCACCAGCGCGAAGCATTCCCCCCTGGCGATGGCGAGGTCCACGCCGTCCACGGCGCGCAGCTCGCCGCGCGGCGTGTCGAGCGTCGTGCGCAGGCCGGCGAGCTCGAGCGCCGCGCTCATACGCGCACCCGCGGGTCGAAGCCGTCGCGCACCGCGTCGGCGAACAGGTTCGCGGCCAGCACCAGCGCGAACATGAAGAAGAAGGCGGCGGCCAGCGACCACCAGACCATCGGCTCGCGCGCCATCTCCAGGCGCGCGGCGTTGATCATGGTGCCGAAGCTGGTGGTCGAGGGGTCGACGCCGACGCCGACGTAGGACAGCACCGCCTCGGCGAGCACCAGCCCGGAGAAGTCGAGCACCAGCGAAATGATCACGATGTGCGCGACGTTGGGCAGGATGTGGCGTCCCAGCACGCGCGAGTGCGACACGCCGAAGGCGTGCGCGGCCTGGATGTACTCCAGCTCGGCGAGCTTGAGCGTCTCGCCGCGCAGCAGGCGCGCGAGGCCCGTCCAGCTCACCGCGCCGAGGATCGCGCACAGCGCGAGCAGGCGGAAGTCGGCACGCTGCGCCGAGGTCGGAAAGAGCTCCGGGTGCGTGTCGACGTACACCTGCACCATCAGCACCGAGGCGGCGATCAGCAGCACGCCGGGAATCGAGTTGAGCGTCGTGTACAGGTACTGGATGACGTCGTCCACCCAGCCCTTGAAGTAGCCGGCGGCGATGCCCGCGACGATGCCGAGCGGCAGCAGCACGAGCGTGGTCAGCGTGCCGATGACGAGGCTGGTGCGGATGCTCTTCAGCGCCTGGTAGAGCACGTCGCTGCCCACCTGGCTGGTGCCGAGGACGTGGTAGCCGCCGGCGAGCATGGCCGCCGGCCCGGCGAGCGCGAGCAGGCCGCCGAGCGCCGCGGCCGCCGCGCTCCAGGGCACGCGCGGCCAGCGCCGGGCGAGCGTCCTGCGCCCGGCGAGCACCGCAAGCGACCACAGCGCCACGGCGCCCGCCAACCCGGCGAGGATGCGCAGCGCGACGTCCCTGCCCCAGCGCGCCTCGTCCTTCAGGTGCGCGCCGCCATGCGCGAGGCGCGGGAACTCGCGCGCCGTGCTGCCGTCGGGCCGCTCCACGGTTTCCTTCTGGTACAGCCGCGTGGCGAGCGGGGCCGAGTAGGTCTTCTCCAGCTTCGTGCGCAAGGGCGTGAGCAGGGCATCGAGCGCCGAGCGCACCTCCACCGAGTAGGCGACCGGCGCGCCGGGATCCTTCGCTGGCAGCGCGGGCCGGTAATGCAGCGAGTCGAGCAGGCCGACGAGCATGAAGCAGCCGAGCACCACCGCGGAGGCGACCGCCGCGCGGCTGCGCAGGACGCGCGCCCAGGGCGCCGCGAGGTGCGGCCGCCGGCTGCTGTACCAGGCGAAGGCGGCGACCGCGGCCACCAGCAGCCAGACGAGCGCGTCGGTGGGCAGCAGGACCGGCATCAGTCGAGCCGCACGCGTGGGTCCACCAGGGTGTAGGAAAGGTCGGTGAGCAGCAGCCCCAGGATGTAGAGCACCGAGCCGATGAACACCATGGCGCGCACCACGGCGAAGTCCTGCGCCTGGATGGCGTCGATCGTGTAGCTGCCCAGCCCCGGGATGCCGAAGAAGGATTCGGTGATCAGGCTGCCCATGAACAGCAGCGGGATGACCACCACCACGCCGGTGAGGATGGGAATCATGGCGTTTTGCAATACGTGGCGGAACATCACCGCGGACTCCGCGAGCCCCTTGGCGCGCGCCGTGCGCACGTAATCCTTGCCCATCTCCTCGAGAAACAGCGTGCGGTACCAGCGGCTGCCGGCGCCGATGCCGCCCACCACGCCGATCAGCACGGGCAGCACGAGGAACTTCACCGCGTCCGTCCCTTCCGCGTAGCCGGAGATCGGCACCAGGTGCCAGAGCTTGGAGACCAGGTACTGGCCGCCGATGATGTAGAACAGCGAGCTGATCGACATCATCGCCACGCACAGGATCACGCCCCACAGGTCGAGGTAGGTGGCGCGGAAGAACGCCATGCCGAGCGCGAAGGTGATGTTCACCGCGATGCCCACCAGGAACACGGGGACGGCGAGCGCGAGGCTCGGCCCCATGCGCGTGCGGATCTCGTTGGCGATGTCGCGGTTGTCCTCGGCGCGGCCGAAGTCGAACACGAACAGCTTGACCGACTTCTCGAAGAAGATCGTCTCCGTGAGGAACCGTCGCCCGCTCTCGGCCGCGTTGTAGAGCAGGGGCTTGTCGTAGCCGCGCTCGGCCTTCCATTTCTCGATCGCCTCGGGGGTCACGCGCTTCACGCCGAGCTGCATGCGCGCCATGTCGTCCGGCGTGTTCACCAGGAAGAACAGCCCGAAGGTGATGAAGTTGATCCCGATCAGGATCGGGATCGCGTACAGGGTGCGGCGGATGATGTAGGCGATCATCGGGCCGCCATGCGCTCCCGGCGCCGGTAGCTGAGGAATGCCGGCACCGATCCGATCACCAGCACAGCAAGGATCAGCAGCGCCGGCCACAGCACCGGCCGGTTCCAGGCCGCGCGCAGCGCGGCCCGCCGGTCCACGTCGACGCGCAGGTACTTGAGGTTGTTGCGCGCCATGTTGTTCGGCTTGCCGTTCAGCATCCAGGCATGCGACAGGCCGTAGGTCACCGGATGGAAGCCCCCCACCCACGGCGCGTCGTGCCGGTACAGCGCCACCATGCGGTCGATGATCCTCTGGCGCTCGGGCGTGCTGGGCATCGCCTTCATGCGCTCGAACAGCGCGTCGAACTCGGGGTTCACGTAGTTCGAGGTGTTCTCGCCCTGGCTCCTGGCGCGCGACTGCGCGCCGTGCAGCAGAAAGAGGAAGTTCTCGGGATCGGGGTAGTCCGCGTTCCAGCCCAGGATGTAGAGCTGCTGGCTGCCCTTCCTGATCTTCTCCTGGAAGCGGTTCCAGTCGGTGTCGCGGATCTCGAGCTGCACGGCGATCCTGGCGAACTGGCGCCGCCACCAGTCGAAGCGCGGCTTGTCGCCCGGCCCGCGGCCCACCGTATCGAGGTAGAGCACCAGCGGCTCGCCCGTCTGCGCGCTGCGCCCGTCGGGATAGCCGGCCGCGGCGAGCAGCGCCCGCGCCTCCTCGACCGAGCGGCGCTGCGCGCGCCCGTCCTTCCACACGTGGGTCACGGGGTTGATGCTCTCGCGGCCCGTGCGCTGGCCGAAGATCCCCGGCGCGAGCGGGTCGTGCGCCACCACGCCGCGCCCGTTGAGGAAGATGGAGATGTACTCCTCCCAGTCCACGGCGATGGCGATCGCCTGGCGCAGCTTGCGCGCGCGGTCGGAAGCGCCGCCCACGACGTCGTCGAGCCAGTTGACGCCCAGATAGAGTATCGTGGTGTCGGGCGAGGTGCGCAGCTGGATGCCCTTCGCCTGCATCTCCGGCGTGAGCGACACCTCGCCGCCCACCGCGACGCGCACCGCCTGGTCGAAGGTGTCGCCCGGGATGCCCGAAGCGTCGTAGTAGCCCTGCAGGAACTTGTTCCAGTAGGGGATGCTCTCCTTTTCGCGCGAGAACACCACCGTGTCGATGAACGGCATCGTCTTTCCCGCCTCGGCGAGCAGCCCCGCCGCCGCGTCGCCCGGCTCGCCCTCGGCAGGATACGGCTCGCCGCGGAAGTTGGGGTTGCGCTCGAGCACCATCTTCGCGTTCGGATCGTTCTGCGTGAGCATGTACGCGCCCGTGCCCACCGGCCACCAGTCGAGCGTGAAGTTCTTCTCCGCCATGCCCGGCTGGTGGAAGAACTTCTCCGCCTCCCACGGCAGCGGCGCGAAGAACGGCATCGCCAGCCAGTACACGAATTGCGGATACGGCTCCTTGAGGTGCACGCGGTAGGTGTAGTCGTCGACCTTCTCCACGCCCTCCAGGCGGTGCTTGCGCAGGTCGAGCCAG
>Ga0224510_10000765_pt1 | contig 22983 bp, 25 predicted proteins | sample SF_May12_sed_USG_FD_170161 | JGI IMG/M metagenome (GOLD analysis project Ga0224510, IMG submission 170161) | Sediment microbial communities from San Francisco Bay, California, United States - SF_May12_sed_USGS_4_1 | ecosystem: Environmental > Aquatic > Marine > Sediment | place: USA: California... | reverse complement strand
TGTCGGAACCCGCGAAGTTGCGCTTCAGTTGTGCCGCATTTGCCGCTTCGCGCATGAGGTCGAGTTCATCCAGGATGGTACTTTCGTACTCGTTGACGATCTCGAGCGGCCGCAAACGTTTGCCGTGCTGCCAATAGCGATCGGCCAGCCCGGCCAGCATGCGCAGCACCGCAATATCTCGTTCGATCAACGGCTGCACATCGGGGCGCAACAACTTGACGATGACCTCGCCACCGCCGGGCAATTGCGCCGTATGCACCTGGGCAATCGACGCTGCCGCGTACGGCTCGACATCAAAGCGTGAGAATACCTCGGCAACAGGTTTGCCATAGGCCGCCTCCAACATCGCGATGGCCTGTTCGGCCGGGAACGGCGGCACATCGTCCTGCAGCTTCGCAAGTTCATCGGCAAGTTCGCGTGGCAACAGGTCGCGGCGTGTCGATATGGCCTGGCCAAACTTTATGAAAATCGGTCCAAGCTCTTCGAGCGCAAGTCGAACACGTTCGCCAAGCGGAGCCGAGCGCGTGCGACGTCGAGGCAACAGGTAAAAGAAGAACCGCAGCGGTCGCAGCAGGTGCGTTTCCTTGATGATGTCGTCGAGGCCGTACTTAACAAGTACGCGTTGTATGCCAATGAGACGTGCAATCGTTCGCCACTTGTACATGTTCAGCGACTATCCTCGAGGCGGCGCAGTCTCGCAGCGAGCCTTTCGACGTCATCACGCAATACCGCAAGTTGCGAGCGGAACCGATCTACTTCGTATCGCGTTGGCAGGTCGCGGCTTTCTTCCTGCAGGTATTCGCGCACATTGTCACCCATGGTCGTGCGTGCGGCGGACGCCCAGTTCCTGACCCCGCGCCCGATTTCAGCGAGCCGATGCGCCGCCACGTCACCAATCACGCGCGAAAGCTCCTCCTCAATGTCAGGTTTGGCGTAGCCGAGCAATTTTTGAAACCGCTGCGCGGTGACGGCATCGCCAGTCATCTCGACGTCGCCACTGCGAATCATCGCTTCATCGGGGCTGGCAATCATCCTTCCGAGAGTAACCAGGGATGCGCTGATGACGACGTCGGGATCGCTCTGATACTCGGTGCTCAATCGGACCGCGTTGTCAGCGAAACTGAAATAGGTGCTGAGCGATGTGTCGCGAGTGCGAATTGCGATCGTCGTACCGTTAAGGTCCGCGGCAAGTTTGCGCGCCGGTGTGGTCTCCGAAATATTGCGATTCATTATTTCGGCAACCGGCCGCAGCAATGCTTCGAGTGGGCTGGCCATGGCTGCGCCTAAATACGGAAGCCGCTGTGCAGGGCGACGATACCACCGGCCAGGTTCAGATAGCGGCAGCGCTCGAAACCGGCTTGCTGCATCATTGCGAGCAACGATTCCTGGTCCGGGTGCATGCGAATTGACTCGGCCAGGTACTGGTAACTGGCCGCGTCCCTGGCAACAAGTTCGCCAAGCAGTGGCAACACCTTGAATGAGTAAAGATCGTAGGCCGGCTTGATGGCTTCGTTCGGCCTGGAAAATTCCAGGATCAGCAGTTTGCCGCCGGGTTTCAGGACCCGGAACATTGAGCGCAGTGCGGCGTCCTTGTCGGTCACATTGCGAAGCCCGAAGGCAATTGTGATGCGATCAAACGTGCCGTCGGCAAACGGCAGGTGTTGCGCATCGAGCTGCACGATGGACAGGTTGCCGGCGACCCCGGCATCCACCAGCCGATCGCGCCCGCGACGCAACATTGCGGCATTGATGTCGGCCAGGATGACGTGACCTTGCGGGCCGACGCGACCGGCAAACTCTTTCGCCAGGTCACCGGTTCCACCGGCAAGATCGAGCACTACATGTCCTTTGCGAATTCCAGCCTGATCAATCGCGCGGCGTTTCCACAAGCGATGCAGCCCGGCTGACATCAGGTCATTCATGATGTCATAGCGACTGGCAACCGAGTCAAAGACACCTTTTACGAGCGTGGCCTTGTCCTCGACCGGCACAGTCCGGTAACCGAAATGGGTCGTCTCGGCAGATGTCTCGGAGTTCTTCATGGCGGAGTGTTATTCGGCTTTGGTACGAGCATACCCTGCTGCCGCAAGGCGGTCGAGGTAACGACGCCAATTGGCAGTCATGCTGGCGCCAAGTTCGTACAAATACGGCCAGGTATACAGGCCGGTGTTATGACCGTCGTCAAATACCAGGCGCACCGCATAGTGGCCGACCGGTTCAACCGCAGTGATCGATACATGTTCCTTGCCGGTCTGCAAGGTCTCCTGGCCGGGGCCATGGCCCTTGACCTCTGCGCTCGGCGAATGCACGCGCAAATACTCGCATGTGTATTGGAACTCGCTGCCGTCGTCGAATGCCACGAGCAGCAGTTTCGAATCCTTCTTCAAGCGTATCTCGGTCGGTGTCATGGCCTGATCATACAGGGGTCAGAGCCCTTTCTTCGAAAGGGCTCTGACCCCTTTTGCCTGCTACAGAATATACCGACTCAGGTCCTCGTTCTTCGCGAGTTCTGCCAGGTGATCGTCAACATAGCCTGCATTGATCTGCACGTGCGTGCCACTCTTGTCGGAGGCTTCGAAGGATACCGTTTCGAGCAGGCGCTCCATCACGGTATGCAAGCGCCGCGCACCGATATTTTCAGTGTTCTCGTTCACCTGGAAGGCGACCTCGGCGATTCGCCGCACGCCGCTTTCGGTAAATTCGAGCCTGACTTCCTCGGTCGCGAGCAGCGCGCCGTATTGCGTAGTCAGCGAGGCGTCCGGTTCCGTCAGGATGCGTACGAAGTCATCGGTCGTCAGCGACTTGAGCTCTACGCGAATAGGGAATCGTCCCTGCATTTCCGGGATCAGGTCAGATGGCTTGGAAACATGAAACGCGCCCGAGGCAATGAACAGGATGTGATCGGTACGCACCACACCGTATTTGGTATTCACCGTGCAACCTTCGACAATGGGCAGCAGGTCGCGCTGCACGCCCTCACGGGAAACGTCGGCACCGATGGTGCCGGAACTGCGCGCGATCTTGTCAATCTCATCGAGAAACACAATGCCGTGTTGCTCGACAGCCTCGAGCGCGCGCGTTTTCAGTTCTTCCTCATCGACCAGCTTGGCAGCCTCTTCGTCAGTCAGATGCCGCAGCGCTTCCTTCACTTTCAGCTTGCGGGTTTTTTTTCTGCTGCTGCCCAGGTTCTGAAACATGCCTTGCAGCTGGCTGGTCATTTCCTCCATGCCTGGCGGCGCCATGATCTCTATCCCCATGGGGATAGCGCGAATTTCGATTTCAATCTCCTTGTCATCGAGTTTTCCCTCGCGCAGCATCTTGCGGAACTTTTGCCGCGTATCACTGTTGTCCTTGCCAAGATCCGGCGTGCCCGTGAACCCGCTACTGTGCGCGGCTCGCGGCAACAGGGCATCAAGCACACGCTCCTCGGCGGCGTCCTCAGCTCGCGGCCGAAATTTTGCGATCGACTCCTCGCGAATCATTTTGACAGCGACGTCCATCAGGTCGCGGATGATGCTGTCGACTTCGCGCCCGACATAGCCGACTTCAGTGAATTTGGTGGCCTCGATCTTGATAAACGGCGCTTTTGCAAGGCGCGCAAGGCGACGGGCAATCTCGGTCTTGCCAACACCGGTCGGCCCTATCATCAGAATATTTTTCGGCGTGATTTCACTGCGCAACGGCTCGTCTATCTGCACACGGCGCCAGCGATTGCGCAGGGCTATTGCAACAGCACGTTTGGCCTCGTTCTGGCCGACGATGTGCTTGTCCAGTTCCTGGACGATTTCTCTAGGGGTCATTTGTGACATTTAGTTCTGCAACGCCTCCTACAGCTCCTCTATCGTGATGTTCTGGTTGGTGAAGACACAAATTTCGCCAGCGATGCGCAGCGCTTTTTCGGCAATCTCACGCGCGCCGAGGTCGGTATTGTTCATCAGGGCGAGTGCAGCCGCCTGTGCATACGGCCCACCGGATCCGATCGCCATGAGGTTGTGCTCGGGTTCGATGACATCGCCATTTCCGGAAATGACAAACGAACTTTCGCTGTCGGCAACACAAAGCAACGCCTCGAGGCGACGCAAACGACGATCCGTACGCCAGTCTTTCGCGAGTTCTATCGCGGCGCGCGTCAGGTTGCCGTATTGCTCAAGTTTGCTCTCGAACAGCTCAAACAGCGTGAATGCGTCCGCAGTACCACCCGCAAAGCCGGCAATTACACGGCCGTTAGCCAGCCGCCGTACCTTGCGGGCGTTACCCTTCATTACGGTATTGCCCATGCTCACCTGGCCGTCGCCAGCGATCGCGACCTTGCCATTGCGGCGAACCGAGACAATTGTTGTCCCTCGAAACTGTTGCATGCTGATTTTCCTTGCGCGTACTAGTCTTTCTTGCGCGCCCTGGGGTGGGTTTTGTCGTATATCTGGGCAAGGTGCTGGAAGTCAAGGTGCGTATAAACCTGGGTGGTCGAGATATTCGAGTGCCCAAGCAGTTCCTGTACGCCGCGCAAGTCGTGGCTCGACTCGAGCACGTGGGTCGCGAACGAGTGCCGGAACAGGTGTGGATAGACCTTTGTATCGATGCCCTGGCGTTTCGCCCAGTAGCTGACGCGGGCCTGCACGGCGCGCGCACTCAGTCGCTGGCCGCGATTACTGACAAACAACGCAGTTTCCCCGGCAGCGGCCATGGCCGGTCGCGATTTGTGCCACTGCACCAATGCCTCCAGCGCCTTGCGCCCCACCGGTACAATGCGGTCCTTGTTGCCCTTGCCGGTAACCCGCACCGTCGCATCCTGCCGGTCGATGTCGCCGACATTGAGGTCGATCAATTCGGCCAGACGAAGCCCCGATGAATAAAACAGCTCCAGCATCGCCCGGTCGCGATCGATGATCGTGCCGGTTCCTTCGATGTCGAGTAAGCGTGCCATACGATCCGCGTCCAGGTTTTCCGGCAGGCGCTTGCTGTGTCTCGGTGCGGGCACGCTGCTGATGGGATTTCGCCGTACCTGTTTCTCACGCAGCAGGTAGCGGAAAAACGTGCGTGCCGCGGAAAGACGGCGTTGAATGCTGCGTGCCGACAGGCCGCGCCGATAACTCGTTCCGGCGAAGGCGCGAACGTTCTCGCCATCGATGTCCGCCCAGTTCATGATTCCGGTTTCGTCACAGAAGGCGGCCAGGGCATTGAGATCGCGTCGATAATGTTTGCAGGTCAGCGACGACAGGCGTCGCTCATACTCAAGATGAGCAATGAACCTGTTGATCCAGTCCTGTGCAGCGCTGTGCAACGGGCGAACTCCCGAAACTCAGAAGCGTGTCAGCGCTCCGGCGACCAGGTCGCCAACACGCACCAGGAAGTCAATGCTCATGCCCGGGTGAAAACGGTTGGCATCGACACTACCAATCGCGAGAAAACCAATCTGTGTATTTTTGCCCAGCGGCACGAGCGCCAGCGACCCGATCTCGTCGCGGTCGTCGTGAAACAGGAATTCACGCTGTGCGTCGCGCACCTGACCACAGCGCGGGCTGCGGCCCTTGAGAAACGTGCTGAACGGATTGAGCGCAGCATCATCACGTTCCAACACGCGAAAGAAGCGGCCTGCATCGATGTCGGCAAACAATGCCGGATCGCCAAACAATACGAGTATGGACTGGTCGGCGCCGAAGCCGCTGCGCATTGCTTTTTCCACGGCCGCGACTGTCGCATCCAAATTTCCGGCACCGAGTAATTGCAACGACAGCTCGTGGATTTTTGCGGCCAGCACGTCATTGGCGCGAGCGACTGAGATCAACTCCTTGAGCTGGCGTTCGAGCTTGAGTTCCTTTTGTCGCAGCAATGACACCTGGCGTTCGACCAGCGAGATGGCTTCGCCCGACCGGTGTGGCACACGCAGCGAGGAGAGCAACGCGCTGTGCCTTTCAAAAAAGTCCGGATTAGCTTCGAGATACGCGCGAACATGGTGATCGGACAGCTCGGCAGTGGCGAATTCGGGCTTGCGTTGCGTGCTCATAAATCGATCGTCCCCTCACTGATTAGTTCGGCATCGCCCGTAAGCCAGATCGCCTCGTTGCCGCCGCGCCAGCTTACCACGAGTTGCCCGCCCGGCAGCTGCACGGTCACTTCGTCGTCCAGCAGGCCACGTCGGCGGCCGGCGGCGACCGCCGCACAGGCGCCAGTGCCGCAGGCCAGGGTTTCTCCCGCACCACGTTCGAAAACGCGCAGCATGATGTTGCTCCGATCGACAATCTGCATGAAACCGACGTTGCAGCGGTCCGGGAACAACGCATGCCGCTCGATAACCGGCCCGAGGCCGGCGACGTCGGCGCTGCGCACATCGGCGACATCGAGCACGCAATGCGGATTTCCCATCGACAAGACGCTGACGTCTATTTGCTGGCCGGCGACCTCGAGTGTCCCGATGGAGTCATCAAATACTGGTGCGCCCATATTCACGGCGGCGCGGTTGGCGCCAATTATGCGTGCCTCGATCCGGCCGGCCGGGCTGTCAAACAGGAATCTGGCCGGGGCATCGTTTTGCCGCGCCAACCAGACCGCGACACAGCGAACGCCATTGCCACACTGCTCGACCTCGGAGCCGTCGTTGTTGAACACCCGGTAACTGGCCGCGGCGCCGGCTGTCCGAGGCGGACCCAACCACATAAGCTGATCGAAACCAGCGCAGCCATCGCGGCCATGTATTTGCCGGACCAGCTGCAGGGAAGGTGCGACCCCGACCGCATTGCGCTGGTCGACGACCAGTATCTGATTGCCGGCACCCTGCATTTTCTGAAAGGCGAGCTGCATCGTGTGAGTGTATCGTTAGTAATGGGTCGGATGGACTTTTGAGTTCGGCCTCTGTAGTTTACATAAGTAACACGCCGATCTAATAACAATGCCATTGGAGAGCAACATGCGGCACATAATGGTCCTAAACGCGAAAGGTGGCTGTGGCAAAAGTACGCTGGCAACCAATATCGCTTCCTATTTTGCCAGCGAAGGCGCCAGTGTGGCGCTGGCCGACTATGACCCGCAACGGTCCAGCCTCGACTGGCTTGACCGTCGGCCGGAAGATCGGCCCAAGATCATTGGTATCGCGGCTTTTGACGAAGGTCTGCGGCATGTACCGCGCAGTGCCGATTTTGTGGTGAGCGACGCGCCGGCCCGGTCGCACGGCACGGAACTGACCAACCTGGTGAAGCATGCCGAGACCGTCGTGGTGCCGGTGCTGCCATCGACAATCGATATGCAGGCAACGACGACATTCCTCAAGGAATTGCAGGGACTGCCGAGGGTACAACGCAAGGAAGTCAAAATCGGTGCGGTTGCGAACCGGGTGCGTGACAACACGCTGATATTCGAAGACCTGGATGAGTACCTGACCAAGGCCCGCGTACCCTACATTGCGGCACTGCGCGAGGCACAGAATTACGTGCGTGCCTATACGCGTGGCCTCGGCATTTTTGACCTGCCCGAATATCTTGCCTGGCCGGACTGGCAGGAATGGGAACCGCTGACCGCGTGGTTGCGCAGCGTTCGCAGCCAGCCTTGACCCTGCTCCGGACCCTAGCTGCGCGGTTTCAGGTGAGGAATCGCCGGTAACGGTTCGGTGGCAACCATGCGCAGACCTGCGCGGTAGGCTTCGCCGGCAGCGTCTCCTTCGCCAAGCTGGTTCAGCAGACGGCCGTATACCTGGTAGGCATCCGGTGTGGGGTGTAGCGCGATAACTGTCTCCAGATAACTGCGCGCTTTGCCCCACAGCCCGTTTCGCAGGCAAAGGCGTGCGGTCGTCAGTAACAGATCGGCGTCCGTGTCGTGCTCGCGCAGCCAGGCCTCGGCACGTTTCAACTGTTTGCCCGGGTCCGGACCTTCTACCAGGCCGAACAAGCGAACCAGCGGCGCGCGCCACTCGGCTTTGAGTTCTGCTGCCAGGTCTTTCTCGGCCTTCTCATGCATCTTGTGACGCATCAGCGACCGGTACCAGGCGTCGAGCAGCGACAGGTCACTCTTCAGACTCTTCGGAATCTTCTTCCATTCGGCCAGCAGCGCCTCGTCGCTTGCCGCACGCCGCAAATTCTCCGCGTAGACGCGGGCGGTCCACTTGTCGATCATCGCCTGGTTAACGCGGCCCTGCGGTTTGACGCGCGGCAGCAGTTCGGCGAGCTGCTTCCAGTCCTCCAGCCGGTAGTAGAGACCACCGAGGAGTGCAATGGCGTAGCTGTGGTCCTTGGAATTCTCGTCCAGGCGGCGCAAGGTTGCGAGCGCCTGTTCGTAGTGTTTGCGATCGAGCTGCAATTCCGCCTGCGTCAGCAGCACCGCGTTCGCCGCTTCCGGCGTGTGTTCATAGGCAAGCTTGAGCCACTCGTCGCGGCGCTCATCCTGCCCCTGCAGGTGCGCAGCACGCGCTGCCTGCAAATAATTGAATAGCGGTGCGTCGCTTGCCTTTGCTGCACGCGCCAGTAGTTTTTCACCACGCGCGAAATTGCCTTCGGCAATCTGGATCATGCCGAGCATGAGTTTTTGTCCTGCCCGACCGGTGCGCAGCCGGGCCGCCGCCTCGCCGAGTTTTCGCGGTGCATTGATGACGAACCAGCCCAGCCATAATGCAAAGCCAAGCAACACGAACAGGCCAACCAGTACCGGCACTGACATTTCAAGAATATGGCCACGAAAATCAATCAGCACGTAGCCAGGGTCACCGAGCAGGAAGTGCGCCGCGAATGCACTTAATACCAGTGCGATGACCACCAGCGACGCGAATTTCATTGCGCAGTCTCAGCAACACTCACATACCGGCGCAGCAATTGCAGAGACCCTGAGATATCAGGCTTCTCAACATCGTGCATGCCATCGAGCAGCGACGCGACCGTTTGCAGTGCGGCCTGGACGGATTCGCTGCCGGTATCGAAATATATTTCCAGCCAGCTGGCAGCGTCGGTGAGGCTCTCCGCATAGACGCTTTGCTCGCCGCGCAGCACTGCGAGACGCGCCGTTTGCAGTTGCAGCGTCAGGTTGGTGCGCAAGAAGTACTCGGCCTCGGGTGAAATCAGGGGCATTACGGTTTCGTCGCTGGTGCGATGCTTGATCAACCCGGCGGTTGCCTGCCTGATGGAGTTCCAGGCGCGCTCAAAACTGCCAGAGTCAGGCGGCGGCTCCTCTGCTGCCAAATCGCCAGTACCCTCAACGCGACGCGTTGGTAAAGCAGCGACTGAGCGGGCGAGGGCGGCGAGCTTCAAGGTGATGCCCTCCACGTCCGGTGTCGACATGCCGTGCAGCGCGGCACGTTCCTCGGCAATCGCCATGCGGACGTTGGTGAGCGCAGGATTGGCCAGCTCGGCAATACGCTCATCGGCAACGCCAAGCGCGAGTGACGCAAGCTGCGGATTGCCGGCCAGCTGCAACTGTGCGTTCGCCAGTTGCATGTAGTATTCAGCCTCTCCCAGCAGCCAGGTGTCGCGCGCGTCGTCAGAAGCTCCCAGCAAGGAGCTGATTGCCAACTCCAGGTTGTCGGTCCGGGCCGGCAGTGCATCGAGCAGGCGCAGACGCTGATCAAAATCGCGTTCCAGCTGTACGATCCTGTTCTCCGTCCTCGTGTCCGTCGAAGCGAGCGCATCCATTTCAGCATTGATTTCGTCGAGCTGTTGCCTGGTTGCGTCTATTCGCGCTGCGAAGTTTCCGATTGAGGCCTTGACATTGTCGCTGCTGAGAACAAGGTCCCGCTGCGTGCGCCAGTCTTCATAAATCGTGTAACAGGCAGCGACCAGGGCAATGGTCGCGAACAGTAATGCGAGCCACGCAACGCCACCGGCCGGACGCTGGGCCGGCATTGCGGCAGCGCTTGCTGCATCATCTGCTGTTGAGCTGATTTCGCGCTGTTCTGGTTCGCTCATCTGGGTTTTCCGGGTGCTATCCTGATTATCGCCTCGACCATCGCCGCTGCGTCCGGCCCATCCGACAGGAATGTCGGTTGGTTCGGAAAATGCGTCAACACCTCTTTTAACACACGTGCGGCAGGCGTCACCAGCCGCGTGCGTGCAAGCAGGTACAAGGCGGATTCCGGCAAGAGTGCGACCAGGTTAAGGAACGATGCGACGCTCATCGCGGTTACAACGTCAATTTCGCCCGCTTGCCATTGCCGCACCAGCGTAGCTATTTCGTGCTCGGTATGTGCTGCCATGCCACGTTCATAGACACTGAGACAGCTGACCTGCGCATCGCGTTCGCGAAGGGTATCTGCGAGTAACTCGCGGCCGCCCTGGCCGCGGATGATGGTGATGTTTTTACCGGATACATTCGCCAGCTCGGTGGTTGCCAGCAGGTGCTCGCTGTCAAAACCATCGCTCGCCATGATGTCAACAGATCGCCCCGCGGCCCTGACTGCTGCCGCAGTTGCATCGCCAATTGCCGCGATACGTGCCGTACCTGCAACGTGTACGCCAAATCGCACCGCGTTGCTGCTGACAAAGATCACAATGTCTGGCCTGGGCAGGAGCTGCGCCGCTGCACGCACAATAGCTGCATCGTGCCCGACAATTTGTAGCGTCGGAAAACGAATTGCGGTTCCGCCCACTTCTTCAATTGCGCTCGCGAGCCCGGCGGCCTGGTGCGCGGGGCGTGTAACCAGGACGCCAACACCGGTCAGCGGCAATTCAGTCATCAATGTGACCGATGGCCGCGAGGATCTCGCTCGCGCCGTTCGCAATCAGGCGACTGGCGAGTTGTGCGGCCAGATTTTCAGCGTCATCCATTTGTCCGCCGATGCTGTCGCGCAGGAACCGACTGCCGTCCGGCAGTGCTACCAGCGCGGTTATGGTCATCACGCTGCCGACGGCAATCGCGTGCGCGGCAACGGGCGACTGGCAGTCGGCTTGCAACAGGCGTGCAACCGTGCGTTCGGCCAGCGTAGTGCGTGAGGCTGGCGTATCGTTGACGCCAGCCAGCAGCGCCCGCAACTCGACGTTGCCGCTGAGGCACTCGATGCCGATAACGCCTTGCGCTGCGGCCGGCAACATCTGTTTCGGATGCAGCAACTGGCTGATGTGCTGTTCGAGTCCCAGGCGCTCAAGTCCGGCCGCCGCGAGGACGATGGCATCGTAGTCGCCATGTGCCAGTTTGGCGAGACGCGTGTTGACGTTGCCGCGCAGCGGCTCAACGTGGAGATCGGGACGCAACATCTTCAACTGGGCCGCGCGACGCAAACTGGAACTGCCAATGCGAGCGCCCTGCGGTAACTCCTCCAGCGTCATGCCAACGAGAGCATCGGCCGGATTCGCGCGTGGCAGGGCTGCAGCAATGCAGAATCCCTGCGGCATCACGACTGGTACGTCTTTCATGGAATGCACGGCGATGTCGGCGCGGCCGTCCTGCATTGCCAGTTCCAGTTCTTTGATGAACAGCCCCTTGCCACCGATCTTCTGCAGGCTGCGATCGAGAATCTCGTCGCCGCGCGTCGACATTGGAACCAGCCGCACCGAATCTATCTCCGGCAACTGGCGCAGGATTGCAGCTACGTGCTCCGCCTGCCAGAGCGCAAGCTCGCTCTGCCGGGTCGCGATGCGAATTTCCATGGCCCTATCCCCTGCGTAACCGGCGACGTACGTCGGCCAGGTGTCGACGGCTGACGATCAGGTCATCGTCAACTTTGCCTTGCCAATTGCGTAGCAGCACACGAGTTGTGCCTTCGCTGGTTTTCTCCAGTCGACCAATGTGTGCAATCGCTACCAGCACACTTCGATGGATGCGTACGAACGTTTCGGCAAACTCCTCCTCAAGCGATTTTAGAGAATCGTCGATCAGATCGATGCCATCTTTGTGGTACACGGTTACATACTTCTGGTCGGCGTTACAAAAGTAGATATTCGAGACCGGAATCAAACGCAATTCACCGTGCACGCGGGCACACACATGTTGCCGTGTACTCTTGAGATTGGACTCGGCTGTCAGTTGCTGCAGCATCTGGCCGGTAACGCGGGCGGCGTGCTGCAAGGCATTCTCGAGGCGTTCGCGGCGCACGGGCTTTAATACATAGCCGATAGCGCGCGCCTCGAAGGCATCGATCGCGTACTCGTCGTAAGCCGTGGTAAAGACGACCGCGGGTGGTGTGTCCAGTGAATTCAGGTGATGCGCGGTTTCGATACCATCGACACCTGGCATGCGAATGTCGAGTAGCACGACGTCGGGATTATGCTTGCTGGCCATTGCTATTGCCTGCCCGCCATTCGCAGCCTCAGCCACTACTTCGTGCACGCCGAAGTCGTCAACCAGTTGCCGCAGTCGCTCGCGCGCGGGTTGTTCGTCGTCTACGATCAGGATTCGCACTAGGCTCTCTCTTCATGCGGAAAACGCAACCGCACAGAAAACGAATCGTCATTGTCGCTGACGACAACGCTGGCGCGGTGGTCGTAGGCAAGGTCGAAACGCTGCTGGATGTTGGCCATCGCCATATTATTGCCAGTGGTGCTGCGTTGCCTGCCAGCCGCGATCGGGTTTGAGATCGTGATGGCGAGGAATTCGCCGTCGCGCTCGCCGGCTACGCGAACTTCTCCACCATCCGGCAGTAATTCAATGCCATGATAGATGGCGTTCTCCAGCAGTGGCTGGATCACCAGGCTCGGTATCAGGGCACGCATCGGTAGCTCCGCAATGTCCCACCGCACGTGCAACCGTTCACCGAGCCGCAGTTTCTCGATGCGCTGGTAAATGGCGGCTACTTCAAGCTCTTCCTTGATGGTGGTGCGATCACCGGAGCCGCCGAGATTGGCGCGCAACAAATCGGACAGATCCTCAACGGCTTCCTCGGCCTGACGTGGATTGCTGCGTGTCAGTGACGCAATTGTGTTCATGCTGTTAAACAGGAAGTGTGGCCGGATCAGGGCCTGCAGCGCGCTTATGCGAGCCTGCGCTTCAAGCACGATACTGCGGCGCCACTCGCTGGACACGTACAGGTAACGCATCGCCAGCGCGATGATGATTGAACTGATGGCAAAGGTTCTGCCGATAAACCCGGCGTGACTGTCGTCAATGATGACGGATTCACCGAAAATGCGCGTAATCTGGTAGGCGATTTCGGCCAGCGCCAGGCAAACGATTTCGAGCACGATGAAGCTGACGACGAACGCGAGCGTCTTGCCGGCGCTCTCCAGCCGGCTGCGGAACAGGCACATGACTGCGGCACTGAGAATGCCAAGCCAGAGCACGAACAACGAAGTCTTGGCCAGCTCGATCATGAACATGCCGGCCGTATCGTAGGCCGCGAGCGTCAACAGGATCGCCACCAGTTCTGCGATCAGTACGACGATAAAGACCGTACTGGCAGCGCAGAAATCAGGCAGATAGGCCTGGTTTGCCGTGTAATCGGAAGCCGGTTTTGCGGCCAAGCCGGAAGCTCCTAAGGAATTCCGGCACAGTTTACTCAATTACCCAGGGCAGGGCTCGAACCCGATGCGCATTTTCACACCGGGCGACAGCACAAAACGCCGGCGAAACTAATCGCAGTATTTTTGGATTTCGGCTTGCGCCCTGTCACGCGCCTGCATGACGCCAGCGTCGTCGAGATACTCGCGCTCACCCGCTGCATTCTCGTTGTACAGGCGGTGCGCCTGCAGGTAGCTTTCCATGCGCGCCCGGGATTGCTCGCACTTGGCAGCGCGTTGCTCCAACTCGGCTTTGGCGGCCAGGGCTGCCTGTTCCTCCTCACCACGCTTGCTACGAGCTTCGGCCCGTTCGGTTTCCCGTGCGCGGCGCGCCTGGATGCTGGCCTGAACGGCGGAATGGTCGGTATTGCTGGAGACCACATCGACGCGTTGTACTTCGTCTCCCAGAGGGCGATCTTCGTAATGCACGTTGCCGTTCTCATCCGTCCACTTGTAAATTTCGCCGGACAGCACGGCACCGCTGAAACTCATTGCGGCGGTAGCGAGCACGAGCAGAGACTTGTGACACATGACGCTGAAGATTCCCGGGTGAGTGGAACTGCGAATATTAGAGCATGCCACGCCCGATGTTGATGTGATCGCAGTCACAGGCATTCCTGTGCGCTGACCCGGCTATTATGGTCAAAAAAAAAGCGGGCCCGAAGGCCCGCTAAGTGCTTGTTTCTTATAAGGGGGGTACAAGAAACTGCGCTTTCAGTCAGCTGCGGCGAACTCCGGGTAAGCCTCGAGCCCGCACTCGGACAAATCGACACCTTCATACTCTTCTTCCTCCGAAACACGTATGCCGAGTGTCTTCTTGATGACAAACCAGACGACGAAGCTGGCGCCGAAGACCCAGGCGAAAATCGAGCCCAGGCCCAGCAATTGCGCACCGAGCGTGGCGTCATCGTTGGTGAAGCAGACGGCCAGCAGACCCCACATACCCACCACTCCGTGCACGGAGATTGCGCCAACCGGATCGTCGATCTTCAGCTTGTCGAGCGTGACGATAGAGCCGACCACGAGCAGGCCGCCCACGGCACCGATCAATGTTGCCTGCAGGGGCTCCGGCGTCAGTGGTTCGGCCGTGATTGCGACCAGCCCGGCCAATGCGCCGTTCAACGCCATGGTGAGATCCGCCTTGCCGAACCAGATGCGCGCCAGTATCAGGGCGAACACGAGGCCACCGGCTGCAGCCATGTTGGTATTGACGAATACCAGGGCGACCGAGTTTGCCTCACCAACGTCCGACACCTTGAGTTCCGAGCCACCATTGAAGCCGAACCACCCAAGCCAGAGGATCAGGGTGCCGAGGGTTGCGAGCGGCAGGTTGCAACCAGGGATGGCACTGACCTGGCCTTGCGGCCCGTACTTGCCCTTGCGTGCGCCGAGCAACAGTACGCCGGCCAATGCCGCCGCCGCGCCACACAGGTGCACGACACCGGAGCCGGCGAAATCCAGGAACCCGGCCTCCTGCAAGAAGCCGCCACCCCATTTCCAGAAACCCTGGATGGGATATATGAATCCCGTCAGAACAACAGCGAACAGGAAAAACGCCCAGAGCTTCATGCGTTCGGCCACTGCGCCGGAAACAATCGACATGGCGGTGGCAACGAATACGACCTGGAAGAAAAAATCAGACAGGCCGGAGTAATAAGCATCTCCGGCAAGTACGGCTTCCGAGGTATTGTCGCTGCCCGACAGGATGCCAATATTTGCCAGGCTGTTGAAAAGTCCGCCCGCAAAATCGCCGCCCGGGTACATGATCGTGTAGCCGCACAGCATGTACATGATGCAGGCGATCGCATACAGACCGACATTCTTGGTCAGGATCTCGGCCGTGTTTTTCGCACGCACGAGTCCTGCTTCGAGCATCGTGAAGCCCGCGGCCATCCACATGACCAGCGCGCCCATGACGAGAAAGTAAAAAGTATCCAGCGCATAGGCCAGTTCTGTGACCTGCGCTGAAATTTGCGTTACTTCATCCACTTGAAATTCCTCCCTGCGAGAGTGTGGCTAAACGGCTTCGACACCGGTCTCACCGGTACGAATTCGAATAGCTTCGGATAATTCGGTTACGAAGATCTTGCCGTCACCGATTTTTCCGGTACGCGCTGTATTAGTGATGGCTTCGATAACCTGTTCGGCGATCTCGTCGGAAACTGCCAGTTCAATTTTTGCTTTCGGCAGGAAATCGACGACGTACTCGGCGCCACGGTACAACTCCGTGTGGCCGCGTTGCCGGCCGAAGCCCTTTACTTCGGTAACCGTGATTCCCTGAATGCCAATGTCGGCAACCGCCTGACGAACGTCGTCGAGCTTGAAGGGCTTGATGATCGCGGTGATCATTTTCATGACAAAGCCTCCTGTTACAGATCGAATGATTTGCCGATCGTGAAGACGATCGATTCTTCGGCGTCGCCAACCAGGTCATCGTTTGCGAGTATCAGCGACACGCCGAGGTCGATTTCAGCGATGGTGGTGCCGTAACCGAATTCGAAGTACTCACCGTCAAAGTCCTGCGTGAAACCGGCGTACTTGCCATAGAAGCCGCTCTTCTCGTAGGTCAGCGCGTAGTAGGTGTAGTCTTCGGTTGGGCCGTCAAAATTGTCGTACTGACCGACCGCAACATCGAGCGACAGCCCCCCGAGGCCGGCGCCAAGATTGATTTCCTCGTAGGTGTCGTCGAAATCGCCGGTGTAGTAGTAGCCAGTGAACCCAACACTGAGACTGACGGCGCCAACGTCCGTGCCGTAGCCACCGTAGACGTCGACTTCAAGACCGTCGCCCACATCGGCTGCCCAGCTACCGAGGTAAAAGCCGCCGGTTTCAAAATCGATTCCGCCATTAGCCGAGGATTCTTTCTGCAGGATGCCGCGGTAGTGGTATTCGCTGGCGTAACCGAGATTGGCAGACCAGTCCGCCTGTGCAATGCCGGTCATGGCAAGCAGGCTCGACAGCAGTCCGGTCTTTAGGTAGGTGTTCATTTCAATGCTCCAGGTGAAAAGTTGGCGTTAACAGCTTCCCTCCCTCTAAAGCAGCATTCGTGCCAAGATGAATTGAACTAGGAATTTCAACGGCTTACGAAATCCCGATGCGAGTCGCCGCCCCACTTTGAAGCACGAGATTCTCCGCGTGCACCAATCTGGGCAGATGCCGAGGAAATGCGGCTGGTGTTTTCCGGGTCGCTGCGGTATCTAAGGGCACATGACGACAACACCGATTGAAGAACTCGCGAGAAAGCTCGCGGATAGCGTGCCGGACAGTGTGCGGGCACTCAAAGCAGACCTGGAAAGCAACTTTCGCTCCGTGTTACGCGGTGGCCTGGCAAAACTCGATCTCGTTACCCGCGAGGAATTCGAAGTCCAGGAAGCGGTGCTCGCGCGCACCCGCGAGAAACTCGAGGCGCTGGAAGCGCGCCTTCGAGATCTTGAAAACAAAAAGGGGTCAGAGCCCTTTTGATCCCACATATGCATATGGTCGAAAAAGGGCTCTGACCCCTTTTGGGGTGGCAAGGCCAAGGAGGGCTGCGTGAGTCTCGCGATACTGAAAAGTCGCGCACAACTCGGCAGCGATGCGCCGCCGGTAACCATCGAGGTATTCCTGTCCGGCGGGCTGCCGTCATTTTCCATTGTAGGCATGCCGGAGACTGCAGTACGCGAAAGCAAGGATCGCGTGCGTGGCGCCATCATCAGTTCGGGATTCAAGTTCCCGCAGGAACGTATCACTGTCAGTCTCGCGCCGGCCGACATGCGCAAGACCGGCGGGCGATTCGATCTCGCGATTGCGCTCGGGATTCTCGGCGCCGGGAAACAGTTGCCTACGGGCGCTGTGCAAGGAATCGAGTTCTATGGCGAGCTGGCATTGAATGGGGATATTCGTGCCGTGCCCGGCATACTGCCGGCAGCGCTCAAGGCGGCGGCCGCCGGCAACAGCGTGCTGGTGCCGGCTGCAAACTCCGCCGAAGTCGCATTGACGGATACCGAAGCCCGTGGCGCGACGACCCTGCTTGAGGTGACAGCACATCTCTCGGGCGTCACAAAACTGCTGCCGCTCAGGCAGCATCGCCCCGAGATTGTCGACAGTTCCGAGCCGGACCTGTCCGATGTCAAGGGCCAGGCCTATGCGAAGCGAGCACTTGAGGTCGCGGCCGCGGGCGAGCACAACATCCTGTTTATCGGACCACCGGGAACCGGCAAGAGCATGCTGGCACGTCGCCTGCCCGGAATCCTGCCGCCGATGTCTGTAGCCGAGGCCATCGAGACGGCTGCCGTCGGTTCCCTGCTCGGACGCCCGATCGATCTCACGCGCTGGCGCAAACGGCCATTCCGCGCGCCGCATCACAGCGCGTCTGCGCCAGCTCTGGTTGGTGGCGGCGCGGGGCCGCAACCTGGCGAAATCTCGCGAGCACATAACGGCATCCTGTTCCTCGATGAGTTGCCGGAATTCAATCGCAATGTGCTCGAAGTGTTGCGCGAGCCGCTCGAGGCTGGCGTCATCACGATCGCCCGCGCTGGCAACCACGCCGATTTCCCGGCCGGTTTCCAGCTGGTTGCCGCGATGAATCCCTGCCCCTGCGGCTACCTTGGCGATCCGCGCGGTGACTGTGGTTGCAGTGCAGACCGCGTCGAGGCTTATCGTGGCAAGATTTCCGGGCCGTTACTCGATCGTATCGACCTGCACGTGGAGGTCAGCCGGCCGTCCAGGGAGGCGCTGCGCGAACGCGGGCCGAGTGGGGAACGCAGTGAAGTCGTGGCGGCGCGGGTTGCAGCAGTGCGCTCAGCTCAGCTGCGCCGCCAGGGTGCGAGCAATGCGCGCATCGGCAGCGAGACCCTGGAAAAATACTGCCGGCTGGACAAGGCCTGCGAGGCGCTGCTCGAAACCGCGATGGATCGATTCAATCTGTCGGCGCGCGGCTATCAGCGCGTGCTGCGCGTAGCCCGAACGATTGCTGACCTTGCCGGTTCCGAGTCGATAACGGTGGCCCAAATCGCCGAGGCCTTGTCGCTGCGTCAACTGGACCGGAAAACCAAAAAGGGGTCAGAGCCCTTTTCAAAAGGGCTCTGACCCCTATTCTTATTTGGACTGGTTCACCATGTAGGTCACGGCGTCGAGGATTTCCTGGTCCGACAGGTCGAGGCGGCCGCCCTTCGGCGGCATGTAACCCGCACCGGTAAAACCAGCGAGTGCGTGCTGGTTCAGCGTGTCCGTTCCCTGCGCAATGCGCGGCGCCCATGCGGCGGCATCGCCAACTATCGGTGCGCCACCGATGCCCGGGCCATGACAGGCAATGCAGGCGGAGTTATAGACCTGCGGACCGGTCAGCGCGGTGGCGACGGGCTCCGGTTCGGGCACCGTAACGGCTACCGGCGCGGACGACTGATGCTGCTCGCCCGGCAGGTAGACCTGGCCGAGCGGTTCGATACGCGAGGTCAATGCCGCCTGGTATTCATCCGTATCGCGCGTATAAACGCCTTGTGTCAGGTCCGACATTTTCATTGACAGCACGAGAACGGCCAGTGCGAATGCGGCCAATAAACCAATTACGATCGAATACAGATCGAAGAATTTCTGATCCCGACTCAATGTCCTGCTCCGGATGACGTGCGGTTGAAGTGGCGGGCGATTATATAACAAGTGTAGGCTCGGCAGCAGCAGCAGCGTCAGCAGGGGGGCGGTTTTGAAATTCCGGGCATTGATTGCGGCGACCATCGTGCTCGCCTTCGACGTGGCAACGGCCGCGCCCGTTGGTCCGGGTGAACACCGCTATGAATTCACCGCCTGGTCCGGGCCCGGGCTCGAGGTGCGACTGTTTGTACCGGAGCAGCTGGCCGACACCACTCCGGTGGTCATGGTCATGCACGGCTGGAGTCGCGAAGCCGAACGCTATTTTGACGACTGGAAAACGCTGGGGCGCGACAAAAATCTTGTCGTCGTGGTGCCGCACTTTCCGGTCGGCGATTTTGAAACTTCGAATGACTACAACCTCGGTCACGTTTTTGACGCTGACAGTGGCGCGCTGCGGCCACAGCAACAATGGACGTTTGCCGCTATCGAGCCGCTATTCGACGATGTGGTGGCGAAAATCGGCGGCACACAAACCGAGTACACGCTGTATGGCCACTCGGCCGGGGCGCAGTTTGTGCATCGTTACCTGTATTACGTACCGGGCGCCCGGGTGCGACTTTACATCGCTGCCAATGCCGGCTGGTACACCTTGCCGGACTTCGCCGTTGACTATCCGTATGGCCTGCACAACTCGGCGAACGACGAATCATTGTTGCGAGCGGCGTTTCGCAAGGACCTTGTCCTGCTGCTCGGCAAAGAAGATATCGACACCAGCGATCCCAACCTGCGCAACACGCCCGAGGCGTTACGCCAGGGCAAGAACCGGCTGACGCGTGGCATGACCATGTACGAGGTCGCGAAAGCCAGCGCCGCAGAAATCGGTGCTGATTTCAACTGGCGGGTCGTGCTGGTCGATGCGGCGACACATGACAATGCGCTGATGGCGCCGGTCGCGGCAACGCTGGTTCCGGCGAATGTTAGCGCGGCGAACATCCTGTTCGTCGGTAACAGCTTTACTTATTACAACAATGGGCTGCATGACCACTATCGCAAGCTGCTGCGTGCGGCGAGTGCCGATGGCCGGGCTCGTGGTCAGCAACGCAGTCTCACCATTTCAGGTGGCACACTGCCCGAGCATGACGGCGGACTGCGCCAGATGCTCAGGGACACCGCGTGGCACAAGGTGATTCTGCAGGGCTACAGCGACGGGCCAATTGTGGCCGGGAAAGCCGAGCAATTCCGGCAGGCGGCGCGATCCTATGCAAAACTGATTCGCGATATCGGCGCCGAACCGCTGTTCTTCATGACCTGGGCCTACACGGACCAGCCCGAAATGACTGCGCAACTGGAGCAGGCGTATTCGGCGATCGGCGCCGAGCTGAATGCCGACGTTGTGCCGGTCGGCCTCGCGTTCGCGCGCGCCCTGTCACTACGCCCCGAGCTGACGCTGGTGATTGACGACAACAAGCACCCGACGCTGGCAGGCACTTACCTGGCGGCATGCGTTTTTTATGCGGCGCTCAATGGCAGAAGCCCTGAGGGCCTCGCCTATACAGCCGGGCTGGCAATGCAGGATGCCGGTTTTCTGCAGGAAGTGGCGTGGCAGACCTGGCTCGACTATGACCGGCGCTGACCTGCCTCGATCGCGGCGTCGTGCTTGAGGCGCATGACAGCCGCGCGGTTGACGTGCAACAGGTCACTGATTTTTAGCACCAGCGAATCTTCATATTTGTCGAGTCGGCCGTCGGCGTAAGCGATCCGCCATAGCAGTCCGACGATACGCGCTTCCTCATCGGCAGCCAGGTGCCGGTGCAAAGTGCTGGTGAACTCGTAGGCCGAGGTCAGCTCTTCCGCCTTGGCACTGGCGAGGCTGATGAGGTCGGCGGCCTGCCCGGGTGTCAGGCTGAAGTGTGCTTCGACCAGTTGCAGCACGAGATCAAGCTCAGCTTTCTCAAACACATGATCTGCGCGCGCCACGTCAACCATCAGTACCGCCGTCGCCATGCGTATCGCGGCCTCGCGCTTGCTGCTATCCGCTTCGCATGCCACCGGTGCCGAAATGCTCGCCACGATTTGATCGAGAAGGCGCCTGATCATGAAGCGACCTTGATGCTTTCGAATTCGTTGGCGGCTTCAATGCCAAGCAGCGCATCTGCAAGCGAGGACACCAGGCTCAGGTGCGAAACGTGCAGTTCGCGGTTGACATTCAGCAATGTCGAAATCTCGATACGTGAAAGTTCAGCACGCCTTACTTCATCATAAATGCGTTGATGCAGGCGACCATGTATCTGCTCGGCCTTGCTTTTGAGATCGACCAGCCTTTCGAAGCGCAGCGTGTCGAGCTCGGCGTGCATAAGCCGCCCGAGTAACTCATAGAACTCACGTTCCGACTCGCGGAACTGATTAGTGTAAGAGTGAAAGCGATCGTTTACGGAGTCCTCGAAGCTCCGTAAGTCCTCGCGAATATCCTTGACGCTTTTTGCGGAGTGCACGGCGTTTCGAATCGCAGGAATCAACTGCCCGAGCCTGGCGGATTCCTCGGAACCCAGCGGCTCGCGCTGCAATCTCAAGGCGAACGTCAAAATATCTCCCTCGAGCTGCTTGATATTGCCATAGCACTGGTCGAAATCGGGGTGCGAGCCGAACACCGCTGTTGCGAGTCGATCCTCTTTGCTGTCGTAGAAGGATGCGTCCGGCGGCAGCGCAAACACCGACTGGTTCAGCGCTGCCACCTGATCCAGCAGGCGATACGTCTCGCGCCGGATATTCTCGACCGCTGCTTCCGGGACAGCCATGGAACTCTTGTTGATGTGCCTCAGCAGTGGTGGCTGCTGTTCGAGAAAATGTTCGCTGAGCCAGTGTGTCAGGGGCCGGATAAGCGGCAGCGCCAGCAACACGCCGATGCCATTGAAAAGGCTGTGAAACGCGACCAGCGCAAACAAAGGATCCGTAACGCCGAGCGGCCCGGTAATGAAGTACAGCAATTGGTCGAGGAAGATGAAGGCAATTGCATTCGCCAGCACATTGAACAGCACGATGGCAACAACGAGGCGCTTTTTGTCGACCGAACCGGCCAGTGTGCCGAGGACCGCGGTAATGGTTGTGCCCAGGTCGGCACCGATCGCAACCGCCGCTGCGGCGTGCAGCGAAATGGCCGATACGTACAGGGCACTCAGCGTGATCATGATTGTTGCCGAACTTGACTGGATGACTGCGGTCAGCAACAGGCCGGCGGCGAGAAAAACAAGCAGCGAACGTTCCGCGAGGGTGGCAGGATCGAAGCTTTGCGTGGCAGCAATGGCGCCTGACTTCATGAAGTCGAGGCCAATCAGCATCAGGCCCAGCCCGACCATCAAATTGCCAAGGCCGGCGACGCGTGTGGCTGACCTGGTCCAGACCACCGCAAATGCACCACAGGCGATCAGCGGCAACGCAAGCGCCTCGATGTCAACCTTGAAGCCCAGCGTTGCGACAATCCAGCCGGTTGCGGTCGTGCCGACATTAGCGCCGAACACAATGCCAATCGCACTCGCCAGCGACACAATGCCGGCGCCAAGAAATGCAAGCACAATGAGGCTGACCACAGAACTGCTTTGCAGTGCGGCGGTGGACAATACACCGACCACAACACTTTTGAGCGGTGTGGCCGTCTGCTGGGTGATAAAGCGCTTGAATGTCCGCCCGGCGAGGTCGCGTAGTGCGCGTTCCATGGTCGCCATGCCGAACAGGAACAAGCCAAGTCCGGCGACCAGCCGCCATACATCAATTTCGTCACTCATCACGCGTTTCCAGGTATGCCGATCGCCGCAGGCAAATACTACGCGGTGGCACAAAGGATATAATTTCCGCCACTGCAACGTTACACGGATTTTTATCGGTGCTTATAAAAACACTCACTACGACCTGCGCTGCGCTCTTTTTCCTGGGAGCGGCAGCCCATACGGAGGCAGAATCCGTGACGAACCATGACGATTTGCTGCAACTGTTTGCCGACTGGCGTGACTTCGAATCG
>Ga0224510_10000762_pt1 | contig 23033 bp, 19 predicted proteins | sample SF_May12_sed_USG_FD_170161 | JGI IMG/M metagenome (GOLD analysis project Ga0224510, IMG submission 170161) | Sediment microbial communities from San Francisco Bay, California, United States - SF_May12_sed_USGS_4_1 | ecosystem: Environmental > Aquatic > Marine > Sediment | place: USA: California... | reverse complement strand
ATTTTTTCTTCCTGTCCTGACGGGATGGATGAATGCCTTTGTCTTTTTAACCGGGGCACTCCTGACGGTCGTCATTGTTTGGAAAATGGTCCGCCTTATCCTTCAAGGGATTCCCAACCTTCCCCCCAAGGCTTTCCTAACTCTGAGTCTCCCGGGTTTCGCCCTGGTGGGACTCTGCACCACGTTGTATTTTTTAAACTGGATTCCTCCGATTCCCCTCTCCCTCAAGTTTGGAGGTGTCTATCATCACATTGAAAAACACCAGGATCAGTATATCCTGACCTATGAAGATGGTCCCTGGTACGCCGTGTGGAAACGATCCAATGAACGCGTGAGTGCGGAAACGCCGGCCTACGCCTTTTCGTCCGTGTTTGCCCCGGTCACCTTGCATACCACCATCTATCACCACTGGGAATGGCGACCGATCAAGGAGTCTGCCGAATTTACCACCACCGATCGCATTCCCATTTCTATCACCGGCGGAAGAGAACACGGCTATCGCATGTATACGATGAAACAACGGCTTCAACCTGGTGAATGGCGGGTCAATGTGGAAACGGAAGATGGACGACTCATCGGACGGATCACGTTCTTTGCTGATGCAGAGTATTCACCGTCATATGATTTCATCACGATGAACCGGTAAAAATTAATTCTCTTTCGTCGAACATGATCACCACATTTTCTTTTTCACACCGAAACCATTTCTCGATACACCTCATGCTCATCTTGAACACGAAGAAAAAAAATTTCAAAAATTTCTGGTAATTATTTCTTAGACGTTGTAGTATGATTTCAACATCATCATGCACAACCATCGAAACACTTCTTTGATACACATATTCTCTCTCCGGTTTTTCTACCGAACCAAACAGTGCTGGTCATCTTTGGACGATAACAACTGCATAACTGTTGCGTGACCTCTTCCATGAACAGCGTGCCCGGTTATGCGTATTCACACGCTCACCACAACTTCAAGGGTGAGCTATCACTGCGGCTCTCATGTCGCATCTATTCTGAAAGGGGGTGAGTGTTTTGGCTACAAAGAAGAAAGCTCCGGCAAAGAAAAAGGCTCCAGCCAAGAAAAAGGCTCCAGCCAAGAAAAAAGCCCCGGCCAAGAAAAAAGCTGCCACAAAGAAACGGTAGTTTTTCCCGTGGGTGACCATAACGCCGGATGGGGGTTACTCCATCCGGCGTTTTCTTTGTCGATGCCGTTTCCTTAAATGAGCCGGAAGAGGCCGTGGATTTCCTCTATTTGTCTCCTGTCGGCTCTTTTCCTCTTCACATCTTTTTCCCGTGCTTCCCTCCTGCCTGCAACCCCTCACTTCTGAATGGGCAAAAGGCTCTAGCCCTTGACTCCACCAAACTCCACCTGGAATGATCCTGACCTCCACATTTATTCACTCAACACCAAACTGGTTTTACTTTTTATTTCGCTGAAGGGGACGTGACATGTCACAACACACCGGTAAATTCTTCGCACTGATAGCTCTTTACCTATTCATCGGAGTCGGGGGAATGCTTTTCCCCAGCACCTTCAGCTTCGCTTCGGACGAACACCAGGAACCCCCCTTGTCCGACAAAGCGCCTTCGGCCTCGTCACCCCAGACCGGTCAACCACATGCTCGCACCGCAAAACCCTCTTTAGACGAGAAGGGACAACAGGATCTGGACGCTCTCCGGAAAAAGCCTGAGGAATTTCGTACGCTGATTACCGGGGTGCAGATTTTTCTCGGACGCTTCGGGTATGGAGTCGGACCTTATTCCGGAATCCTCGACGAATCCACCAAGAATGCGCTGAAAGCCTATCAGAAAAAAACCGGGCTTTCTCAGACTGGAGATCTCGATTTTCCCACGCTGAAACGTCTGACAGAGGATGATCGCCTCATGAATCGAGTCGTTCCGTTCCTTCCCCCACAAACCTTCCACGATGAGGAATGGGGGCAATGGATTGAAGTCCAGGGTTCGTGGATGCTCAAGGAAGGCAATACCGACGATATCTTACAAACCTCACGAATAACCTGCATGAGGGAATTTAAACGGTGTATCGAATCTACCGCCTCTTTGATCAATACGAGTGTGCCCCAATTGAAAGTTCATACGCATGTCTACGACCTTAAGGAATGGGATGACTCGAAAATTGTGTCGGCACCCTATGATGGAGAAGCCTGTGCCGTGAGCATTCTACGGATTTCACGAAATCCTCAACTCGTTACACGATTCGTGTCTCTGCAAGGCAAACCAGGACCGTGTGCTCAGGTGAAGGCCGAAGATCAGCAATACGTCCTTGAGGATGGCCAGAAAATCTACCAGATCCTCCGAATGCAAAAGGCCGATGCTATTCAACAGATTCTCCAAGTGACCAAGTAACCGGCTTTAATCCAGATACCATGATGATTTCCACGGTCAGACGACTTAGTGTCGCGCGGAAACATGGCATCGCCAGGTACCGGAAATAACCCGTTTAGCGTTTTTCCCGAAAAACCCAGGAGAAGTACAGGCCGGCGACGGCGATTGTGAAAAGTTGGATGGTTTGGAGGATTGGGCTACGTTGCGCCCCCTCCATGGGTGGGGAAAGAATAAAACGAAAACCTAAGAATTCCGGCGTGTGATCCGGTGGGGTTTGCCAAGGGGGGAATAAGACTGCCAGGATGAGCAGACTCACCATGATATAGAGAATCCGAAGATTGAGCGGCTCTTGCTTGGTTTCCACGACTCGTTTTTGATCTGCCCGGTTCCCACATTTCGGACAGAACCGTCCGTTGAGGGGGAGTTCATAGCCACAGGAAGGGCACGGCTTGGTTGCACTCACACGGCACCTGATTTCTGTTAAGATGCAGAATGCTTCATGATTGGGAATCTCTATCTTGCCCAATTCTCCTCTATTCGTCCAGACATAACTCCCAAAATGATTTGACTCAATTCCAGTGTCATTTCTATAATTCCCAAAAAGATAGACGTTCAAATCCGACAGCGACCCTCTTTGACTCCCTCAGACGAGTGCTCTTTTCTCTCCCACCATATCCCTTTGGCCTATTGGCTCTTACAAGAACAGCATGCCTACCCATGATTTACCTTAATCAGGAGATACCGTGACATCCTCTTCCTTTCGCGTCATCTCAGTGATCGGTGCCGGAGCCTGGGGAACAGCCTTGGCGCACTTACTCGCCACCAAGGGGTTCAACATTCGCCTATGGGCGCATGAACCAGAGGTCGCCGAGATCATTCAACGCACCAGAGAAAATTCCTGGTACCTCCCGGAGGTGGTTTTACCCAATTCCATCCAAGCCACGACCAGTCTTCCGGATTGCGTGCAGGGAACGGATTTGATCGTTCTCGCCGTGCCATCCCACGCTATGGCCAACATGGTCCAGCAACTCCGGCTCTTATTGAAGGAGCCCATTCCCATCACCATCGCCACCAAAGGTATCGAGGAAGGCACTCTGCGATTAATGAGTCAGGTGGCGGAAAGTCACCTCCCCGTGGCATGGCATCCGTTCATCACCATTCTGTCCGGTCCCAGCTTTGCTTCAGAAGTGAGCCGATGGAAACCCACGACCATCTTGTTAGCGGGCCGGGATTTCAATCTGGTGAATGGTCTGCAACAAGTGTTCATCACCCCGCAATTTCGCGTGTATGCCGGGCGGGATATGATCGGAGCACAACTTGGTGGAGCCTTAAAAAATGTGATGGCCATCGCCGCCGGTATCGTCGACGGGCTGGATCTCGGATACAACGCCAGGGCCGCCCTGATCACCCGAGGACTTGCGGAAATGATCCGGTTAGGCCGGGCTATGGGCGCCGAAGTCGCCACCTTTTATGGGTTGTCAGGGTTGGGAGATCTGGTGCTCACCTGTACCGGCGCTTTAAGCCGTAATTACCAGGTAGGCATCCAATTAGCCAAAGGAACCAATATGACCACCCTGAAATCGACCACCAGAACCGTGGCTGAAGGCGTCCCTACCAGCCGGGCTGCCATGGCTTTGGCCGAACGACATCACGTGGATATGCCGATAGTGCGCGGGGTGTTTCAGATGCTGATCGAAGGGCGCAATCCCCGGCATATCGTGACTGATCTGATGTCCCGGTTGGCAAAAGGTGAAACGGACGGGCTTCTTCCCACCAGCACGGCAACCTTTGGCACGACGGTTCGTTCATGAATCAGGATCGATTGGCCTCCCTGCTTCAACGGGTTCAAACCGGACACGTTTCTGTTCCCCACGCCATTCGCCAGCTCCGCACCCTCCCGTTTGAAGACCTCGGGTTTGCTTCAGTTGATCATCACCGATCGCTTCGACAGGGATTTCCGGAAGTGATCTTGTGTGAAGGAAAAACCCTCCCACAAATTACGGCCATTGCCCGCCAGCTTCTGAAATCCGGTGGGCCCTTTCTCGCAACCCGCGTATCACCGGTGGTCGCCAAGGCCCTCAAACGCCTTTCCCGCAAGGCGGTGTTTCACGAACTGGCCAGGATTGTTTCCGTCTCTGACCCAAAACGAGAGAGCAAAGGGTTAATTGTCATCGTTACAGCCGGCACATCCGATATTCCGGTGGCCGAAGAGGCCCGCGTGACCGCCGAAATCATGGGAAGCCGCGTGCAAACACTCTATGACGTTGGGGTCGCAGGCTTACACCGTCTCTTGGATCGCCAGGAAAGTCTTCACCGGGCGCGGGTATTAGTGGTTGTCGCGGGAATGGATGGCGTGTTACCCAGCGTGGTGGGAGGATTGGTCGACCGCCCGATTGTCGCCGTGCCCACCAGCCAGGGCTACGGAGCGAATTTTGGCGGCCTGGCCCCGTTACTGACTATGCTGAACGCCTGCTCAGCAGGAATCGGGGTGGTGAATATCGATAACGGGTTTGGAGCCGGCTGTTTAGCCCACCGCATCAACGTGTTGGCGGAATCTCCTCACCAGGTCTAGACAAATCCGGTCTCGGCTCGTTCAAGCGTTCTGGCACCTGAGATTCCGGCATTTCAGGAATCAGGAGAGTCTTTTCCCCCTCTGATTCGACCGTTTGAGAATCGGAGCCAGAACCACCAGACTCCTCCAGCTGAACATCCGCAGCGTCAGTAGGGTTATCTTCCTCTGGAACCACCGGATCGTCTGAAGCCTTCAAGCCTTCATCCATGACCGTGGTCTCCTCTTCGAGGCTCTCTCCCTCCCGTGGATTCTCAAGTTCCTCGGGAATATCCGGCTCGGCAGGAAGGGGAGGCAGCACCTCACCCGCATACGCCAGGGCTTCGAGCGTCCCATGCACCCGATGCGAAACGATTTTTGTCCGGGGACCATACCCCTGGTCCTCCATCAACTTGGCCTGAAGTTCATAAAAGTACGAGCCATCATCCACTAACTGCTGGTATTGATCTTTCCCATCCCAAACCAACTCTATCGGAACAGTAAGATTTTTTCCTTTCACTTCCTGATCGTCCAACAACCGACGATGTGCGACAAAACTCATGGAACGCCGCGTCGGTGACGTGATCATGGCAGACACTTCAAGCACATTAGCCCCATTAAGCGATGCTGGTAATTCCACGAGCATGGTCAGGGTCAACGCACTTTTCCCAAGGATAAAGGGATCGGGGGCAACCACCACATCCGAAATTTTTACGGGAGAAGTCGAAACTCGCCTGGATTTGGCCTGGCTAGAAGTAAAAGAGGAAAGGGCCAGGACCACACCAAGGGACAGCACCAGCAGCCGGTATCGCCACCACCGCCAGGGAAAAAACTTCTGTTTCCTAATCAGCGTAGAGAACATCCTTCTTATTGTGCCAAAGATTTCCTCTTCAGACCAATAAAATTTGAGATTTATTCTGCCCTTTTTTTTCTTCGGCCTTTGGCGTGGCCGAGCCGAGCAGCCGAGTCCGGAAAGACGACGGCGCACTGTTTGAGGAAAGCGAGTTTGCGCCGCCGCCGGACTTGTCCTGAGCCAAGCCAAAGGGGTCGGCGAACCGCACAGGGCACCCGAAGGGCCACGACAAGGCCGTTTGGTCTGGAGTCATTTTGCTGAAACAAAATGACCTCATAACACTACACACCGAAAGAAATCACCTAAATAAAAAAGAAAAGAGTTCCAATCCTCCTATTTTTCTGTCATTTCTTCAAAATAGGAGCACACAGACTGATTTCGATAGAGATACAGAGCTACCACACAAATAGCTATAGTAAGAAAAATGCCCATCATTGCGAAATTTTGGTAATAAAATGATAGGAAGCCGGGTCCCCCAAAAAGAAACGCCACCATTTCAAAAGGTAGTATTTGAAATAACGGAAGCCACACCAGTAGAGGACGTACCCACTTTTTCCGTTGCCAGACACCATACGGAACAGCAAGATGTATAGGGCTCGTGGCTAATAAAGCAAAAGCATTCCCTGTTTGCCACAGTTCAGACCAACTTAGATATGTTCCATGTATCTTTAACCCCATCCCAGGAACTATTGCTTGTAACGGAGATTGAACCCCAATAAAAAAGCACGCAATAGTGAATAGGCGAAGGAGTAGGGGAATTTTTCGAAATTGATTTCCATATTCACGAATTGTTGCTGTGAGTTAATTTTTCTCCGGTAACATAATCTTCTTCACAATGTTCTTTCTCTGTCCTGTCTATTTTGCCAATAGTGCATTTGGTATGATCCAACCTTCAGCTGAATCAATAAGATGATTTTCCCATGACCAGACATCTTCATATCGATGCGTTTTCGGGTGTAAGCGGCGACATGTTTCTTGGCGCCTTGGTGGATGCCGGAGTACCGTTGTCTGCTCTTGAAAAAGGCTTGAAAGGGCTAGGCATCAAGGGCTACCGGCTTCGTGAACAACAAGTGATCCGCAACAGCATCCGGGCCACGAAAGTAGATGTGGACATTCACAGAGGGTTCACCAAGCCCTTGTCCCTCTCCGCTATCCGAAAGACGTTAGGAATTAGTCGCCTGCCCGAAGCCATTCGCACGCAAGCACTCCATACCTTCCAGCTTCTGGCTGATGCCGAAGGGGCGGTCCATGGACAAACTCCGAATAAGGTGCATTTTCATGAGGTGGGCGTGATCGATTCGATGGTGGATATTGTCGGGACCCTCCTGGGATTCGCCCATCTGAAGGTCGCCACCGTGTCATTTTCTCCCATTAATCTAGGAGCCGGTACTATTTCAACTGCCCATGGCCTTCTTCCGGTGCCGGGTCCAGCGGTGGCACACATGACTCAAGGCATTCCAGTTTTTTCCAATGGGCCGGCCATCGAATTCACCACACCAACTGGCATGGCCCTCATCAATACCCTCTCGCAAGATTGTAAACCGCTCCCACCCTTAACACCACAAACGATTGGCTATGGCGCTGGCACGGCCGATCCCCATGGCTGGCCGAATGTGCTTCGTCTGTTTGTGGGCACACCCGATTCAGAAGCCGCTACTGAAACGGAACGCATCATTCAGCTTGAGACGAATATTGACGATATGAATCCGCAATTGTATGACGTCATTATGGAGCGCCTGTTTCAGGCTGGGGCTCTGGATGTGACTTTGACACCGACTATCATGAAACGCAGTCGGCCCGGTACGATTGTGACGGTCATCGCCTTCTCTCAGGATCTTCACCCCCTGCAGGCGGTGTTGTTTACTGAGACCTCGACGCTGGGAGTACGGATTCAGGAAATGGAGCGGGCTATTCTGCCTCGCTCTTTCCAAACTATTCGATTGTTGGGTGGTTCGGTCCGGATGAAAATTGCCGACCTTGGACAGGGCCGTTTAAAAGTCACTCCCGAGTACCGGGATTGTGTCATTTTGGCTGAACGGACCAAGCAGCCTGTTCTAGCGATAATCGACCTCGCCCGCCGGACGTATGCTAGCGCCAAACACTCATCCCCGCACAGGAGATCTTCGGCTAAATCACCAAAGGGTCGGTAACCCAAGTATGTCTTCCACTCAACAGACTAAACCGCTTCTGGCGATAACCATGGGCGACCCAGCTGGAATCGGTCCCGAAATTATTGTGAAGGCCCTCCAATTGCCGAAAGTCTGGCGAGTCTGTCGGCCCCTGGTCATCGGCAGCCGGACCATCCTGGAATTCACCGCGCAGGGCTTGGGGGCCTCCCTTGCTCTTGTGCCAGTGGGCGGTCACGAATCATCCTCCAATCCTCGAATATTCCGCCGGGGCTCGCTCCCGGTGTTGGATCCCTTTTCCGGATCGATCCGACCGATCAGAGTTGGACGAGTCACGGCCCGGTCCGGGAATATGGCGGTCACGTGCATCCAAACCGCCGTCCGATTGGCCCAGGCGGGTTGTGTGCAGGGCATCGTCACGGCGCCCATTAATAAACATGCGATTCATTTAGCGGGACACACGTATCCGGGCCATACCGAAATGCTGGCGGACCTGACGAACGCCAAAGAGTCAGGCATGATGATTGTGGGCGGCCCCTTGAAAATTCTATTTGCGACCACACATCTGGCTCTTCGTGAAGTCCCGAACGTGTTGACGCCCACCACAATCCTCAGGGCCATTCGGTTGGCCCATGAGGGGCTCACCCGATTTTTCCATATTCAGAAACCGCGTATTGGCGTGGCTGGCCTCAACCCCCATGCCGGCGAGAACGGCCTGTTCGGCGACGAGGAAGCCCGCCTTATTCGACCCGCTATTCAGCAAGCGCACAAACAGGGCATGACCTGCACGGGTCCTCATCCCGCCGATACCTTGTTTGGCAAGGCGGTACGAGGGTCATTTGACGGCATTGTCGCCCTGTATCATGACCAGGGTCTGATTCCACTCAAAACCGTGGCCTTCGGACATTGCGTAAACATCACGGTGGGCTTGCCGATCATTCGCACCTCCGTTGATCATGGCACGGCCTATGACATTGCCGGGCAGGGCACGGCCGACCCCACCAGCCTCGTTGAGGCCATTGAGATGGCTGCTCAGTTGGCCACACACACGACGTAGTCGCAAGGCGTGAACATGGCAAAGCCAAAGCCTGCATACCCCGTGAAACCATCGGCTTCTTCGACTGGTCGTTCCTGGAGTGCCAGGAAAATCGCTGCCGCCACATTACAGGCAATTGAACGCACCAGAACTTTCAGCGATGACGTCTTCGATCACATCACCAAAGACCTTGTTGTCTCTGACCGTGACCGGAACCTGGCATTTGAATTAGTCTATGGGGTGTTGCGGCATTACCTCACCCTGGATTGGCGGCTAGATCAGGTCTCCCGCAAGCCCATGGTCCGTCTCCCACTAACGGTTGCGACCACGCTTCGGGTCGCGGCGTACCAGTTGCTCTATCTCGATCGGATCCCGGCATCCGCCGCGGTGAATGAAGCAGTTCAGCTTATTCGGAAACAACCCGGCCACAATTGGTCCGGTTTCGTGAACGCCGTGTTACGCAATCTGCTTCGGCAACCTGTTCCTCCCATGCCCGATCCAGCCGTCGATCCCACTACGGCCCTTTCCATTCGATATGCATGCCCACCCTGGTTAGTTGCGCGATGGCTGCAATTTTTCGGATTCACACATGCTGAACACCTTTGCCAACAGTCCCTCGGTATTCCACCGTTAACCGTTCGAACCAATTCACTGCAGTGCTCCCGTTCTGCCCTGCTTGCCCGTTTCCAATCTGAAGGGATAGTCGGGCAGGAAACGGTCGTGAGCCCCGTCGGCCTGACCTTGGACAAATGTGGGAATCCGGGAGAGCTCGCCGCATTGAAGGATGGTTGGTGTTACGTGGAAGATGAAGCCGCCCAACTGATTCCCCTTCTCCTAGACCCCCAGCCAGGCGAACGGGTTCTCGATGCCTGTGCCGCTCCGGGAGGGAAAACCACCCATCTCGCTCAATTAATGAAAAACCAGGGGACCATCGTGGCGCTTGATCGTCATCGAGGACGTTTGGACCGGCTCGTCTCTAATTGTGCACGGTTGGGGATCTCAATTGTGCAACCATTTCAGTATGACCTTTCCGAAAATTCCGGCGCCGGACAGGGAAACAGATCTTCAACAGCCCATCCTGCTCTTCCAGCCCTGCCGGCCCAACCGTTTGACCGCATTCTGGTGGATGCCCCTTGTTCAGCCCTCGGTATCCTTCGCCGGCACCCGGAAGGAAAATTATTGAAAGGGCTGTCGACCATTCAACAAGCCCGGGCCTTTCAACGGCAGATCCTCGATCAGATCTGTGACCTCTTGAGACCAGGGGGAATCTTGGTCTATAGTGCCTGCTCGATCGAACCGGAGGAGACCACGGAGATCCTCTCCGGTTTTTGTCAGCAACATCCTGAATTTCATCAGGAACCCGTCACACCGTGGGTGCCCGCCACCGGGCAATCGCTCATCACTGACCATGGGCATTTGTGTACGGCTTTTCAGGCGTTTAACATGGACGGGTTCTTTGCGTGCCGGTTGAAAAAAACTTGAAGACGATGCCAACCACACCCTTAATCGCCCCTTCGATTCTCTCTGCTGACTTTGGCCGCTTAGCTGAAGCCGTCCAAATGGTGGAAGCGGCCGGCGCGGATTGGATTCATGTCGATGTGATGGATGGGCATTTCGTCCCCAATTTGACCGTCGGCCCTTCAATGGTTGAATCGCTCCGCAAGGTGACTTCATTGCCGTTGGATGTCCACCTGATGATGACCAACCCTGATGCCTTTATTCCTGAATTCGTCGAGGCCGGAGCCGATATTTTGACGGTCCATGTCGAAGCCTGTCCACATTTACACCGAACGATCCAATCCATTAAGGAGCGAAACATTAAGGCCGGCGTGACCTTAAACCCCGCGACGTCCGCCACAACCCTTGAGGAAATCCTCGGTGACGTTGATTTGGTCCTGGTGATGTCCGTCAATCCCGGCTTCGGAGGGCAACAGTTTATATCTTCCAGCCTGGACAAGATCCGCCGGATCCGGAACATGATGAACAATTGCGGCAGTCCGGCCCTTTTAGAAGTCGACGGGGGAGTCAACCTGAACAATGTGGCCTCCGTGTTTAAGGCCGGCGCGAATGTCCTGGTTGCCGGTTCCGCCATTTTCGGCAGTGCCAATATTCCTGAAACCATTCGGCAGATGCGAAACGCGAGTCAGACGATCGTCGTTTAATCGGGCCCATGAATTCCCCCAGCAATACCGACAGCCTCCATCCACTCGAAATCCAGGTCTTGCGAGCGCTTGGGAAAGACCCGAAGCCGCTCACAGATCTTCAACTTGTCCAACACACGGACCTGGCAGCTTCCCAGGTCAGTATGGCTGTCGGATGGCTCCTCACAAAACAATTGGTAAGCCTGGCCTCCGAAACCACCACGACGTATGTTTCCCTCACGGCCATCGGCACACAGTTCCAACAGGCGGCCTCTCCACCTGAGTGGATTCTGCAAACCGTCAGAAGTTCCGCGCAAGAGGGAACCTCGCTCACAGTGAAAGACCTTCAAGGCACGGGGCAATTTCAGCCCGCTGAGCTGAGCCGCGCGATCGGTATCCTGAAAAAAGAAGGAGTCCTCCAATTAGGAGCCGGAGGAACGCTGGAAGCCACCGGCCAGATCAGTGCAACGGTTGAAGCCTTGCGATCACTGCTCAATCAGGTTCATAAAGGCTCACGTCCCCTGGATTCGTTTCCTCCCGATCACCAGGCGTTACTTCGACAATACGCCGTCAAACGCGGCAATACACAAGAACCCTTTCGCATCGACGACCATACCGAGCGGGCATATTTGCTCACAGATGAGGGGCAAAAACTTCTTCCTCATTTACGGGAAGGGGCTGCTCAAGAAATTTCTCAGGTGACCCCGGAGCTGTTAAAAGACGGATCCTGGCGGAACTTTTCCTTTCGCAAATACTCCATCAATCTCCGGCCCCCTCGTCTGGCTGTCGGCCGACGCCATTCCTACAGGGAATTTCTCGATACCGTGAAGTACAAACTCACAAGTATGGGTTTTCAGGAAATGCGAGGCGAACTCATTGAGACGGAATTTTGGGATATGGATGCGCTCTTTATGCCTCAATTCCATCCCGCCCGGGCCATCCATGATGTGTACTTCGTGAAGAATCCTAAAAAGGCCAAGGCGATTCCCGAACCATTTCTCAGCCAAGTGGCCCAAGTCCACCGAGATGGCGGAACCAGCGGATCGAAAGGATGGAAGTACCAGTATGACTGCGAGCGGGCGAAACGCTTGGTGCTCCGCAGCCAAGGCACCGCTGTGTCCGCCCGAACCTTAGCCCAAAATCCCCCTATTCCGGGCAAATTTTTTTCCATTGCCCGGTGTTTTCGCTATGACAATGTGGATGCCACGCACGCCACCGACTTTTTTCAGGTAGAAGGAATTGTGCTTGGTTCTGATATCAACTTCCGAACACTCCTGGGTCTTCTGAAATTATTCGCCACGGAAATGGCTCAAGCCAAGGAAATTCGTTTTTTTCCGGCCTATTTTCCGTTTACCGAACCCTCGGTGGAGTTGCATGTCCGTCATCCGAAACTTGGTTGGATGGAACTGGGGGGAGCGGGATTGTTCCGGTCTGAAGTGACGATTCCTTTAGGCGTGACAGTTCCGGTGATCGCGTGGGGACTCGGGTTGGATCGAATGGCTATGGTGGCCCTTGGCATTCAGGATATTCGCGATTTATTCACCTCAGATTTGGAAGCGGTCCGCAATATGCGCCGTCAATTCTAACAATTCACGATGCCCACGATTTCCATTTTCCAAGAAGATTTTTCACACCTTGTCGGGCGTCGCGCCTCCATGTCCGACATTGAGCAATGGATGCCGTATGTGAAAGGGGAGGTGAAAGACGTCTCACGTGACACTGGTGAAGTGCGCGTGGAACTTCAAGATACCAACCGGCCTGATCTATGGTGTGTGGAAGGGATTGCCCGACAAATTGGATCCGTGCTGAATAAAGGGATGACCCCTTACCCCTTCTTTTCCCATAAAGGCCCAGCGAAACGACGGATTCAAGTGGTCCAGGGCATGGAAGCCGTTCGTCCTTATGTGGCGGCTTGCGTCTCCTTGGGGTATGCGATGACGCAGGAGGGGCTCGACCAATGTATTCAAACTCAAGAAAAGTTAGCTGACGCCTTTGGGCGAAAACGTGAAACGGTTTCCATTGGCCTCTATCGCTTCTCCTCCATCGTATTTCCTGTCACGTATGGCCTCGTGAAACCGGACGAGATTCGATTTACTCCATTGGGATTTGAGGAAAAAATGACCCCCCAGGAAATCCTCACAGTCCATCCCAAAGGTCTGGAATATGGATCCATTCTGGCGGGATGCGAACGACTACCGCTGCTTTGGGATTCTGACGGGCAAGTGTTGTCCTTTCCGCCGATTATCAATAGCCGGGAACTTGGTGAAGTGCAATTGGGAGACACCGATTTACTCGTGGAAGTCACCGGAACCGATTTGAGTATGGTGGTGTTAGCCTTAAACATTTTTGCCAGCAATTTAGCTGATCGTGGGGCCGCCATCGAATCTGTGGATATTGCGTATCCCTACGAAACAGAATTCGGCACCACGGTCAAAACTCCGCTGGACATGAATCACTCCCAGCACATTTCCCTGGATGCTATTGAGAAGGCCCTGGGCATGTCCCTCGGCTCGGAGTCCATTCAAGAGGCATTGACCGCTTACGGCTACCAGGTGAAAACGACCCGGCAATCCGTGTCGGTCAAATTGCCCCCCTTCCGAAACGATTTAATGCATGTAATGGATGTGGCGGAGGATGTCGCCATCACTCGAGGTTATGATTCTTTTTCTCCCATCATGCCCCAGTCCTTCACCGTTGGAAGTCTCTCCAAAGAAGAACAGACCAGCGATCGTATTCGCGATCTTCTCGTTGGATTTGGGTTTCAGGAAATTTTTTCTAACATTATGGCTTCCCATCAGGAATTGGTAGAGCGAATGCGGATTGCTGATACCGAGCATGCGCGGCTCGTTGAAGTGGACAACGTGATGTCTCAGACCTATGCCTGTCTGAGGCCTTCCATTCTGCCCTGCCTTCTTCGGGTGGAAGCCTTATCGCCTCGTGCCTTTTATCCCCATTTATTATTTGAGGTGGGAGAAATTGCTCAATTGGATTTGGAGGCAGATTTGGGGTCTCGCACCACACTATCCATCGCCGCCATCAGCGCCAATCCAGGAGCCAATTTCTCAGAGATTCATAGCTATCTGGATTTATTGATGTATTACATGGCGTGGCCATACGAACTGGAGGCCGTCACTCACCCCTCGTTTTTAGAGGGGCGCGTAGGACAAATCCGTTGTCATGGCCATGCAGTGGGATATATTGGAGAATTTCACCCGGAAGTGCTCGAAGCCTGGCAAATCAATATGCCCACTTCCGGGTTTGAATTCGAGATAAGAAAATCTGAACCTTAAGCGACGGCGGGTTGACCTTCACTCTTGGTCAGGGACACAAGGTGAGAAAAGCCTTGAGGGTCGTGAATTGCCATTTCCGAAAGCATTTTTCGGTTTAATAACACATTGGCTTTTTTCAGCGCATTCATAAATTGGCTATACGTGACTCCATGCGCTCGAACGGCCGCATTGATCCGAGTGACCCAGAGTTGCCGGAAATTCCGTTTTCTCTGTTTGCGTCCGGTATAGGCATAGGCCTGCCCCTTATCTACTGATTCGGTAGCAGTCCGGAAAAGCTTACTTTTTCCTCCATATTGACCACTCGCCAGTTTGAGCCGTTTTTTCCGGCGCTGTCGAGTTTGTGGCCCCCCTTTTACCCTTGGCATGACACGTTCTCCTTTGTTTGTAAAATGTTACTACTTACTTATAGGGGAGCAATCGAGACAGCGAATATTGGTCTTCCTTACTGACCTCTGCTGCACCGCCTAATCGGGATTTTACTCCTGGTGCTTTGGAAGTAAGGATATGACGCATTCCTGCCTTCCGACGCATCCATTTTCCCGAGCCGGACCGTTTGAATCGTTTACTGGCTCCTGAGTGATTTTTTAATTTCTGTTTTGCCACGTCTTTCTTTCCTTTTTTCAACTACCAAAAATTTGACGGATTCCTCAATGGTGAGTTATTTGGGAGCGACCACCATATAAAGATTCCTCCCCTCCATCCTGGGAGGACTTTCAATATTCCCTGCTCCTTTTAACTCCTCAATAACCTTCTCAATCGCTTTGTAACCAAGCTCTTGATTGGCCATTTCTCTCCCGCGGAACATAACCGTAACTTTGGTCTTATTCCCATCTTCCAGGAAATCCCGTATCTGCCGTATCTTCGTCTCCATGTCATGCTTGTCTGTCCTGGGCCTGAATTTAACCTCCTTAACCTGTGTGGATTTCTGGTTAAGTCGCATGCGATGTTCTTTTTTGCTCTGTTCATACTTAAACTTTCCATGATCCATAATGCGGCAGACCGGAGGGTCTGCGTTAGGAGCCACTTCCACCAAGTCATACCCGATTTCCTTCGCTTGCCGAATCGCATCAGAGGTTTTCAGTATGCCAAGCTGTTCACCTTCAGCACCAATAACCCGGACTTCGGGATTTTTGATGAAATGATTAATACGCTGTTTGGGAGTTACCGGTCGAGTCATTCGAAAAGAAAAGAGCCCTTCCTTACTGCCTCAGGCATATCGTCCCGAATTAGTGTCACAACATCAATGATAGACATCGTCCCCAAATTTTTCCCGTTTCTCTGTCGAACCGAAACCATTTCTGCTTCTGCTTCTCGATCCCCTACGACAATCATGAAGGGAACCTTTGCCTTTTCTCCCTCACGGATTTTAAGGCCAATTTTTTCATTTCGCAAGTCCAAAGCGACACGACAACCTTCCCCACGAAGCTTTTTTTCAACTTGTTGGCCATAGGCTTGGTGTTTTTCTGAAATGGGGAGAACCAGAACCTGCACAGGAGCCAGCCAGGCCGGAAAGGCTCCACCATAGTGCTCCAAAAGGATTCCAAAAAATCGCTCGATGGATCCCAGTAAGGCCCGGTGAATCATAATGGGTTGATGAGTTTTTCCATCCTCTCCCACGTAGGTCAACCCAAACCGTTGCGGATTATTGAAATCGATCTGAATAGTCGAGCATTGCCAGGACCGCCCTAAGGCATCCTGAATTTTGACATCAATTTTTGGGCCATAAAAGACCCCTTCCCCCGGATCTTCCTGATACGGATAACCACCGTCTTTGAGAGCGGCTTCAAGCGCCAGAGTGGCTTGGTCCCATTGTTCGAGCGTCCCCACGGCTTTTTCCGGGCGGGTCGATAAAAACATTTTGAATTCGGTAAATCCAAATGTCCCCAACATGAACGTGGTAAATTTCAGGACCTTCTGCACCTCTTCGGCCAATTGATCCGGGCGGCAAAACAAATGGGCATCATCCTGGGTAAATCCCCGAACCCGCATCAGCCCATGCAAGACGCCCGATCGCTCATACCGATAGACCGTTCCCAATTCTCCATACCGGATAGGCAGGTCACGATAACTGCGCAAATGGGATTTATACACCATGATATGAAACGGGCAGTTCATGGGCTTTAACTGATATTCACTGGACTCAACAGGCATTGGCGTGAACATATTTTCTTTATAGAAATCGACATGACCGCTGGTTTTCCATAAATCCAACCGGGCGACATGTGGGGAATAGACCAACTCATACTGATTGGCCAAATGTTGTTCACGCCAGAAATTTTCAATCAGCAGACGGATCTGGGCGCCTTTAGGATGCCATAAAATAAGACCGGGTCCGGTTTCATCCTGAATGCTGAACAAATCGAGGTCTTTGCCCAGCTTACGATGGTCCCGGCGTTTAATTTCCTCTAAGTTGTCTAAATGAGCCTGCAAGGCTTCTTCCGAGGGGAAGGACGTGCCATAGAGCCGTTGCAACATGGGATTTCGTTCATCTCCCCGCCAATAGGCTCCTGCACTCGTCAGAATTTTAAAGGCCTTAATGTGTCCGGTGGATGGCACATGAGGCCCCCGACACAGATCCACAAACTCCCCCTGCTGATATAAAGACACCTGATCATCCGGAATGCCTTCAAGCAGTTCGACCTTGTAATGCTCTCCACGTTGTCTGAAATATTCGATGGCCTCGCTCTTCGACATTTCCAGTCTGGTCACGGTGAGGTTTGAGGCGATAATGGCTTTGGCCCGTTTTTCAATGGACTCAAGATCTTCCGGGGTAAAGGGGCGATCGAATGAGAAGTCATAAAAAAATCCCTCTTCGATGGCCGGACCAATGGTCAATTGGGCGGTAGGAAAACACTCCTTCACCGCTTGAGCCATAATATGGGTACTACTGTGCCGATAAATCTCTTTTCCTTCCGGGGAATCAAATGCCAGGGGCTGTAATGCCGCATCGGTTTCCAATGGAGCCAACAAGTCTTTTTCCACACCATTGGCTTTAACGGCAAAGACCTCCGGCGGGACTGCTCCCTTCAGTTTTTCTATCGCGGCCTTAGCCGAGATCCCTTTAGGAAAGGCCTGGCTCCTTCCGCCCTGAATTGATACCTGAATGGATTCCATTTACAGTAGAGACCCTTAATTATTTCCTGAAGCTACAAGTTGTCCTGCACACAAGAAAAGGCACCACTCCCCTTAAAGGAAGCTCGATGCCTTTCAGGCTTTTTTTGGAATAAATAAAATGGTAGGCGCGGGCGGTATTGAACCGCCGACCTCTACCGTGTCAAGGTAGCGCTCTCCCCCTGAGCTACGCGCCTATAACCTACCTGACGTATGCTAGACTGCATCGGTGGCCTTGTCAAGAAATGGTTTATTTTTCAAAGGGAAAGAGAAAGATTACCCGGCTGAATCGGACTCAGCCTTCTTTCGTTTTCCGGCAGAGGCTTGCTTTAACTGACTAACGGAAATTTGGAATTCCGTAATTTTTTTTCTGAGGGTATTGCGATTGAGACCCAGGAGCCTGGCAGCCTTAATTTGATTGCCATGGGTTTCTCGTAAGGCCAGTTCAATAATGGGGCGTTCGACAGCTCTCATTAAAGTGGGGTATAGGTTTTTCCCGGAGCCCACATTCATCGCTCGCACAAAATCTCCCAACTTTTTCTCAACATAACTTGCCAGGCTCACATCCTTGGGATCGATGGTCCCCTCTTCCGTGGCCTGGTCACCCATGACCTGCCGAATCTGGTTCAGGGTACTCCAAGCCGGCAAGGGTCCGGCATAGACGAATGTTTTCGACAGATTCAACTGGCCATTCAGCGCTGACAAGGCAGGGAAAAATTTCGTCCCGGACTCATCAAGAATTACGCCCGTAAATTGTTGAGAGCGCATAGCCGTTTCCAAGGAGGAACAATCTTCCAGCACCGTCACGGCGTTTTGAAGATCGGGACCTTGAACCCGTGACTTGAGATCGGGATCTTGAGTCAGCAGGGCAAACCGGATGTGAGTAGGCTTTGAAGACACGTTTTATCGATCAGATAAAATGGAAACGGAGATTATGTCGGAACACTTTTTAAAAATCAATTGAGGAAAATCCCAGGTTGCGAATTTCACTCAATTCCCAACAAAGGACCTAATATTCGCAAGGCGCACCAAATTAACACACCCCCAATCACATCCAACATCAATCCGGCTTGCACCATTCGGAGTATCGGAATTCTGCCCGTCCCATACACAATGGCATTCGGAGGAGTGGAAACCGGTAGCACAAAAGCCAGGCTTGCGGCCATACAGGCGGCTAGCACCGGGGGAACAGGTGAAAAATTTGCCGTATGGGCAATGGCAATGAGCACGGGAACAATCATGCTGGTGGCTGCGGTGTTTGACGCAAGTTCCGTCAGAACCAGGGCCGTGAGAATGGCCACGCCTGTTAGACTCCAGACGGACTGAATGCCAAACATATCGACCATACCTTGCCCAATCGCATGCGCCAATTCTGTTTTAACCATCAATTCGCCAAAAGCGATTCCTCCCCCGAACAACAAAATGGTCCCCCAATGGATATTCGCCGCTTCTTTCCATGATAAGGTGAATTTCCCTTGACGAAGATTCAAGGGCAGAAGAAACAGGAGCCCTGAGGCAAAAATGGGCACCAGTTCTTTTGGCAGATGAGAACGAACCCATTGCACCACGGCATGATCGGCTTCAAACCATATGGAAAGAATGGCCGGAAATACCCACAAAAAGACTGCCAAAACAAACACCCCAAATGCGTATTGCTCGCCACGAGTCCATGGTGTTGATGCAGTAATTTTGAGAAAAGGGGAAACTTCGTGAAAAGACGAGTGAGAGGGTGGACTATGCAACCAATACAAAAGAGTAAACATCACGATGAGCATCACACCAGCCAACGGCAATCCAATCAGAAGCCACTGGTCAAAGGAAATAGTGACGTGGGCTTGCTGGGCTAACAATCCAACCCCGATTAAATTCGGCGGGGTACCAATAAGGGTGGCAACGCCACCGATTCCGGCGCCGTAGGCCAGACAAAGCAAAAATCCGGTTTCAAAGGTCCCCATGTTGTGCTTGCTTTGTCGAAGAGCCCGTAACACCCCAAGTGCGATAGGCAACATGACCGCCGTGGCCGCGGTATTACTAATCCACATGGACATGCCGGCTACCGCCAGACTCAGGGCCATCATGATACGAATAGGGTTGGAACCCACCCATTTACGTGAAAGAAGCCAATTGCCAAACCGACGGTCCAACCCATGAACCGACAAGGCCTCAGCAATAAAAAAACTGCCGATAAACAGGAAAATGATAGGGTGGGCAAAGGCGGCAAACACCGACTTCATGGTACCCAACCCGGCCAACACACACAGACCACATCCCAGCAAGGCCGTAATGGGAAGAGGAATAGGTTCGGTAATCCACATCACGACGACCCATGTCAAAATAGCCGCCAGCATTCGGGCCGAACCGGGCAAGGATTCAGGGAGGAGAAAAAACATCAGTCCAGCAAGGAGCGGGCCGGCAAGGATACCGAATTGATGAGGAGGAATGCCCCCTTGGGACTCTGGACTGGATTGGATCATACAACGATTGCCATAGACTCTACCGTTGACGGGAAACCCCTTACGTATGAAACAACGACCCTATGTCTATGTATGGTTTCCGTTTGCACGGAGATAATCGCCTGAACATGCCTCCCTAGGATTTGGCGAATACAGGAGGTATCATACAGAAGTAAGTATTTTTGAGATAGAGAGGGATAGTAGAAGCATTCGATATGATCTTTCCCCACCGGTAGGGGGAATTCATATTATATATATCTGCAAATCTCCCCATGCTAAAGTCGCAGATTAAAGACTTGACCAGCGAGGTGGGGTATCTCTTTCTGCGTCCTAGAGGGCCTAATCATTTTGAAGAGTGCGGAGTGTAGTCGACGGGATTCGTAAAAAAGACACAAGACCGAGAACGCCCCAGAGAAAGCCTTCAGCAAGACCCAGAACCTGCTTGTTTAATATTTTCCAATACCATGCTGCGAAAAGTTCATACCCTGGAAAGTCTCTTACAACGGATCACCGCTCATCAGCAGGCGGGAGAAGCGATTGTCTTTACGAATGGGTGTTTTGATTTGTTACATATCGGGCATACGCGATATCTGGAGGAAGCCAAACAACTTGGGGAACGATTAGTTGTCGGGATCAACAGCGACAAATCGGTTCGCCAACTGGCTAAAGGAACGAACCGGCCTATTTTGCCCGAGGAGCAGCGAGCCGAGGTAATTGCGGCATTAGGCTGCGTGGATTACGTGATACTTTTTGACGAGCCGGATCCCTTGAATCTCATTAAAGCCATCCAACCCAACGTCCTGGTCAAGGGAGGAGATTGGACACCGGAACGGATTGTCGGAAAAGATTTTGTCGAGGAACGGGGAGGATTTGTGCGGACGATTCCGCTCGTCCCGGATATTTCCACGACAACGATTATTCAACGTATTCTCACCGTTCAAGGCATCAGCCCATCCTCCTAGCCTGCAGTTCCAGAAAAATGTTCGTGGTTGGATTCAGATAATGAACGTCCCTTCCGTCTTACAACATTTCTCAAACCAGCTGCGTGCGATCGTTCCGACGATCCCTGAAAACAATTCCCCTCCATGTCTGCTCAGCACGCAACCGGCCTGTTTAGCCCTTGCCATGACTTTGTTCTCACTTTCCGGGAAGAAGGCCGCTGGCTCTGAAGGCCAGACACACCTCATTATCACCCCCACACAAGAAGAAGCCGAGGAACTGTATGAAGATTTGCAATTCTTCTTCTCGTTCATCGGGCGGGATCACGAGGCACTGGCCATGTTCCCCCCTTGGGCGACCATTCCTTACAACCCGGCGCTGCCGCCCCACAGCGTCATTTGTCAGCGGGTTCGCTCACTGCACCGTTTGTCCCGAGGTGAAGACGCAGTCCTGGTCAGTTCCCTCCCGGCAATATTGCACAAACTGCTTCCTCCAGAGGTCTTCTCCGAGGCATGCTTTTCTCTCAAGGTCGGCAGGTCATGCGAACGCGAGGTGCTTCTTCGTTCCTTGATCCGGTTGGGCTATGAACGAGGGTCGTTGGCTGAAATCCCGGGCGAGTTCAGCGTGCGTGGAGGCATCGTGGATATTTTCTCCACGGCTCAGGACCACCCCGTCCGCGTTGAATTTCTTGGGGATACGGTCGAATCCATTCGGACCTTTGACCCCTCGACCCAAGAGTCCATCACCCATCTCAAAGAAACATGGATCTTACCCACCCGAGAATTTATTCCTCCTGAGTCCGCACAACCGGATTCCTCCAGCGATCCCATCCAACCAAGCATTGAATGGGACCTGCCACGGTATTACCCCAAATTGGTCACACTCTTTGAATACATCCATACGCCGGTCACGGTCTCCCTCTATCGCCCGGTTGATCTGGATACCGCGGCTGGGCAATTCTGGAATTCGTTGTTAGAAACGTGGGAGCAACTCGAGCCTGGCCGGGGGGGCGCCTCTGCCCACGCGGACCCCGATCAACTCTATGAAGTGTGGGATACCATTAAAACTTACACGAGCATGTGCCCGACGGTGTATTGGGATAACGTGGCTCCTGATACCGCCACAATGCCCTGTGTGCCTTTGTCCTTACAGGCTCAGTCACCCGGCAGTGTCGGTTTAGGGATTCGGGGACTCCCTTTCAAGGAAACGCTTTCCAAACTTGATCAATTGCGCACGGACGCCGGAATCTTTTTTGTGGCTCGCAGCGAAGGGCAGGTGGAACGGCTGTTGTCCTTGCTACATGACCATGGGTTCCCGGCCAACAAGTGGCAACAACCCTTCCCCCAACAAGCCATGGATGCCCGCGCACCCTTTTATTGCCTCGAAGGAGATCTCTCGGCGGGGTTCATTTCGCCTGACGGACACATCGCGTTCGTCACCGAAGAAGAACTGTTCGGGAAAGGCATCCGGCACCGTCCCCACACCAAATCCCCCACCGCCAAATTTTTCTCGTCCCTGGATGATCTTAAAGAGGGCGACCTTGTCGTTCATCTTCAACATGGCATCGGGCGATATCTGGGCTTGCGACGGCTGGAGGTGCAAAGCTTTACCAGTGATTATTTGCTCCTGCAATTCGGTGGAACCGATACCCTGTATGTTCCGCTGGACCGTCTCAACCACATTCACCGGTATCGGGGAGCCGAACAACGATCCCCCAGATTGGATCGTTTGGGAGGCACCGCCTGGGGTAAAACAAAAGCCAAAGTCAAAAAAGGCATCGAGGATATGACCGAGGAACTCGTCGAACTCTATGCCAACCGGGAAGTGGCCCGCCGGGCGGCCTACCAGGAGGACACACTCCTGGTACATGAGTTTGAAGCCGGGTTTGAATATGATGAAACACCCGACCAGCTTCGCGCGATCGAAGAAATCGGGCGGGACATGGAATCGCCGAAACCGATGGACCGCCTGGTCTGTGGAGATGTGGGGTATGGCAAAACCGAGGTCGCCATGCGTGCCGCCTTTAAGGCGATTCAGGCCAATCGGCAGGTGGCCGTCCTCGTTCCCACAACACTCCTGGCTCAGCAACATTTTGAAAATTTTTCGGTGCGGTTTGCCCCTTTCCCGGTCAAAATCGGCATTCTGTCACGCTTCCAATCGACCAATGAAATCAAAGCTACGCTGAAA
>Ga0224510_10000761_pt1 | contig 23069 bp, 20 predicted proteins | sample SF_May12_sed_USG_FD_170161 | JGI IMG/M metagenome (GOLD analysis project Ga0224510, IMG submission 170161) | Sediment microbial communities from San Francisco Bay, California, United States - SF_May12_sed_USGS_4_1 | ecosystem: Environmental > Aquatic > Marine > Sediment | place: USA: California... | reverse complement strand
AGATGCTCGACCGTCATGAACTCATGACGGCGGTCGCGGGCATTCTGGAATGCCTCGTTCAGACAGAATTCGAGCTCGCTACTCAACATATCCGGTACTTTAGCCTCTTGTTACGAAAAAACTTCGCAAAATCTCTCAAGCTTCTTCCATCGTACACAACAACGGATGTTGCTGCTGCTGCGCTACGCTGGTGACCTGTGCAACCTTTGTTTCGGCAATATCGTAGCTGTATACGCCACAAACGCCTTTGCCCTTCGTGTGTACCTCCAGCATGACCCGTGTTGCACGCGTGCGCTCCATGCCGAAAATGCTCTGTAGTACCTCGACGACAAACTCCATCGGCGTGAAGTCGTCATTTATCAGAACCACCCGGTATAATGACGGGCGCTTCAGTTTCGGCCGGGCCTCCTCGAGCGCCAGGTCGTGGTCATCGGGACGGCCTCGTTGTGAATCGCGTTCAGACATCGTTTTCCAATTCCAGCTTCGGAACCCTCGACGGTTCGAAGACATGCCGACAGATACGGCAATTATATATGGGGCAATTCCGTCATTCTCCAAGCCCGGGTCTCAGTTTTTCGGCTGCAGCGAATCCGGTTGCTGGTATCGTACCGCGCCGCCACATTATGCAAAACATTAAAAATTCGAGGTATATACCTGCTATGTATAGGTTTTTCTGCATCTGTGGGCTTGTTTGCAGCACCTGCGAAACCTTATCATCGCCGGGCAGCGTTAATAATCGATACCGGCATGGAAACGGGCCTTTCACGCCAACCGCAATAATGACAAGCTGAGGCACATGGCGATCGAAGCAAAGTGGACGGATTTCAGTAATTTGGACGGCACGCAAGTGCTCGCCGCGGCAGGTCGTGTGCTGCCGAAATGGATAGCGCTGCTGCTGGTTATCGGAATCGCGTGGCAGCTGGCGAGGATCATATGGATGCTGATTCCGGGATCAACTGCGGGCGACCCGATAGAGTTGCCGGCCATGCAAATGGGCCAGAACATCGATTGGCCCGGCCAATCACAAACCAACGTGCAAGCCATTGCCAACGCCCACCTTTTCGGTGAAGCCAGTAAGGACACGGAAGCGCCGCCCCCCGTCGTGGAACAAGATAACCTGGCGGAAACACGGCTGAGCCTGTCCCTGAAGGGCACCGTTGCCGCGACGGACCAGCGCTCCTCGGTTGCAATCATTGCGGACCAGACAAACGAAGACAAAGTCTACGTCATCGGCGATTCGATAATGTCGGGCACATCGCTGCATGCGGTTTACAGGGATCGTGTTGTATTGAATGAGAACGGCGTCCTGAAAGAACTGAATCTGCCACGGGATTTTCCGACCAGCGCACAGCCTGTGCGGCGTAACGTTGCCAGTGTCACCCGCGCATCGTCGAACGAGAGCAGTATCCAGAATGTCGTCGCCCAGAACGTCACAAAACTTGCCGATGTGATTCGGCCGACACCCTATTTTGTTGCCGGCCAGCAGCAGGGTTACCGCGTATATCCGGGCCGCGACCGAAAGCAGTTTGCCGCCCTCGGCCTGCGGCCCGGCGACCTGATCAAGGATATCGATGGTGCCGCCCTCACCGATCCGCAACAAGCGATGGAAATCTTTCAAAACCTGGGCAGTGCCGATCAGGTTTCGGTTACGGTCGAGCGTAATGGACAACCCGAAGTGCTGGTCCTGAAGACCAGTCAACTCAGCCTGGACGAGGATCAGTGATCATCGAAACAAAAAAAACAAGAATATTCGGCCTACTGCAAAAGCAGATTGTCCGGCAGCTGAGCTTATTTTCACTTCTGACGCTTGCGGCATCCGCGCTGGCACAGCAGCCGACTATCACGCCGAATTACAAAGATGCGGATATACGCAAGATCGTTGAAGCCGTTGGTGCCGTCACCGGCAAGAACTTCATTCTCGATCCGCGCGTCAATGCCAAGGTGACGATGTTGTCGTCCAGCGAGATGTCGCCGGACGCGTTCTACGAGGCATTCCTCTCCATTCTCGAGGTCCACGGGTATGTCGCCATAACGACCGGCGACATCATCAAGATCCTGCCAGATGCCAGTGCCAGGCAGTATCCGGGATACGTTTCGACCAGCGGCGCCGGCGCCGACGACATCGTGACCCAGGTCATCAAGGTGGAAAACGTCGGAGCTGCACAGCTGGTTCCGATCCTTCGGCCGCTGATTCCGCAGTACGGTCACCTGGCCGCGCACAATGGTTCGAATATGCTGATCATTTCCGATCGTGCGCACAACGTCGACCGAATGATTACGATCATCCGGCGCATCGATCAGTCCAACGATGAAGACATCGAGGTCGTGCCACTCGAGCATGCATCGGCGGCGGAAGTCGTTCGGGTGCTTACCGCGCTATCGCAAACACCCCGTGCCGACGGCGTACCGGTAACAACGAGCCTGGTTTCCGATGCCCGGACCAATAGTGTCCTTATCGGCGGCGATCGAAGCGAGCGATTGCGCCTCAGGGCTTTGATCGCACATCTCGACACACCATTGCAGGACGGCGGAGACACCCAGGTTCGTTATCTTCGATATGCGGACGCCGAAGAGCTGGCGACCAAGTTGCAGCAGCACTTCACGCAGCAGGCTGCCGGAGCTGCCGGCCCCACGCCCGGCAATTCCGACAACGTCAGCGTCTGGGCCGACACGCAAACCAATGCCATAGTCGTCAACGCACCGCCAAAAATGATGCGTTCGCTGATGAATATCGTCGATAAACTCGATATCCGGCGCGCTCAGGTCCTGGTCGAAGCAATTATCGTCGAAGTGATTGCGGACAAGAGTTCGGAACTCGGCGTCACCTGGGCAGTTGATGGCAGTGGCGACAAAGCGGTCGTCGGTGTAACCAATTTCCCCCCGTCTCCCGGCGTCGTTCAGCTCGCCGGCGCTCTTAGCGGCGGTAGCGATACGATACCCGACCCCGGTTCTCTGATTGGTACCGGAGTCACATTCGGCGTCGGACGAATTGCCGATACCGGAACCAATTTTGCGGCGATTCTGCGGGCTCTGCGCGGTGATGCCGACACCAACATCATTTCGACACCGACTATCGTTACCACCGACAATGAAGAGGCGAGTCTCAATGTCGGGCAGGAGGTACCGTTCGTAACCGGGTCTTTTTCCAATACCGGAACCGGCGGCGGTGGCGCGGTGAACCCGTTCCAGACCGTTCAACGGCAACAGGTGGGCGTCAAGCTGGTCATCACCCCGCAGATCAATGAAGGCGACTCTTTGCTACTGAAGATTTCGCAAGAAATTTCAAGTATTGCAAGTTCGTCGCAAGGAGCAGTTGACCTCATTACGAATCAGCGCATTATCGAAACGACGGTAATCGTCGAGGACGGTGCAATCCTGGTGCTGGGCGGATTACTGGAAGACACGCTGCGCGAAAGCGACCAGCGCGTTCCGATACTGGGCAGCATACCCGTTCTTGGAGCTTTATTTCGCAGTCGTACGACCAACAAGGTCAAGACCAACCTGATGGTTTTCATTCGGCCCAAGATTCTTCGTGACGATGCGCAGATGGCTTTCGAAACCAATGCCAAGTACAACTACATTCGTGATGTGCAGCAGGAAGGTCGAAGTGGCCGTGTCGCGCTGATGCCAGGCGAAGACAGGCTGGTTCTGCCGCCTTTGGAAGCTCAGCAGAAACCGGCGGGGCCGGTTATTGATCTGAGGCGTCCTGCGGACACCGATTCGTCCACAGAAGACGAGCAATGAGCCCAGCTAACTGCGCCTGATCCATGGAGCTTCCTACTGAAATCGTGCTGGAGTCCGTCGATGCGGGCCCCATCGTCGAACAACCCAGCGCAAGGGCCCTGCCTTTCTCTTTCGCCAAGCGGCATGGTGTGCTGATTCGCGAGATATCCGACGGCGCCGCCGACACGATTTACCGCGCAGGCGCGTCCCCGCTGAGCCTCGCCGAGGCGCGCCGCTTTGCCGGTGTCCCGCTTAAATTGACCCGCGTCTCAAGCGAAGCATTTGACGCAATTCTTCAGCAATCGTATGAACAGGGTTCGAACAAGGCCATGCAGATGGCCGGCGATCTCGACGACCAGACCGACTTGCTGCAAGTAGCGCAGGAATTGCCTGAGCCTTCCGACCTGCTGGAAAGCGACGACGATGCACCGATCATTCGTTTCATAAATGCAGTGTTGACGCAAGCGGTGAAGGAAAATGCGTCGGATGTGCACATTGAACCCTATGAAAACCGGCTGGTCGTGCGCTTTCGAATTGACGGTGTCCTGCAGGAAGTCTTGCAGACGCGGCGCGCAGTGGCGCCATTAGTCGTATCAAGAATCAAGGTCATGTCGAAACTCGACATTGCAGAGAAACGATTGCCGCAGGACGGTCGCATTTCATTGAGAATTGCCGGCCGCGCCGTGGATGTGCGCGTTTCGACGATGCCCTCCGGGCATGGCGAGCGCGTCGTACTGCGCCTGCTGGACAAGCAAGCCGGCAGACTGGACCTGACGTCGCTCGGTATGGATAGCAAATCGCTTGCTGTCATGGACGACCTGATTCACAAGCCGCACGGAATAATACTGGTGACCGGCCCCACGGGCTCGGGTAAGACAACAACCCTGTATGCCGCGCTGGAGCGTATTAACGACAATAGCCGGAACATCATGACGGTCGAGGATCCGATCGAGTACTTCATCGATGGCATCGGCCAGACCCAGGTAAACACCAAGGTCGAGATGACTTTTGCACGCGGACTTCGCGCCATCCTGCGTCAGGATCCCGATGTCGTCATGGTCGGCGAAATCCGCGACCTAGAAACGGCCGAAATCGCGGTTCAGGCCAGCCTCACAGGACACCTTGTCCTGTCGACCCTCCACACCAATACGGCGGCAGGCGCCATCGCCCGACTGCGTGACATGGGAATAGAGCCGTTTCTGCTTTCGTCCAGCCTGATCGGTGTACTGGCTCAGCGCCTGGTCAGGGTTCTGGATGGTGAAACCAAAGTCGCGTACACCGCCCGCGATTACGAATGCCGCACCTTGAAGATGGATCCGAACAATCCACCGACGCTTTATCGGGCGGGCGTCGAAGACGGCAGTGGATACCACGGCCGCACGGGCATTTATGAGCTGATTGCTGTCGACGATCGCATGCGAACCATGATTCATGACGGCGTCAGTGAACAGGAGCTCGAAAAATATGCCCGAACCAAGGGCCCCAGTATTCGCGACGATGGAAATCGGCGCGTGCTTGAAGGCAGTACGACGCTCGAGGAAGTATTGCGAGTTACGCGTGCCGATTAGGATTGCGGGCTAGAATACCGCCATGGGTGCCTTCGAATTCATCGCTCTCGACAAGTCCGGCAAGGAATCGCGTGGCCTGCTGGAGGGCGACACACCCAAACACGTACGGCAGATCCTGCGCGACCGGAAGTTGCTGCCGGTCAGCGTTACAGAAATCGCAAAGAAAGAATCGAAACGCCAGACTACCCAGCTGTCATTCCGTCGCAGTCTTTCCGCCAGCGAACTGGCATTGCTCACGCGGCAACTTGCTACGCTTTCACAAGCCGGACTGCCGCTGGAAGAAGCCTTGCTTGCGGTCAGCGAACAGAACGAGAACCCTCGCGCGAAAAGTATCATGCTCGGTGTCCGCGCCCGCGTTCTCGAAGGACACACGCTGGCCGACGGCCTCGGCGATTTCCCGCAGGCGTTCCCGGATCTCTATCGGGCCACCGTAGCGGCGGGCGAACAGTCCGGGCACCTCGATGCCGTTCTGGAGCGACTCGCTGAGTTCACGGAATCGAGGCAATTACTGCAACAACAGGTGCGCAACGCCCTTATCTACCCCATAGCACTTGTCGTAACGGCGGTTGGCATCATCAGTTTCATGCTTGCCTATGTCGTACCCAAAGTCGTTTATATTTTCGAGAATTACAATCAGCAGCTGCCGATTCTGACTCGCATAATGATTGCTTCGAGCGATTTCATCCGCGACTACTGGCTGGCGCTGATTGTGGTTACCGTCGCTCTTTTCATGGGCCTGAGACAACTCCTGAAGAAAGACGGTCCGAAACGCCGCTACCACCGGTTTCTCCTGCGGGTGCCCATTGTCAGCCGGCTGACTCGCGGTCTGAATACGGCAAGATTCACCCAGACGCTGAGCATTCTTGCCGGCAGCGGCGTGCCGATTCTCGAGTCATTACAGATAGCCGCTCAGGTTATCGTCAACGTACCAATGCGCGAGGCCGTTGAAGAAGCGGCATTGCGTATTCGCGAGGGTGCGATGATCAGCAAGTCTCTCGCAGCCAGTAAATTATTCCCACCGATGACCACTCACCTCATTTCCAGCGGCGAAGCCAGCGGAAAGCTCGAAGAAATGCTGAGCAGAGCGGCAAAAAACCAGGAGCGGGAGGTCGATTCGTTGATTGCAACCTTGCTTGGCGTGATGCAACCGCTGCTGGTCATCATAATGGCTGCAATCGTGCTCTTGATCGTTCTCGCAATTCTCCTGCCGATATTCGAAATCAATAACCTGATCAATTAGATCGGCACGGAATCGCGGCAGTTGCAATCTGTCGATCCGCTTCTTGCGCAGTGACTTTTTTCACGGTATACAGAGGTCATTGTGATTGGCTTCAACCGTTTTTTCGGTTGGTTTTTCGGAGTCCGCGATGGCACAGAAAGAAGCTAAGGACCGGAAAGGGTCTTTGGAAGTAGCAGACGAAGAGGACGACGATCAGTCCGACGATTTTCTTGACGACGAGGCGGACGACGAAGAACCGGATTCCGATAACGTTGGTGATGTATCCGTCGAGATCAACGTCGAGAGCCTGATTGCAGAAATTGAATCCGAACACGACGACGAAGCGGCGCGCAGGCGCGAGGTTCGCCGCCGGCTCGAAGAGATTCGCGAGCAGCGGGAGGCTTTGAAGGACATTGAAGATACTTTTACCATGTATCTCGATGATGACGACGACGATGATAATTAGCGGAAATCGCGGCTTCTGACGACCAGTTCGCCCAGCCAACTGCTGTGGTCCAGCAACTTTCTCGCAATGACGTGAACCACTTTTCCCTCAATCTGTAGCTCGCCCTCGACCCCCATGAGTCGCGCATTCAGCAACACGTTGCGCTGCTCATCCGCAATTCGCTTCCATACGATGAGGTTTGCATAGCCCGCTTCATCCTCCAGCGTCACGAAAGTCACACCGCTTGCCGTGCCCGGGCGCTGCTTCGTAATGACCAGTCCCGCGATACGGATGCGACTGCCATTGCGCAGTTCCGGCAAGCGGCCGGAATCCACGTAACCGTAAGAATCGAGACGGTCCCGGATCACTGCCAGCGGGTGGCGTTCCAGCGTCAATCCAAGGCTTTTGTAATCGGCAACGATATTCTGTCCCTCGGTCGGCCGGCGCAGCATCGGCGTAGCTTCGTAGCGATCCATGCTGGCGAACAGCGCCGTGGGCTCCTCTACCCCCTCAACGGTCCAGCGCACCTTGTGCCGATGCCCGTCGAGTGCAGAGAGGGCACCGGCAGCCGCGAGCGCACCCAGTTCCCGACGGTTGATACGACTGCGCTCCACGAGTTGCTGAATACTTCGGTACGACCCGGCGTCGCGCCCGGTCACGACGGCCTGAGCGGCGGTTTCCGACAAGCCCTTGATCTGCCGCAGACCGAGGCGCAACGCGGGTACGCCGTCGCCGCCGCGTTCCAGGCTGCTGTCCCAGTCGCTGCAGTTGACGTCGGCATTGCGTACCTCGACGCCATGGCGTCGCAGATCCTGGATCAGTTGTGATGCGGAGTAAAAACCCATGGGCTGGCTGTTGAGCAATGCGCAGGTAAAAGCTGCCGGCTCGTGACATTTAAGCCAGCAGGACACGTAGACCAGCAATGCGAAACTGGCTGCATGCGATTCGGGAAAACCGTACTCACCGAACCCGAGTATCTGTTTGAAAATCTGCCGCGCAAAATCCTCCGCGTAACCGCGGTCCCGCATACCCCTGATGAGCTTCTCCTCGAACGGGCCCAGTCCGCCGCGACGTTTCCAAGCTGCCATCGCGCGTCGCAGGCGGTCTGCTTCTCCTGGTGTAAATCCGGCCGCCACGACGGCGAGCTGCATCACCTGTTCCTGGAAAATCGGCACGCCCAGCGTGCGTTGCAACACATCGCGTACGTCATCGCTGGGATACTCGACCGGCTCCTCACCATCCCGCCGGCGCAGGTAAGGATGCACCATGTCGCCCTGTATCGGGCCGGGCCGGATGATGGCCACTTCGATAACGAGGTCGTAATAGCAGCGCGGTTTCAGGCGCGGCAGCATGGCCATCTGCGCGCGCGATTCGATCTGGAACACGCCCATCGTGTCGCCGTCACAGATCATGTCGTAGACGAGCGGATCCTCGGCCGGTACGGTCGCCAGCGTATAGTCGCGACCATCATAGGCGCGGATCAGATCGAAGCTGCGGCGTATGGCCGTCAGCATGCCGAGACCGAGCACATCGACTTTCAGCAGCCCGAGGTCCTCGAGATCGTTTTTTTCCCACTGGATGACCGTGCGATCGTCCATGGTGGCGTTCTCCACCGGCACGAGTTCGGACAAAGGCCCATCGGATATTACGAAGCCGCCGACGTGCTGTGACAGGTGACGTGGGAAGCCGAGCAGCTCCCGAACCAGGTACAGCAGACGTTTGATTACCGGGCTTTGCGGGTCCAGACCGGCTTCCAGCACGCGGCTGTCGTCCACCTGGCTGCCGTCCCACCATTGCATCGAGCGCGCCAGGCGGTCGACCTGCAGGCCGCTCAGGCCCAGCGCCTTGCCGACGTCACGAAGTGCGCTTCTCGGACGGTAGGTAATGACCGTCGCCGCCAGTGCAGCACGTTCCCGGCCGTATTTCCGGTAGATGTACTGGATGACTTCTTCGCGGCGCTCATGTTCGAAATCGACATCGATATCCGGCGGTTCATTGCGCTCTTTGGAAATAAAGCGCTCGACCAGCGTTGCCATCCGGCCCGGATCCACTTCGGTAATGCCGAGACAGAAGCACACCGCGGAATTGGCGGCGGACCCGCGACCCTGGCACAGAATTCCCTGGCTTCTCGCGAAAGCAACGATGTCGTACACGGTCAGGAAATAGGATTCGTATTCGAGCTCGCGAATCAGTTGCAACTCGTGCTCCACCAGCGAAAGGACCTTTGTCGGCACACCTTCCGGCCAGCGCCGCTGCATGCCTTCCTCGCTCAGCTGGCGCAGGTAACCCGCCGGCGTCTGGCCGGCGGGCACGAGCTCATGCGGGTATTCGTAACGGAGTTCGTCAAGAGAAAAATCGATAGCACCGGCAATACGCAAGGTTTCCTCGAGCAGGGCCGATGGATAGATTTTTTCCAGTCGCTGCAGCGGACGAAGATAACGTTCACCGTTGGGATACAGCGCGAAGCCGGCCTGTTCCAGCGTCACGCCTTCGCGAATGGCGGTTACCGTATCCTGCAATACACGCCGCTGGCGGCAATGCATGTGCACGTCGCCGCAGGCGACCAGTGGCAGGTCGAGTGTCTGACCGAGCTGCTGCAGACGACTCAGTCGTTGCCGCTCGAGACCGTCGGCCAGTAATTCGACGCCCAGCCACAGGCGATCGTGAAAAGTATCGAGAATCCAGCTGTCTTCCGACCCCAGTAACATCTGGTTGTCCGGCAGCCATAACACGAGGCAGTCCGGCAGACCGTCTGCGAAGTCAGCAGCATCGAGGCGGTAACTGCCTTTCTCCGCCGCCCGCCGGCCTTTCGTGATGAGGCGGCACAGGCTTGCATACCCGTGGCGGTTCTGCGCCAGCAGCACCAGCTTTAACCGGCTCACCAGGCGGCACTCGGTTCCGATGATGAGTTTTTTCAGCCCGGCATTTTTTGCCGCAACATGCGCCCGGACGATTCCAGAGACCGAGCATTCGTCGGTCATCGCCAGCGCTTCGTAATCCTGTGCCGCGGCGGTTTCAACCAACTCCTCCGGGTGCGACGCGCCACGCAGAAAAGTGAAGTTACTGAGCGCGTGCAGTTCGGCATAGGCAGTCGACATCTCTTGTATTTTTTACCGGTCTTGCTAACCGAACATGCCGTGCAGGTACCAGCCGGATTCACCATGATTGTCACGAGTGCGATTACGAAAAATCCACAGCTGCATGCCGGCCGGATTGCTGGCCACGAAATAATCCCTGGCGATGCCATCATCGTCCCACCAGCCGGTTTCCAGCCTTTCCGGACCGTCCAGCAATGTCAGGGGACCCTGGTAATGCGGCAGGTTCTGTCGCATATCAAGTGCACGCGGCTCCGGCAACATCCACAACGGCCGCTGCGACAACAGGCTGCTGTTGCGCCACAATTCCGCCACCGGCGGCGTCGCAGGACATTGCGGTGGCTGCGCAAACAACCGCGACGCACGCCACGCATACTGCGGACGATGTTCTGCAACGGCCATGATGCCGTGCACCGACTCATCGCCGATACGTGCGCTCAAACGCTCGACGAGATGCGAGATCAGGGACTCCTGCCGCCGGCTGTCCGTCTTGCTGAAAGCCAGCCGGCCGGTCGTGGTTGAAAGCGGCTGTCCTCTGCTGCTTTGCAGGCGAATCGCGATAACGGCTGCCGGTAATTGCAGGCGATCCAAACGGATGGCCAGCAATTCGCACCAGTGTTCGATGGAACGATCCGCCTGCGCACAACCGACAGTCAGGTGCGTAGCAGGCCCCTGCAGGTGAAAAAAACTGAAGCGAATTCGCTGCACCATCCGTTGCCGGCTGAGCAGAAAACGTTCGAGCTCCAGCAGCAATTCCCGACAGGCGTTGAGCAACAATTCGCGGTCGGACTGTTCTTCGTTCAGTTCGTATTCCCGGCAAAACACCTCCGCTGTTAGATAACACTTGCGCGGATCCGGCAAACGACCGAGTGCCCTGTCGAGTTGCAACAGGCAGCTGGCACCAAAACGTCGCGCAAAACCCTGGCGAGGCAGCCGCAGACAATCGCCGATTGCGGCAATACCCATGGCTTGCAGGGATTCACAGACCGCTTCAGGCCAGTCGAGGCAACTGAGCGGCAGGCGGCTCAGCGCACCGGTAAGGTTTTTCCTGTCGCGGATACATACCCTGTTTCCGGCTCTTGCGAGCCAGGTTGCCGCGAGTGGAGTCGGTGCAATAGCCAGTGACGCGGTGAAACCCTGTTGCTGCAGGTCCCCGGAAATGCGTCGTCGCAATGTACCCAGACCACCGAACAATCGCAGGCTGCCGGCGATCTCCAGCAGCAACACCGCCGGTTTTTCGATGCTGACGAAAGAGGTGAATTGCTTTGCCCAGGTCACCAGTTTTATCAGTACCTGTTCTTCACGGGCCGGATTGCGTTCTGCGAGCGACAAAACGGGTAACAACGCGAGCGCGGCATTCACGGACATGCCACGGCAGATACCGGCCGCCGTGGCCTTTGCATTCGTCAACAACACTCTTCTCAGGCCCTGCTGGTCTTCAACGACGGCAAAAGCGTCTGCGGAATTTACATCCATGACAGCTTCGAGCGCGAGAGCAGGCAGATAAACCCCGAGCCACAGGTGACGAACGACGGCGGGACGAGCGTTGCTCGCCTGAGTGAACTCGGCCCGAACCGCGGGTACTTCAAGAGAAAGCGACTGTTGCGCCCGGACCTTTTTCAACAAGCTGCTAGTGCTCCGCCGCAGACGCATAATCCCGAATCACGGCGGGCCGGCCACCGCGACTCTTCAGGATGCCGAGGTCCGTGCCCTTCTCACCGGTACTGACCCGGATACGCAATGCTGCCGCCGAGGAACCGGACAGCGCTTTGACAGAGCGAAAGGCAATTGCCCAGCTCTGCCCTTTTTCCGCGGCAAGCTGCAGTCGCCGGCTTGCCACATCGTCCATCCGTTCCGACCATACGAGCACCGCGACGCAGTTGCCGGATGACAAGGCCTGCTCGGCGGCCCACAGGCATTCGCCGGCCTTTTTCGGGCGCACGATCAGTACCCGCGAAAGATTAATACCCCACTGCGCGAGCGCAGGAGGATAGGGATCGAAAGGCGGTGCAATCCAGGCAATCCAGCCGGCCGCGTCCTCGCCGCTTGCCTGGCTTAAACGTGCCAGTGCCGGCATCAGCAGCTTGAGTTCGCCGGTACCGTAGTGCTCCAGCAGGATTTCGGTCAGGGCATGCGGCGGCCAGCCGCCGCCCGGCAGGTGGCGATCAAGTCTGGGATAGCCGCTCTCGAGTCCCCGCCAGCCAGGCTTGTCCGCCGGACTGCAGCCCCGCCAGAGACGCGGAGTCTGCAACAGTTTCTCCAGGACATCGTCCACCCTTTTCCACCGTCACTAAAGAAGCCAGCAGTCTCAATGCAACGGCATGCCGTCACGAATAACGCCGACCACAACGCCCTCGATCACCATCGACTGCAGCTTGAGATCGACCCGTATCGGTTCGAATTCCTCGTTTTCCGGCAACAGCCAGACCAGCGATCCGTCCTGGCGGTAACGCTTGACCGTCACCTCATCGTCGACCCGGGCCACAACGATCTGACGGCTGCGAACTTCCGGCGTACGGTGTACGGCCACCAGATCGCCATCGAGGATGCCGGCATTCTTCATGCTCATGCCTTCGACCCGGAGCAGGTAATGCGCCTTCCGCTTGAACAGCGCCTGATCGATCCTGTAATGCGTTTCAATATGTTCTTCCGCCAGAATCGGCCGACCGGCAGCCACCCTGCCAACCAATGGCAAGCCGAGTTGTTCACGCAGCGAATCCTTCAGCTGAATACCTCGCGATGTGCCGGGTATCAGTTCCAGCACTCCCTTCTTCTGCAGCGCCCTTAAATGCTCTTCGGCCGCATTGGAGGACTTGAAGCCGAGCTCCCTGGCAATTTCGGCGCGCGTCGGCGGCATGCCATATTCGGCCATAAACTCTTGAATCATATGAAGAATCTGGGACTGTCGCGGAGTCAGTTGGTGCATGGCAGGGTCCTGTGCATATAAACAGTTACTGGGATTATATACAGGTCTCTGCACAGTGCAAGCGCCAAAAGTGCCGGTTCGGGTATTCGATCCCCGGCTCCGCTTGACCGGCAGAAAAACACCTGGGGACTGACTCGAACAGCGAAAGCTGCCGCTATCATTCGATGCTCAAATGAGACGCCGCCAGACAAATTGCCGATATCACTGGTAAAAATCATGTGTCGTAGTACAATCCGCGCGCCTCGACGTATCAGGACTAAAGCAATTCGATCCTGTATGCTTCGCAGCAACCCTGCCGTCATTCAAATTTGTCGTCAACAGACGACAAACACCGAACAAAATCAGTGTTTTCATTGAAGACAGCAACGGTTTAGGAAATAATGCGCGTGCAGTTTTATCCCAACAGAGGAAATTTGGAATGATTAAGAACGTATTAAAAGTGAGCGCAGCTGTGCTCGTACTCGGTCTGGCCTCTGGTTGTGCCAGCACCGAAGCTATCGAAAAAGCACAGGCTACCGCAGACGCCGCAGCACGAGACGCAGCATCTGCAAAATCTGCTGCTGAAGCTGCGCGTGCCACAGCGGACAGCGCAGCGCAAGCTGCCCGTGGTGCTCAGAGCACTGCAGACAAAGCCATGTCGGCTGCGACTGCCGCACAGGCCTGCTGCGATGCGAATCGCGACCGCCTGGAGCGCATGTTCCAGAAATCTATGTCTAAGTAGTAAATCGCTACGAAGATTTAGTAAGACGCCGCGCTTGTCGCGGCGTTTTTTATGCTGCGTCCGATGGGTGCCGGCACGCCGTTGGCATGTTGCAGCGCAATCTCCGCCTGGTCCCAGTCGAGTTCACCCGGACGGCTGCTGGTCGCAACAACAAACTGTTCGGTCAGCGACGTCAATGCATCTTTGACCGGCGCCTGAAGTTCCGGGGGATTCGTCACTGTTGTCGTGGCTTGTGTACTTTCAGCCACCGCGTTTTCGTCCGCTGATTCCGGCGGCGCGACGACTTCCAGCGTCCGATGCACCTCCAGCACCAGTTCATCTCCGTTCCAGCCGATCTTGACCGGTTCATTGATGATGCGTACCGGCGTATTGACCGCAACCTGGTCGAATAGGAATTCGATGTCCTCGGGGAACATGCGTATGCAGCCATGCGTCACCCGCATGCCGACACCGGCCGGCCGGTTCGTACCGTGGATTAGGTAACCCGGGATATCCAGGCGCATCGCATGAGCGCCCAGCGGGTTCTCCGGGCCGGGCGGCACGATTCTCGGCAAGGGGTCTCCGTCCGCCAGATGTTCCGCACGCACGGATTCGGGCGGATACCAGCTCGGATTCTTCGCTTTTACGGTGATCCGCGTCTGACCCAACGGCGTAGCCCAGTCCATCCGGCCAATGCTCATCGGCCAGGTCATGACCAGTGCCGGCGAGCCGGGCCTCTTTTCCGGGTAGTAGTACATACGGTATTCGGCGAGATTCAACACGATGCCGTGTCGCTTGCCCGGAGGAAGAACGAATTGCGTCGGCAACAGGATCTCGGTGCCCTCACCCGGCAACCAGGCATCAACTTCGGGATTCGCGCGAACGATATCTTCATAGCCAAGGCCGTGACGCCGGGCCAGGTCCAGCAATGTTTCCTCCGCCCTCGAGCGAACGGTAGAAATTACGCCGATGACATCATAGCCGTCGGGTGGCAGCTCGTAGACCTCGGCGCGTGCTGTGCCCGACAACAATGTGGCGGCGATTACGAGCGCACAGCGCCACCCTGAAAATCTCATCGTCCTAGCTCCTCGTGTTCGATCACTTCGGTTTCCGATTCCGCTGACAGCAGCCATTTCTGCATCGACTTGCTGGCCAGGAGTCGCGCCGGGTAAGTACTGGCCGATTGCGGCAGGTTTATACCGTAGGTACGGAATCGCAGCACCACCGGAGCGAACATCGCGTCGGCAATACTGAAGCGACCGAAAAGCCAGTCGCCACCGCTCGCGTACCGGTGCTGGCAATCCGACCAGATTTCGAAAATCCGGTCTATATCCGCCGTCAGCGCGTCGGGCAACGGTACTTTACGCCCCATCGCCCGACAATTCATAGGCATTGACGCACGCAATGCAGAAAATCCGGAGTGCATCTCGGCACTGACAGACCGGGCGTGTGCCCGCGCCCAGGCATCTTCCGGCCAGAGGTTGCAGTCGGGCCAGCGCTCGGCAACCGTTTCCGCAATTGCCATCGAATCCCAGACGGTGTGGCCATCGAGCAGCAGCACCGGCACGCGACCAGCGGGCGAATGCTTTCTTAGTTCCTCCGCCGTACCCGGCATATCCAGCGGCACGCGGATTTCCTCGAAATCGATTCCGGCCTCCGACAACAGCAGCCACGACCGCAGTGACCAGGACGAGTAGTTTTTGTTGCCGATGACCAGTTTTACATTCACCTGAGTTTCCCGGGATTATGGATGGAACGCGATGCTGCTTGACGATCAGTTTCGTCATTTTACAGGCGTCCGGCACCCGGGTCGCCCGCATTTTTCAGAATTCCCTGCCTGCATTGACCCGCCAAGTCTCTGTCGGTAGCCTTCGAACCCTTGCACCGCGCGGAAAATCGAAATGGGAATGAGATTCTCGCTTGATCTGAGTGATCGCGACCTGCGTTTTTTTCGCGAGGCGCTTGCGAGAGCCCGCCACGCCGTTCGCGATGCCGAAGAGTCGGAGATCATAGAGGCCATCGGCGACGTCCTGAGCGAGATCAAGGGCGAAGGTCCCTTGCCCGATTTCGTTTCCCGACGAATTCCTCAGCTGGAGTCAATGATCCGCATGTTGCAGGACGAGGAATGGCGGTTGCCGGCCGAAGAACGCGAACGACTGCTGGCGACGTTCATTTATTTCGGCGATCCGGAAGATATTTTGCCCGACCATATACCAGTGGTCGGGTATCTCGATGACGTCATCATGATCGAACTGGTCGTACGCGAATTGCGTCACGTGCGGGACGCTTACGATGATTTTTGCGACTTCCGGGAAAACTATGACAAAAGCAACAAGTCCCGGATCGACTCGGCTGTGCGCCGTGACAGAATTGATCGCAAGCGTCAGCAATTGCACCAGCGCATGAAGCGACGACTGAAGACGGACAAGAATCGGAAGAAAAGTCCGGTGCTCTGGTAAACCCGTGTGCTCAGAAACGCATTAGTACGGAACCCCAGGTGAATCCGCCACCAAAGGCTTCCATCAGGATCAGCTGATCGCGCTGAATACGACCGTCGCGAATGCCCACGTCCAGTGCCATTGGAACGGAAGCGGCCGAAGTATTGCCGTGATCCTGTACTGTCAGAATGACTTTCTCCATTGGCAGATCGAGGCGCTTGGCCGTCGCCTGGATAATTCGCAAATTGGCCTGATGCGGAATCAGCCAATCCAGCTCAGCCTTGTCGATGTTATTGGCTTTGAGTGCTTGTTCAGCAACGTTGCCCAGTGTCTTGACGGCCACCTTGAACACTTCATTGCCGACCATGATGATGTTCGAATCGCCGACGCCGGCCTTTTCCAGTTCCTTTGACACGCCTACCGGATAGTAAAGGAGATCCTTGTATTGACCGTCGGCGCCGAGGTGGCAGGAGATGATGCCCGGTTTTTCTGACGGCTTTACGATGACGGCGCCAGCACCGTCACCGAAAAGAACACAGGTACTCCTGTCCGTCCAGTCGACCAGCTTGGTAATGATCTCTGCGCCGATTACCAGCGCGCATTTGGCTTCTCCGGCACGGATGAACTTGTCGGCCGTCGTCAGCGCATAGATGAATCCGGTGCACGCCGCTTCGATACTGAATGCCGGGCATCCGCCAATCCCGAGCCGGTGCTGTACCAGTGTCGCGATGTTGGGAAAGACGAGGTCCGGTGTGGTCGTGCCGATGATGATCAGATCGATGTCTTCGGCCTTAACGCCAGCATCTTCGATCGCGATCTTTGCAGCTTCGAGGCAAAGATCGGACGTTGTCTGGTCTTTCGCGGCCACATGACGTCGTTCCACGCCGGTGCGGGTACGAATCCACTCGTCGGTGGTGTCGACGATTTTCTCCAGATCGGCATTGGTCATGATCCGTTCAGGCAGGCAGCGCCCGGTTCCTTCGATTCTCGAATAGATCATGCCGCTTCCTGTTGCAGTAGGTTACCGATCTGCGCCGGGACCTGATTCTCGACTTCGACCAGGGCCGTATCGATGGCGTGCTGAAACGCGTACGAGTCCGCAGCACCGTGGCTCTTGATAACGATACCATTTAGGCCGACCAGAGATGCACCATTGTATTTGCGGGAGTCCATTTCGACACTCAGTCTTTTCAGAACCGGAGCAGCGAGAATTGCCTGTACTCGGGAAAAAACGTTTCGAGTGAAAGCACGGCGCAGGTAATGCGAGGCCAGGCCGACGGTGCCCTCCATCGTCTTGAGCGCGACATTTCCGGTGAATCCATCTGCAACCACTACATCCGCTTTGCCGGAAAAAATCTCATTGCCTTCGATAAAGCCTACGTAGTTAAGGCCGCTGTTGTTCAATAGCGCGGCAGCGCCTTTCACAGTTTCGATACCCTTGGTGTCCTCAACTCCGATATTCAGCAACGCCACTCGCGGACGTTCGATATGCCGGATGTCACCGGTGACGATGGAACCCATGACGGCAAACTGAAATAGCTGCTGCGGATCGTTAACGGTATTGGCACCGAGGTCCAGCATATGAACCGTGCCACCGATGGCAGGCAACTCGGCAATTATCGCCGGCCGGTCGATGCCAGGCAGCATCTTCAGCACGAATTTTGCCGTTGCCATCAAGGCGCCGGTATTGCCGGCACTGACGCAGGCATCCGCAATGCCGCCCTTGACCATGTCAATTGCGATTCGCATGGACGAATTCTTTTTCTTGCGAAGAGCGTCGACCGGGGATTCCGACATTGCGACGACTTCGGATGCGTGATGAATGGTGATTCGGCTGTCGCTGCCGATAATGCGCTTGACCAGTTCGCCGAGTATGTACTCATCGCCGACGAGCGCCAGCTTGAGGCCTGAGTGTTTTTCCAGGGAAGCATAAGCCGCCCGCACGACAACCTCAGCGCCGAGGTCGCCGCTCATCGCATCAAGGGAAATGACGGAGTTTGATCCCACCACATCTGAGGGCCAGGCAATCGCCCGACCCGCGATCGGGAAGACTACTCTTCGGAAACTTCTTCGGCTTTAACGATGACCTGTTTGCCGCGATAGAACCCGTCGGGCGTAACGCAATGTCGCAGATGGGTCTCGCCGGAAGTCGGATCGACGGACAACGCCGGTGCACTGAGCTTATCGTGCGAACGCCGCATTCCGCGAGTCGAAGGTGTCTTGCGACTTTTTTGAACAGCCATTGTTATCTCCAGTCAACGATGACATCGGCGTGCCACCAGGCAAATTAATTCGAGTCCGTCAATTGCGACCTGAGTCCCGCAAAGGGCCTGACAGTGTCGCGACGTACCGGCGGTGCGTCCGACACCATCGGCTTACATTCTGTTTCGTCGTCGTGCCTGGCCACCATTGGCAAGGCCATGATGACCGCCTCTTCCACGAGATCGGCCGGCTTCAGCCAGGCCTCGTCAAGTTCCCAGACCTCGTAGTCCCCGCCGTCAACTCCTCGAGTGCCCGGCGGCAGAAGCAGCAGCTTCAAGTCGGCGTTGACGCCAAATTCGAACGGCTCCAGGCAGCGCTGGCAAACTGCGACCAGCCGCGCCCGGATTTCCCCGACCAGAGAAACGATTTCGCGCCGCGAGTCGGCCCAGCCGAAGCGGAGTCTAATCTGAACCGGTAGTTGCCGCCATTTCGCCGCCGAGTCCCTGAACGGAACTCCCGCCAGGTCTGTCTCAATGATCTCTGAAAGCCGCGGAAAACTAAGAATTTCTTCTTTAGTTTCAATTGCTTGACTTCGCTCAGCCAGCTCCGCCGGCGTGGCGCGTTCTGTGAGCGGGCTGGCCATCGCGGGCGCATGATATGTGCGATTCCCTTACCTGTCAAAGGCCTGTGCGAGCTTGCAGGCCACGATCCGACATAATTCGCAGGTAGGCGTCCGGCAAACTGGCTAGACTGTGTATAAGATACCCAAGCTACTGAATTCCGATGCAAAACCCGTCTGCCCCACCGATCATACTTGCCTCCTCGTCGTCCTACCGGCGTGGGCTGCTGGACCGTTTTCTGCACGAATTCGAATCGGTGTCGCCCGGCGTCGACGAATCCGCCTTTACCGATCTCGAACCGGAGCAACTGGCGGCCGTGCTGGCCAGGAAAAAAGCGGAAGCGGTTTCCAGCAAGCATCGCGATTCATTGATTATCGGCGCGGATCAGCTTGCGGTGCTGGACGATACCGTCCTTGGCAAGCCGGGAGACCATCAAAGAGCCGTGGAGCAATTGCTGGCGGCATCGGGCAAAGTCGTACGTTTCCTGACCGCCGTCTGCATCCTTGATCCGGTGACGCGCCATAGGCTCGAGCACGTGGATACCACGACTGTTCGTTTCCGCAACTTTGACCGGCGCCTGGTCGAGTCCTATCTCCGTCACGACAAACCTTACGACTGTGCCGGCAGTTTCAAGATTGAAGGTGCTGGTTTCGTGCTGTTCGAGTCCGTCAGCAGCGACGATCCGACGGCATTGATCGGACTGCCTATGATCTGGTTATCCGGTCGACTATTGGAACTCGGTTATTTGCTGTCCCGATCAAAGTGATCAGGATACGAGCCGCTGATTGAGAAACTGCGCCAGATCGTCTGCCAGCGGTGCCGTGAAATGTTGTTCGTTGCCGTTCTCGTCGGGAAACGAGATCGACTGAGCGTGAAGAAAAAGTCTCTTGAGGCCCATCGTTTTCAGTTTCGCATTCTGTTCTGCGTCACCGTAGCGTTCATCGCCGGCCAGCGGATACCCGGCATGCGCCGCGTGCACGCGGATCTGGTGTGTACGGCCTGTCAGAGGCTGACACTGCAGCAAACTGTATTGTCCGAATGACTGCGATAAGCGAATTCTCGTCTGAGCGGATTTGCCCTCCGGACTGACTATGACGTGTCTTTCCCCGCCCTGCCGATGCTGCACGTAAAGCGGCGCATCGATGAGCTGCTCGCCTGACTGCCAGTCGCCGACGGCAAGCGCAATATAATTTTTCTCGACCTGACCCTCACGAAACATCGCGTGCAACTTGCGCAGTGCACTGCGTTTTTTAGCCAGCACCAGGCAGCCGGAAGTTTCCCGGTCCAATCGGTGCGCCAACGACAAATCCCGCAACTCGGGTCTCGCACTTCGCAGGATCTCGATGACTCCGTGACTGATGCCGCTGCCGCCGTGCACCGCCATACCGGCCGGTTTGTTGACCACCAGCATCAGGCGATCCTCGAACAGGACATGCTGCAACAAAGCCCGGCCGGTTCCTGCGGGCGGGCCGGACCCGTCGGCGTTGATCCTGGCGGGAGGAATTCGCACTTCATCGCCGGCCAACAGCTTGTAATCCGCGCGCACGCGACCGCCGTTCACCCGCACCTCTCCGCGCCGCAATATCCGGTACAGCCGACCTTTCGGCAATCCCGGGAGCTCGCGCCGCAGGAAATTGTCGACGCGTTGCCCCGCCTGCTCCTGATCGATTCGGATCTTGCGCACGCCGGTCTGGCGAGTCTGCGGATCCGACTGGCTTCGGGGTTCGTTCATTTCCGGCTCACGATTGTGTTATTCAAGTTGCGTCAATGACTTATTAGGCATTGCCGGGGGTGAATGCTGTGCTATATTACCCGCCCGTGACGGCAGCAGGATGAATTTCGAGTCTCATGCCCGATCGCCGCGTAAGGACCGGCAAGCCCGGTCCTAAAGCAAATTAAGACTGAATTTCCGACACCGCGACGCGCGAGGTCGGCCTCTAATTGGCAGCAAGCCCGGATTCACGGCATGCGCCAGAGCGGTTTTTCCGCAGGGACCTTATGATTTGTTTCCTGTTGCGCCTGATGATCGAGCCAATCGGCTGGCATCCGGCTAACCAGAAGTCAGCATTCCGCGACACCGGCGCTGCACGCCGGTGCTTGCGACTTGCACCCGTTCCCTGCCCCGCCGCTCAGGCACCACTGCGCCCGATCCATTTGCTGCCCGACTACAACATCGAAGCAGGGCATCATGAAAAGAATGTTAATCAATGCAACTCAGGAAGAAGAGTTGCGCATGGCAATGGTCGACGGCCAGCGCCTTTACGATCTGAACATCGAGTTACCATCTAGCGAACGCAAAAAAGCCAACATCTACAAAGGAAAGATCACGCGAATCGAGCCGAGTCTCGAGGCGGCTTTCGTCAACTACGGTGCCGATCGGCACGGCTTCTTGCCACTGAAGGAAATCTCCAGCGAATACTTTCTGTCCGACGTCGATTCGGGCAAGCCGAATATCAAGGCCGTTCTCAAGGAAGGCCAGGATATCGTCGTCCAGATCGACAAGGAAGAGCGCGGCACCAAGGGTGCTGCACTTACCACGTTCGTAAGCCTTGCCGGACGCTTCATCGTCCTGAAACCCAACAAACCACGCTCCGGCGGCGTATCGCGCCGCATAGTCGGCGAAGATCGCGACCTGGCGCGCCAGTCCGTTCGTGAAGTCGACGTGCCACAGGGCATGAGCATGATCCTGCGAACGGCAGGAATAGACCGCAGCGCAGAAGAGCTCGAATGGGACCTGCAGAACCTGCTGTCCATCTGGGAAGCGATCAAAAAGGTCGTTGTCGAGCGCCCGTCGCCGTTCCTGATCTATCGGGAAAGCAACGCCGTGGTTCGCGCACTTCGCGACTACCTGACTGCCGAAGTCGGCGAAATACTGATCGACGATGAAGCGGCATACAAGGAAGCGGCCGAATTCGTCGAACACGTCATGCCGCACAACCTGCGGAAGCTGAAACTGTATAACGACGAAGTGCCGCTGTTCACGCGCTACCAGATCGAGTCGCAAATCGAATCCGCATTTGCTCATTCCGTCACGTTGCCCTCCGGCGGCAGCCTGGTCATTGACCATACGGAAGCCCTGGTATCGATCGATATCAACTCAGCGCGCGCAACAAAAGGTGGCGACATTGAAGCCACGGCACTGAACACCAACCTGGAGGCAGCCGATGAAATCGGCCGGCAGTTGCGGCTGCGTGACCTCGGTGGACTGGTAGTCATCGACTTCATCGACATGGGGCCGCAAAAAAACCAGCGTGATGTCGAGAATCGTTTGCGCGATGCAGTCAGCCAGGATCGTGCCCGCGTACAGATCGGCAAAATTTCAAGGTTTGGGCTGCTCGAAATGTCACGGCAGCGGCTGCGACCCTCGCTCGGCGAATCGAATTACCTGACCTGCCCGCGTTGCTCCGGCATCGGCAACATTCGCAGTGTCGAGTCACTGGCATTGGCTATTCTGCGCATCATTGGCGAAGAAGCGCGCAAGGAACGCACAGCCAAAGTCATCGCACAGCTACCGGTCGAAGTGGCAACTTATCTGCTGAACGAAAAACGCGACTGGGTGCAGAACCTGGAAGCGCGCAGCGATACACAAGTCATCCTGATTGCAAACTCCGCGCTCGAAACACCACATTACCGCATTCGCCGCGTGCGCGACGACCAGGTCGAGTTACCGGAAAATACCGGCACCAGCTACACGCTCGCAGAAATGGACGACGAGATCGATTCGCCACAGGCCGGCCAGGACAAGAAACCGGTGGAACAAGCGGCAATCGTCACTGTTACCGCTCCGGGCCCCGCGCCGGCACCGGCGCCGCCGCCGAAGATCGTGAAGGACAAGGGTCCGGGCTTATTTGCCCGATTCATGTCGCTCTTTTCTCGGGATGCTGGCGAAGACGATGATTCGCAGGAGCGCAACAAACGCCGTCAGGCTTCAGACAGCCGCCGTCGCGGCGGCAGACAGTCCGGTCGCGGCGACGATTCAAGGCAACGAGGGTCCGATCGCGGCAGGCCGCCACGCAAGAAAAAGGGCGAGCGGCAGGCAAGCGGCAATACAGCCGGTGACGATTCCTCGCGACCGAAAAAGAACCGGCGCAAGACAAAGTCTGCCGATGCCCGGCAGGAGCAGAAGACGCAGG
>Ga0224510_10000758_pt1 | contig 23111 bp, 19 predicted proteins | sample SF_May12_sed_USG_FD_170161 | JGI IMG/M metagenome (GOLD analysis project Ga0224510, IMG submission 170161) | Sediment microbial communities from San Francisco Bay, California, United States - SF_May12_sed_USGS_4_1 | ecosystem: Environmental > Aquatic > Marine > Sediment | place: USA: California... | reverse complement strand
AGGGCTCCCCGATGGGCGATCGCCTTCAAGTTCCCGCCCGAGGAGCGAACCACGGTGCTGCGGGACATCCAGATCAACGTGGGACGAACCGGCGCCGCAACCCCCTTCGCCGTGCTCGAACCGGTCTTCGTCGGCGGGGCCAACGTGGGGATGGCCACATTGCACAACGAGGAGCAGGTGCGCCTCAAGGATGTGAGGATCGGGGACACGGTCATCGTGCGTCGAGCCGGTGATGTGATTCCGGAGGTCCTGGGTCCGGTTGTTTCCGCTCGAACGGGGGACGAACGGGAATGGACGATGCCGGAGATATGCCCATTTTGCGCCCATCCCATCGTTCGGCCGGCCGGGGAGAAAGTGGCCCGTTGCACAGGGGGCCTGGCTTGTCCGTCACGGCTGCGAGAGTGGCTCTTCTACTTCGCCTCGCGGAGCGGGATGGACATCGAGGGTCTCGGATACAAGACCATCGAGATGCTGATCGACGAAGGGCTCATCGATGATCCGGTAGGGATCTTCCTCCTCCGTCCCGAGCAACTCGAGGGTCATGAGGGATGGGGCGAGACATCCATTTCGAACCTCATGGCCGGAATCGAAGCTGCCCGCGACCGCCCCATCGCCCGGCTCATCATCTCGCTCGGGATCCGCCACGTGGGCCCGGCGGCCGCCAAGGAGTTCGCGAGGGTCTACCGGGCGATTCCCCGCCTCATGCATGCCTCGGAGGAAGAACTCACGGCGATCGATGGAATCGGCCCGATCATCGCCCGGGCATGGACCGAGTGGGCTGCCGATGACGCCAACCGGTCTCTCGTGGCTCGCTTGGAATCCGCCGGGGTGCGGGTCGAGGATCCAGAACCCGAGCGTGAGGACGTCGCATCGGACGTGCTTGCCGGCCTCACGTTCGTGGTCTCCGGGACCGTCGAAGGGATGACTCGTGAGGAGGCGGAGGCGGCGATCGTCGCCAGGGGAGGGAAGGCGACAGGGTCGGTTTCGAAGCGCACGACCGCCCTGGTGGCCGGCGAGAACCCTGGTGCGTCGAAGATGACGAAGGCACAGGATCTCGGGATTCCTGTGATCGACTCCTCCACGTTCGGACGTCTCCTCGACGAGGGGCCGTCGGTCCTCGAGTGATGGGTTCGGGCGTCACGGGAGAACCGTCTGGTCGTCGCCGGCGGGTGCGGACGGCTCGTCTGCCGTTCCGAGCCAGTAGCCGAACACGAGAAGCGCCAGCCCGATTCCGGCGAACAACGAGATCCGGACCACCGGTGATGCTGTGGCCGTGTCGATCACGAGGAGCTTGGCCACGGCCAGCAACACGACGCCGATGCCGGTGTTCCGGACGAGGCCGGCTTCCGACATCGCACCCCACGCGATCACGCCGAATCCGATGGCGGCCCAGACACCCGTCACCAGCCCTGGACCGTCGTCGAGCGAACCGAGCGAGAAGGCAGCCCAAACGAGCGCTGCCAGGAGACTGAGCGCCCCGTACACCCTGCTCAGAGTGGCGTGGGGTTCGGGTTCGAGCCGGATCGCAAAGGCCACGACCGCAGCTGTCACCACCACGAGGCCTGTGCCGATGTCGGAGGAGTCGAAGGTCCGATCGGCGGCGACGAGCTCGACGATGGTCCACATCAGGGCGACGGCGACGCCGATGACGTGACCGGTGGTGGACACGATCGACTCGTGGGTCCTCGCCCCGACCACGACCATGATTCCTGCTTGGGCGGCGATCGCCGCGAGCAGGAGACCGCCGCGCAGCGTCCCCATCCAACCGGCGATCGAAACGAGGGCGGCGGGGACGAGATGGGCCGATGCGACGACCTGGCCGACGCGGGTGCCGGCCAGCGAGAACCGAGCGATCACGGAGACCGATGCCACTCCGAATGTGATGAGGACCCAGCGCACATCGTCGGTGCCGATCCCCCACAGAGACAGCGTGGCTCCGGTGCCGAAGACGGGGAGGACGGACAGCGCCGCCAGCGGAAGCACAGTGGCGGTGATCGCGTTGTCGCGGAACCGATGGGCTCCCGCCAGTGCGCCCAGCCATCCGAGCAACCAGACAGCGCCGATACCGATCTGCAGCTCGATGGCGGACACGGTGGTGGAGCCGAGCCAGTGGGCGATGAGGTCGACTCCGACGACGGCGCCGACCCCTCCGACTGCGGCTGCGAACAGCCACATCCACCTACGGATCAGGTAGAGAGCCGTGGCCAGGCTCAGCACGGTCACCTGATAGCCGACCTCCCCCGGGAAGATGTCCAATCGACCACCGAGGATGAGCGGGGCGCCCACCGCACCTGCCATTCCGGCCATCGCCAGGAGTTCGGACCGATGTCGCAACGCCAGACCCACGACCGTCGCCGAAACACCGCTGAGGGCGATCATGGCGCCCGTGGGATCGGTCAGCCCGTACCGCTGGTGTGCGGCGAAGGCCGTGAGGTAGAGGACGGCACCGCCGGCACCGGCGAGGGCATTGGCGTATGCGGGACGCCGGTGAGCGATCTGAGTGCTGGTGACGATCATGGCGGTGCCGGCGGTGGCCGCCATGGCTACCCGCGCTGTCGGACCGATCCACCCCTGCTCGAACGAGTAACGGAGAAAGAACGCAACGGCGCCGAGCACGAGCAACAGCCCGAGCCGAAACAGGCTTCTGGGTGACACGAGGTATGGGATCGACAACCGTTCCGGCATCAGGACTCCTTGGTGGCGTGTTCACAGCATCGGCCCGACGCTGATCGGCGACCATGGGGGAGCACCCCCGACTTGGCTTCAGGGGTCGTCAGGGTGTCATTGGACCCGGAACGTCCATTCGAACTCGCCTTCGAGCGGTGCCCCGGTTATCCGAACCCATCGCACCGTCACGGTGTGGTCCCCGGGTTCCCAGAACTCCATGATGGCGCTCGTGATCGAGGGACTCCAGCGGTAGGTGTTTGTTCCATCCGACAAGGCGATCTCCGACGGGGGGATCGGGAAGCCGTCAACGAGGATCGTCGCCTCGTACCCGATTTCGAGGTCGACCTCAATGCTCGTCTGACGTATCACTGCGTTGTTCGGGATGGGAAACACGGCTTCGAACGGTGCCGGGAGTGGGGTCTGGCGACCTTCGGGCGCCAGGATGAAACCGATGGCGGCGACAGCGATGGCGAGGGCTCCGAGCCCGATGTAGATCATCCGGAACTGCACGAGCGTCGAGTGTACGGCCGGTCATCGCCGTTCATGGCAAGCCGACCCCTCGCCGTCTGCCGCGCACCGAGTCGAAGGATGCACCACTAGCGTGCGGCCATGCGCACCAATCCCGTTCTCGCCAGGCTCGGTTCTTATGCCATCGGCGAGCTCCAGAATCGTGTGCGGGCCATGCGGGCCGCCGGCGAACATCTCATCGATTTCTCGATCGGCGACCCGCGAGAACCGACTCCGGCCTTCATCCGTGAAGCCGTTCGAGACTCGATTCCGGAGGTGTCCCAATACCCGACGGCCCGTGGGCTCGCCTCGTTGCGTGAGGCGATCGCCGGCTACGTTGGACGACGTTTCGGGGTCGATGTCGACCCGGAGACCCAGGTACTCCCCACGAGCGGATCGAAGGAAGCGATCTTCTCCACGCCGCTGGCGTTCATCGACCGTGATGCCCGCGACGCAGTCGCCTGGCCGACACCCGGCTACCCGATCTACGAACGGGGTGCCTTGCTCGCGGGGGCGGAAGGCGTGGGAGTCGCCCTCGATGGCGACTTCGTGTTTCGAGTCGATCAGGTGCCTGCAGACCTCTGGCCGCGACTTCGGATGTTGTGGACTTGTTCGCCCCACAACCCGGCTGGTTCGGTGACTCCGCGAATCGAGGTCGAGCGGTTTGTGACTGCGGCGAGAGACGCCGGGACGTTGTTGTGTGCAGACGAGTGTTACATCGATCTGTTCGAGGGAGATCCGCCAACCGGAGTGCTCGAAGTGGCGGGGCCGCAAGCGAAGGGTGTCCTCGCCTTCTTCAGTCTCTCGAAGCGGTCGGGCATGACGGGGTACCGCTCTGGCGCCATCGTCGGTGACGCGGAGGCGATCGCCGTGCTCGCCTCCTTCCGGACCTCCACGGGTACCGCCTCTCCCGAGTATGTCCAGGCCGGAGCCTCCGAAGCGTGGTCGGACGACACCCACACGGAAGACCGGAGACGCATCTTCGCGGCCAAACGGTCCGTGTTGAGAGGGGCATTCGAGGATGCAGGTTTCGAGGTCGTAGGCTCGGTCGCCGGCATCTACCTGTGGGTCGAGGTCGGCGACGACGTGGCCGTGACGGCTCGATTGTTGGAAGATGGGATCGTCGTGTCGCCGGGATCCGCGTTCGGACCAGGCGGGGAAGGCTACGTCAGGCTGGCGTTGGTGCCGGAGCTGGACGAGTGCGATGAAGCTGCGGAGGCGGTGAGGAAATGTCTGAGCAAGAACTGATCGAGTCGGCGTACGCCGGTGAGATCGACATCGAGGACGCCCGCGAGGCGGTGATGAGAACCATCGCTCGGCTCGACGCCGGCGAGGTACGGGTCGCCGAGAAGCGGGATGGCACGTGGACGGTGAACGGCTGGGTGAAGGAGGCGATCCTCCTGTACTTCCGTCTCCAGCAGATGGAGACCATGGAGGTGGGAGCGTTCGAGTTCTGCGACAAGATCCCGCTGAAGAAGGGCCTCAAGGCGCAGGGCGTTCGCGTCGTCCCACCCGGAACGGTCAGGTACGGCGCCCACTGCGAGCCGGGTGTCATCGTGATGCCGGGGTACGTGAACATCGGCGCCTATGTCGGGGCAGGCACGATGGTCGACACGTGGGCCACCGTCGGCTCATGCGCACAGATCGGTCGTGACGTGCACTTGTCCGGGGGGGTGGGTATCGGCGGCGTGCTGGAACCTCCCAACGCCGCACCTGTGATCATCGAGGATGGAGCGTTCGTCGGATCGCGCTGCATCGTCGTGGAGGGGGTGGTGATCGAGGAGAAGGCCGTCCTCGGGGCCAACACCACGATCACGGCATCGACGCCGATCATCGACGTCACGGGCACCGAACCCGTGGAGTATCGAGGCAGGGTCCCGGCGAGATCGATCGTGGTGCCGGGCACCCGACCGAAGGCCTTCCCCGCCGGAACGGTCGATCTGCAGTGCGCCTACATCATCGGTCATCGCTCCGAACGGCACGACGAGAAGCTCGTGCTGAACCAGACGCTCAGGGACCTGGGCGTCCAACTCTGATGACGCCGACCGAGACCCTGGCGTGGCTGGTCGACATCCCGTCCGAAACGGGCGACGAGCGGGCCATCTGCGACGCGGTCAGTGACAGGCTCGCTCACCTGCCGTCGCGGCGCATCAATCACTCGCTGGTGGTGGGGGAACGGACGGGCAAGCCGATGGTGCTGCTGGTCGGTCATCTCGACACGGTGCCGTCTCAGGGTCAATCTCCGGCGCGGGTGGAGGCGGGTCGCCTGTACGGGCTGGGAGCGGCGGACATGAAGGGCGGGGTGGCCGTCATGATCCACCTGCTCGAGGACGACCTGGCCGAGGGTCCGTACGACATGGTCGGCGTGTTCTACGAGGCCGAGGAGGGGGCCGCGATCGACAACGGTCTGGAGCCGGTCCTCCGGAGCGAGGCCTGGCTGTCCGATGCCGAGTTCGCGGTGGTCCTCGAACCCTGTGACGGCGAGATTCAGGTGGGATGCAACGGCGTCGTCAATGCCCGTGTCACGTTCTCGGGCAAATCGGCGCATTCGGCACGGCCCTGGTGGGGGGAAAACGCGGTGTCGAAGGCGGGGGAGTGGTTGGCCCGAATGCACACGCGGCCCCCTGATCCGCACGTGATCGACGGTCTCGAGTATCGCGAGGTCATGTCGGTCACTCGGGCAATCGGGGGCATCGCCAACAACATCATTCCGCCCGAGTTCACCCTCAACCTCAACTACAGGTTCAGCCCTCGCCGCACGGTTGAAGAAGCAGTTCAATGCTTGTTGGATGTCTGTGACGATGCCGACGAGGTCTCGATCGTCGACAGTGCCCCGGCCGGACCCGTCCGAGCCGACCACCCGTTCGTCACCGCCCTCGCCGCAGCCTCCGGGGCGCGTCTGGCCCCGAAACAGGGCTGGACGGATGTGGCCAGGCTCGGTGTCTACGGTATCCCCGGGGTGAACTACGGTCCGGGCTCGGCTCAACAGGCCCATCAGGCCGTCGAATGGGTAGACCTCCGCGATCTGGAAGCCACCTACGACGCCTTGCGGGCCGTTCTCAGCCGTTGAGATCGATCGTCAACTCGTGGGTTGTGGACCCGGCGACAACCCAGTGGGGCCACACGACGAGTCCTTTGCCGTCCAATCCCGGTCGGAGGAACACCGTCATGGGCGTCAAAGAGGTGATGACAACCTGAGACGAGGCGTCTGCGACTCGGATCTTGTGTCCCGACAATGCGATCGGTTCGGTGACTGCGGTCCACTCCGACCCATCGATCCGCACGCGGGCATCGGCATCCATCGCGAGCTTCAATTCCGGCCCCAGCTGACCGCTGGGGGCTCCGGACAGGACATATCGGGCCACGATCTTCCGTCCTTGGACGGTTACCTCGAGACCGAGGGTGCCCGAGCCGATCGGCGCGCCCAGCTCCACCTCGATCCTTCCTCCCCGTGCCTCGGTGGCGCGGATCTCGGCCATCGAGATCGGGGTGGGTTCGTCTCCCTCACCGATGAATCGGGCGAGAACCCAACCGGGTTCACCCGATACCGAGGACACCGGCCACACCGGGTCTTTGAGGTCGAGAGTGGTGACTGCGGCCGAACGGTGGGGGGCTACGAGCATCGAAACCAAAGGCAGCTCGATGTGGATCTCTTCAGATCCGTCTGCATCCCAATCGAGCCGCGAGATACGCCACCAATCGTCGCCCCGGCGCCGCTCGGAGTCGATGGCCGCCCGCGCGGCGACGATGCTTTTGTGGGCGGCCGTGAGATCGCGTGAGTCGAAACGGCGCTCGGCGTCGAGCACCGCGGTCTCGGCGGCCGCACTCAACCGCTCGGGAATCCGCGTCACGAGGCGGACGAACTTGCGATGGAGAACGAACCTGTCGGGATCGGTCGAGAGCTCGGCTTCGGCGTCGTCCAGAACCGGGCGGCGCCGTCCATCGGGACGATGGTCGGTCAGGTAGGCGTCCACCGTCGTCAGATCGCATCCGGGAGACTCCGCCACACGGGCGAGCGCTTCCTCCAGCCCGTCGAGGTCGACCATCCACACCACGGCCGCGTCCACGGGCCGGGAGTCGAGCTCGGTGACCACGGGTATCACCGGGAGTACGGCGTCCAGATGGGCGAGGACTCCCGGAATCGGACGATCGAGACGGTCCGCCGCCATCAGCAACGCGGTGACACCGGCGGCCTTCAGAGGTCCGGGCAGCCGCGCCGTCCATGGACCGGTGATCCACAAAGGGCCCGGCTCGAGACCCAGATCGGTGAGAGCGGTCGCCTCGCGTTCGATCTGGCGCAGGATCTCTCCGTCGGGGAGGATCGGGAACCAGGGTTCGGAGTACCCGGTGCGAACCCATTCGACGTTGGGCAGGTCCGGCAGATCGGGGGCGGGAGCAGGATGCGGCAGGACCAGGGCGAGCGGATGCCGCAACGATTGGATCCGCCCTACCGCCGCCTCGAATGCCCTCGGGTCCACGGGAAGTCTGGCACCCACGATTACATGCATCCTCCGACGGTAGCGACGTCGAAACCCCTGGGTTACAGACCCCTCTGAGCGAAATCGTGGGCCCGCACAAGGAAATCTTCAGTCCTTGCGCATGACCGACCACACTCCGATGGCCGGAATCAGCACCCAGGCGGCCCGGGGCCGGAGGAGCAGCATGGCCAGAAGTCCTCCGATGATCACCAGTCTGCGCATCGACCGTTCGGTGAACTCCGGCCATGCCAGCCACAGTGCGCCCAACAAGAACGCCGATCGGAGGGCGATCCCCGCACTCGTCGCCGAATCCAGCACCCAGTAGGAGACGGCGGCGACGCACACGGCGGCGAGCGCGAAGACTCCGAGCAGAGGACGAGAGGCGGCCGGCATGCCGACACGCTACAACCGCCTCCTACACTTCGCGACCTCATGCCAATCGACATCGACATCGCGCACGTGGCCCGGCTGGCAAGGTTGGCGCTCACCGAAGAAGAACTCGAGGGGTATCGCCGTCAGCTGGGCGACATCCTCGAGCACGCAGCCCATGTCCAGGACCTGGACACATCCTCGGTGACCCCCACCGCCCATCCCCTTGGGTTCGTGAATGCCTTTCGAGACGACGAGGTGTGCCCGTCTCTCGAGCGGGCCGAGGTTTTGGCGGCCGCACCCGAGGCCCGCGAAGGGTATTTCGTCGTGCCGCCCGCTCTGGAGGGATCGTGACCGCCGCCGACCTGACCATCACCCAGGCGGCCGCGGGTCTCGCATCTGGGGAGATGACATCGACTCAGCTGACTGAGGCGGTCCTGGATCGCGCCGCCATGACCGAGGCCGTTCTCCATGCATACCTGACGATGGACCGTGACGGTGCGATGGCCGCCGCCGCCGAATCCGATCGGCGCCATGCAAGAAAGGATCCCCTGGGTCCGCTCGACGGCATCCCGATCGCGTTGAAAGACAACATGTGCACGCACGGGGTCGAGACGACGGCGTCATCGAAGATCCTCGCCGGCTACCGGCCGCCGTACGACGCCACCGTGGTCGAGCGACTTCGTTCCCAGGGAGCGGTCATCACCGGCAAGACCAACCTCGACGAATTTGCCATGGGCTCGTCGACCGAGAACTCGGCGTATGGAGCCACGTCGAACCCGTGGGATCCCGACCGGGTGCCAGGGGGTTCTTCGGGTGGTTCGGCGGCGGTGGTTGCCGCCGGTTCTGCGCTGGGAGCACTCGGCTCGGATACGGGAGGATCGATCAGACAGCCGGCTGCCTTGTGCGGCGTGGTCGGGATGAAACCGACGTACGGGTTGGTGAGTCGGTTCGGTTTGATCGCGTTCGCCTCCTCGCTCGATCAGATCGGTCCGTTCACCCGGACGGTCACCGACTCGGCGCTGTTGCTCGACGCGATCGCCGGATTCGATCCTCGGGATGCGACATCGTTCCGTGGTGAATACCCCAACTTCTCGGACGCGATCGGACGCGGTGTCCAAGGCTTGCGGATCGGCGTGGTCAAGGAGTTCTCCGGCGAAGGATTCGAGCCGGCGGTCGAGGCCGCCTGCTCATCGATGCTCGATCGGTTGTCGGCGACCGGCGCCGATGTCGTCGAGGTTTCGGTGCCGACGGTGGATGCAGCTCTCTCGGCGTATTACCTGATCGCCCCCGCCGAGTGTTCGGCAAACCTCGCCCGTTTCGACGGCATCCGATATGGGCTCCGCGTGTCGGGCGCCACGACCGAAGAGATGATGGCGCGGTCGCGGGCGGAGGGCTTTGGGCCCGAGGTGACACGCCGAATCCTGCTGGGGACCTATGCGCTGTCGGCGGGCTACTACGACGCCTTCTACGGCAAGGCGCTCGAGGTGCGCGCCCTGTTGCAGGCCGACTTCGCGGCTGCCTACGAGAAAGTGGACGTGCTGGTGTCGCCGACGAGTCCCTTCACGGCCTTCAAGATGGGCGACAAGAGCCAGGACCCCCTGGCCATGTACCTCTGCGATATCTGCACCATCCCATCGAATCTCGCAGGTCACCCCGGGATCTCGATCCCCATCGGCCTCGACGAGTCCGGTTTGCCGATCGGGTTCCAGGTGATGGCTCCTGCGCTGGGTGAGCCGGTGATGTATCGGGTGGCGGCTGAGGTGGAGCGATTGGCGACCTTCGATGCCCGGCCCGAACTGGCGGGGGTGACGGCATGAGTGTGCTCGAAGGTTGGGAAGCCGTGATCGGCATCGAGGTTCACGTCGAGCTGCTCACGCAATCGAAGATGTTCTGCGGCTGCAAGGTGGGCTTTGGTGACGAGCCGAACATGAACGTCTGTCCGACGTGCCTCGGCCTACCGGGCGCCCTCCCGGTTCCGAACAGGACGGCGATCGAATGGATCTCGAAGATCGGAATGGCCTTGAACTGCGAGATCTCGGAGACGTCGGTGTTTCATCGGAAGAACTACTTCTACGCCGACTTGCCGAAGAACTACCAGATCAGCCAGTTCGACATCCCGGTGTGTCATGACGGGTTCCTCGACGTCGCCGTCGACGGGGACACCGTTCGGATCGGCATCGAGCGGGCACATCAGGAGGAGGACACGGGCAAGTCGCTCCACATGGGCGAAGGTGGCCGTATCCATGCAGCCACCGAGACGCTCCTCGACTTCAATCGTTCCGGAGTTCCGCTCGTCGAGATCGTGTCCAAGCCCGACATCCGGACGGCGGCTCAGGCCCGGGCCTACGCCCAGGAGCTCCGCAACGTGATCCTCGAACTCGACGTCTCCGATGCCAAGCTCGAGGAAGGTTCGATGCGGTTCGACGCCAACATCTCGGTTCGCCAGGAGGGGGCGCCCGAATTCGGCACCAAAGTCGAGATCAAGAACATGAACTCGTTCCGGTCATTGGAGCGGGCGGTGGCCTACGAGATCGAACGACAGGTCGACGAGATCACCTCGGGAGGGACGGTGATCCAGGAAACCCGGCATTGGGATGAGGAGGCCGGCGTCACCCATGGCATGCGGACCAAGGAAGGCTCGTCGGACTACCGGTACTTCACCGAACCAGATCTCGTTCCGATCGTCATCGACGCCACCTGGCAGGCCGAGATACGACAGTCGCTGCCCGAACTGCCCGCGGAGCGCCGAGCCCGGTATGCGGATCTCGGCCTCGACCCTCACCTCGCCGGCGTGCTGGCCGGTGCCGACGCCGATCTCCGGGCGGTGTTCGACCACGCGGTCGATGCAGGAGCGGACGCCAAGGCCGCCGCCATCTGGATCACCGGTGAGGTGACGGCCTGGCTGCGGCGCGAGGACACCGCCCCGGGTGACAGCCCGCTCACCGGTGAATGGCTGGCGGCGCTCGTGGCGATGGTGTCCGATTCCAAGGTGTCCGCTTCCGCGGCCAAAGACGTGCTCGACGGCGTCATGCGCGGTGAGGGAGCGCCGGAGGCGGTGGCCGAAGGGAGAGACCTCATCCAGATCTCGGATGCCGGTGCGATTGCAGCCGCGGTCGACGAGGTCCTGGCTGCGAACCCCGACGCGGTCGAGCGGTACCAGGCGGGCGAGCAGAAGGTGGTCGGATTCCTGGTGGGTCAGGTCATGAGAGCCACCCAGGGCAAGGCGGAACCGAAGCTCGTCAACGAGCTCTTGCGGGAGAAGCTGTCCTGAAGATCTTCGGTTTGGGTCCGTTCGACGCGGTCATTTTCGATTGCGACGGTGTGCTCGCCGACTCCGAGCCCGCCTCCGTCCGGGCGTGGACGGCCACGGTCATCGGGTTGGGCGGTCACACCACCGAGGAACGGATCGGGAGTTTCATCGGCAAGACCGAGCGTGATCTCGCAGAACACCATGCGCCGCTGGTTGGTCGAGCCGCCGATGTGGTGGAGTTGGATGCCCGCGAGCGTTTCCTCGACCTCGTGGCATCGGAGGGGGTCAGTCCGTTTCCCGACGCGGTTGCGCTCCTCGAACAGGTGATCGCCTCGGGCACGCCCGTGGGTGTCGGTTCGAACAGCCCCAGATGGAGGCTGAACGCGGTGCTCGCCTCCACGGGATTGAGCGTGGAAGTGAGCGTTGCGGGCGACGAGGTCGATCGGCCCAAGCCCGCTCCTGATGTCTACCGGGAGGTGGCGCGGAGGTTGGGTGTCGCCGTAGAGCGGTCGGTGGTGGTGGAGGACACTCCCACCGGCATTGCCGCGGCCCGAGCAGCGGGCGCCCGCGTGATCGCCGTGCGGCGGGGAGCGGTTCCCGAATCGGAGCTGTCCGGCGCCGACCTCGTGGTCGACGATCTCGGTGGGGCCTGATCGAAGTGGACCCGTCGACTCTCGCCGGCATCTTGGCTGTGGTCCTGGCCTGGGGCATTCCGCTTGTCGTGGTCGTGTTGCTCCTCCGCAGGGGACGTGGCAAGTGACCCTGGCCTGGGTGATCGCCGGTTTCGGAGCCGGTCTCGGTCTTTGGATCAATGCCCCCCGGCGGGCTCGCCTGCTGGCTTCGTTGACGGCGGCTTGCAGTTTTGCGGCCGGGCCATGGCAGGAGGCGGCTTCGGTGTTTCTGGGTGCGGCATCGCTGGCGGTGGGGGTGGCGGGATGGCGGTGGGCGTCCAGAGGCCGCAACGTCGACCGGGCGTACTGGTTCCTGCCGGCCGAAACGCGACGGTCGGTGCTCGCTCACGAGGTTCTCGGCGACTGGCCGTGGCTCGCGGTTGCGGCGGCCATCGTGGGCGGCCTGGCGTATGTCGCCTGGTTCGCGCCCGCCATCCTCGCCGCGGCATCCCTGCTCCGCAGCTCCTGGCCCACGGGGCCAGGAGCGGTCGTCACGTATGACGGCGGATTCGTGGACTTCGAAAAGGCCGAGATCGTCGCCTCGCCTCCCATCATGTTCCGAGGTCTCGTCGGGTGGAACCTCGGGTTGGGCCTCGGACCCGAGGAAGCGGCGTGGGCAGGTCAGCTCGCCAGGGCGATGGGGTTGGGTGACCTTCTGGCCGAGCCCGAATCCGCCGCCGAGGATTCGGAGGCCTACCTCATCGAAGTGTGCCGGGCGATCGCATCGAGCCGTCCGGTCGTCGTCCTCGAAGCGCCCCACGCCAACCTCGACCAGAAGCGGGCGAGGCAGGTCGCGGGGATGTTGGCGGCCTCCGCGAAGACAATCGACATCGCCTCCAGCGAACGGTCGGACGCCACACGATTCCTCGAACGGGTGGGTTCGCGTCCGAGGTGAACGCCGTTCGTGTTCGCACTCCGACCGGTGAAGGCGTAGCCTCGCAAGCCGATGGAACGCCTCACCAAGATCGTTGCGACGCTCGGGCCTGCGGTCGGTTCGCCCGACAAGGTCCGGAAGCTGATCGCGGCCGGGATGGATGTCGCCCGGCTCAACTTCAGTCACGGCGATCACGACGTGCACCGGCGCTTCGCAACCTGGGTGCGGGAGGGTGCAGAGGCCGAAGGCCGGGTGGTTGCGGTACTTCAGGATATCCAGGGCCCAAAGTTGCGGGTCGGCTTCTTCCCCGACGGGGCCGTTCAGCTGGCGAACGGTCAGCACGTCATTCTCCGGCAGGGGAGGGAGATGGCACCGCCGGGTGAGATCTTCCTCGACTACGACCACCTGCTCGAAGATGTCGAACCGGGGGAGGAAATCCTTCTCGCCGACGGCCTGATTCGGGTCGTCGCGGAGTCCAAACACGCCGACCGAATCGACGCCAAGGTGATCCAGGGCGGCGTGCTGGGGGATGGCAAGGGCGTTGCGTTCCCCGACACGAACCTCCGGGTGCCGGCGATAACCGGGAAGGACCGCATCGACCTGGAGTTCGGCCGGGAGATCGCGGTCGACTATGTCGCGGCCTCCTTCGTACGAACCGGCGCCGACATCGAAGAGATCAGGGAACTGGCGGCCGGCGTACCCGTCATCGCCAAGATCGAGCTGGCAGCCGCCTATTCCAACCTCGATGACATCCTGACCGAGGCGTCGGGGGCGATGGTGGCGCGTGGCGACCTGGGCGTTCAGATGCCTCTGGAACGGCTCCCGCTCGTACAGGCCGACATCCTGTCGCGGACCAACAGGGCAGGACTGATCTCGATCACGGCGACCGAGATGCTCGAATCGATGACCAAGTCCCCTAGGCCGACGCGGGCTGAGGTCACCGACGTCGCCAATGCCGTCCTGGCAGGGACGGATGCCGTGATGCTTTCCGCCGAGACGGCGGCCGGAGACTTCCCCGTGGAAGCGGTCGAAACGATGGCGAAGATCTGTGCGACGGTCGAATCGGGTATGGACCAGGCCTCCATGATCGACTTCATCGACGTCGGTGACTCTTTTGCATCGGCCGTGGCACGGGCGGCGGTAGAAGCGGCGCACAATCTCGAGATCGAGACGATCGTCGCGTTCACAGAGTCGGGCAGCACGGCGCGGTTGTTGTCCAAGTACCGGCCACCGGCGCAGATCGTTGCGTTCACTCCCGAGCCGGCAACGTTGAGCCGGATGGCGCTGTACCGGGGTGTGTTGCCGCACCGATTCGGACGGCGGGACTACACCGACGTCATGATCGCGGCCGCCGAGAAGTTCCTAGAGAAGGAAGGGCTCTGCGAGCGCGGGAAGGCGGTCGTGATGGTTGCGGGCATTCCCCCCAACGTTCAGGCTTCCACCAACCTCATGAAGATCCATGTCATCGGAGAGCGCGATCGGGGTGCCCTGTCGCAGAAGGGTGGGAGGAGCGCACCGGAGGTGGGAGGAGGGGGCAGTCGTTGACGTATCGGTCAACCGGCTATGATCGCCACCGCCCATGGGACAGACCATTGAGATCAACGGGACCAACGTCGTCGATCATGTTTTGATCATCGACACAGATCGCAGCCTCGCCGGCCAGGTCGGGGAGAGCTTCAGCGGTGTCGAGGCGGCCCGTGCCCAAAGCACGTTCCCGGCCAGGCTGGCGGTGCGACTCTTCGAGGCCGACCCCTCGGTGGATCACGTGTTTGTCATGTCGAACACCGTCTCGGTGAGACGTCCTCAGGACTGGAACGACGGTGCCGTCATATTGGCGTCGTCGGTCGTCTCCGAGTTCTTCCGCTTCTACTCCTGATCAACCGCCGGCTGTCGTTGGCGTGGTGGTCGGCGGAGGGTCGGTGGTCGGCGTCGTTCCCGTGGTCGACGGGGGGACGGCCGTCGTGGTCGTCGAAGGCTCTGGGCATTCCACCGAGGTGTCGGGAACCATGCACGGGTGGACCTCGATGATCTGCCGGCGGGGCGAGTACACGGCGACCCACTCCTGAACGTCGTCGTTGCCACCGATGGTGACGGTGCGGGTGATCCGCACGCTCCACCCGGCGCCCGAACTCTGGAGCGTGACCTGCCGGTCCACGGCGAGGTCGGGGTTTGCCCTGTATTCGGGCTCGCCGGGTTCACGGAAGTCGAACCGATCGCCCACGGACGCCGAGACGACCCGGGCCTGGGCTCCACCTTCGTTGATGACCTCACGTTGCAGGGGCCCTCCGACCGGATAGGCGAGAGCGACGGCCCGACCGTCGTTGTCGCCGTAGAAACGGACGGTGATCGAGGTGTCGGTATACGACGTCTTCACGAGGACTCCGGCGTCCGTGTTGTTCTTGAAGATCAGCTCGGGGGCGGGCCAGGAGATGGTCGCTTCGATTCCTTCGGGGTAGCGGGGGAAGTAGAAGCTGTGCGGCTTGTGGGTGACGTCCTCATATCCGCCCCAGAAGACCGCGTTGTAGAAGGTGGTGGCGAACTGGCTCACCCCGCCGCCGATCGTCTTGGTGAGCTCGCCGGCGACGATGGTGCCGTCTTCGAGGTATCCCTTCGCCTCGGTTCGCGGACCGACGTACTCATTGAGCGAGAGCGTGCCCCCGGGAGCGACGATGGCTCCGTCCATGGCATCCGCCATGAGGTGGATATTGGTGACGCGGTTCTGACAGCAGTCGTGGTACGTGGTGAACTGGCTGACGAGGTGTTCGATCCCGAGGGCTTCGAGGTCGGCCGTGGTCGTTTCGGGCGCCGCGCCTTCGATGAAGGGCAAGACACCGGTTCGGCCGGCCGACCCGGCGGCCAAGGCCAGTTCGGTGGCGGTGGCTTCGGGGTCGATGATGGTCCCGCTGAACCCTGGGACGACGCTGACGTCGTATCCGTCCGTCTCGAATCGGGCATCCACCGGCGGTTGTTCGAGCTCGTCCCGGGCGGCATCGAGGATCTGCTCGATGGCCGCCGGGTCGAACCCGAGTTCCAGCCGGTCCGCGGTCGGCGTTGTCGTGAGAGCTGAGGCCAGCTGATCCGGTGAAAAGGTGATGCTCTTCTCTCCGTCCTCCGAGCGGAGGACGACGGGCGCCGAAAGCCACAGCCGGGCGTTGGCGACGGCCTGGTCGACATCGAAGTCGGTGAGTCTGGCCTCGATCGACGCCACCGGGAGCTCGACGACCTCGCCTGACACGGCCGTGAGCGCGTCGAGCATCAGCGATGGCGCCACGCTTCTGTCGATCTGCTCGCCATCGCGGGGGTAGTCCGGTTCGGGGTTCGTGCCGGAGAATCGGATACCGCCCGGAAATGGAGGGTTGCCGACGAAGTCCTCATCCCACAGCATCAGCACGTCCTCGACGGCATCCTCGTCGACGGTCGCCACGGTCCTGATGATTTCGGCGTCGCCGAAGTGACCAATCCACCATCGGAACTGCGACGACAGGCCGCCTTCCCGTCCGATCCGGAGCGCTTCCGCCGCCATGGCGGCGACGTTGAACTCGAGCTCCACCTGTTCCGGTAGCAATGGCGTGGTGGCCCCTCGAATGCTGAACACCGCTTCCCGGGCCTGGAGCTCGGCGGCGGCGGTCTCGAGTGTCGAGGTGAGCTCGTCTGGTGACAGACCTCCCACCTGAACCCCGAGAGCGGTGACGTCGCCCAGGACCGTATCGCCGGCGAAGAGGCGCGACAACCCGAACGCTCCGACAACGAGAAGCGCAAGGCCGGAGAGCGCGATGAGAAGCAGGCGGAATGGTGATTTCGTCATGTGATGGCGAGGACCCCGAACGACGAGAGTCTAGGGGCTGCGGTTTCTATTCCCGGCTCATGTCCCCAACGTCCGCGATGAAGCGACGCGGGCCCGGCACCGATCATCCCGTGAGGGGGAGGACCTCGGCATGTTCGCCGGAACGGAGACCGCTGGACGCCTCGTCGACCAGGTCGAGCAACTCTCGCCGGATGTCATCGAGTCCGTCACGAACCTTGTCGACGGATCCCGAGATCTCGGTGAGCGCCCGACGACTCGTCGAGAATCTCTGTGCGAGCAGGCGCATACGGTGGAGCCGGTCGTCGATGAGGGCAGCATCGACGTCGGAGCCGGATTCGTGTCCGTCTCGACGCAGGGATTCTGTGGCCCATCGCAGCGCTACCGCCAGCATCGCTCCATCGCCGTCGTCGACGACGGCGATCCGGTCGCCGTACACACCGAACTGTCCGACCTCGAGAGGGAAGGCGTCCTGGGCCGACACGCAGATCGCGATGTCGGCTTCACGATTGGCCTTCGCCCGGTCGAGCAAGGCCAGGACACCGTCTTTCCCGGTGAGTGAGAGGCTCCGGGTGTTCTTGGCCTCGACGACGATGCGCCGACCTTCGGGAGTCGTCAGTACGAAGTCTCCGACCATCGCTTCACCGGAGAGCGCCCCGCAATCCCGGGAGGTTCGCTCCACGATGATCCCCAAGCCGCGGGCGTGTCCGCGCAGGATCTCTTCCATCGTGTCCTCGTAGTCGAAGCCCTTTGCCGTTCCACGGTCGGCTTCGTCTCGGCGTCCCCGTTCGGAGGCGACGAGGTCGCGGATCTCGGCGAGACGTCGTTCGATGAGGTTCGACACCGCGGCGATTCCCGACCCGTCGGCCGTGGGGTCGAGAGCTTCGGTCAGGCGGTTCTCGAGGGCCCCGCCCGGTCCGAGCAGCGAGGAGAGATGGGCGAGGAGCCGGCCGATGTGGCTGTCGGACGAATCCGGATCGACCTGCCCGAGGAACGTGTCGCGCCACGCACTGAACTCGGCCATCGACCGGGCCACGACCGAGGAGCGGTGTTCCGGGTCGAGCGATCGGGTGAAGGCCTGCTGGGCGTCGTCGAGCATGCGCCGCGCCAACTGCTCGGCCTCGGTGGTGACCCGTTCCACGGTCCTGAGCACCCGGAGATCGATCTCGGCCACATCGATGCCGATCCCCATCGACGCAATACCCCGAGCGCCGATCTCGAGCGCCCGCTCGATCATTCGAATTCGTTCCTCCGGGGTGCCGGCGTGCGCCACCAGTTCTGCCAGCGTGCGATCCGTGACCACCAAACCGGTGATCGTCACCGTCGCCCGGTCGACAGATACGGCTTCGCCGTCGGATGCCGGTTCAGAGGTCTCTTGGTCATCGGACAACGTCGTACTCATGCCCGGCAACGTACCGGGAGGGTGTGACGTTTTTCGGCTTCGACGGATGACGGCGGTCTAGAGAGTCGAGATCCCAACCACGAGAACCCCCGAACTGCGGGCACCGTGACTGCGTCGTCGATCTGCGACAATCTGTACCGACGTGCCCCCCGAGATCCAACGAACCGCCACTCTGCGCGCAGAGATCGACAGAACCGCCGACCTCCTCGATTCGGTTCGATTCGACCTGGGTGTGGTCGACCAGGTCGCGCGGCGTAAAACCGCGGTGCAGGGGGCGACCATCGCCCGCAAATACCTCCAACCGCGACTTCGGAACCTCGACGCACCGCTGCTCGTGGTGGTGTTCGGTCCCACGGGTGCGGGCAAGTACACCATCGTCAACTCGCTCGCGGGTACGACCGTGAGCGAACCGGGTGCGCTGCGGCCCACCACCCGGCGGCCGGTGATCTGGTGCCATCGTCGCAACGAGATCCGTGCCGCCGCGGTGGCCGGAGATCCCGTGATCGTGACCGACGATCATCCCCTGCTGGACGGCCTCACCATCGTCGACACCCCTGATCTCGACTCCTACGTTGCCGAGCACAAGGAGATCGCAGAATCCGTTCTCACCATGGCCGACGCCGCTCTGTTCGTCACCACCCCCCAGCGGTACGCCGATGCGGTGCCCTGGGAGGTCGTCGAGGATCTCGTCGACCGCTCGATGCCGCTCGTCGTGATCGCCAACCGGCTTTCTCGCCGGTCGTCGGGGGCGGTCGCCGACCTCACGGCCTTGCTCCGCTCGAACGGCGTCCCCGACGCCCGCACCGATCTGATCATTCAGATCCAGGAACACCGGCTCAAATCCGACGGGCGTCTACCGAAGGCAGCCATCGAACGGGTGCGGAGCGAGATCGAGGGGCTCGTGGAGCGGCGGACCAACGTCATCGATCAGACGGTGTCGGGGGCGTTGCAGGCTGTGGCCGTCGCAGCTCGTTCAACGGCGGCCGCGATCGATCGGCAGGCGACCGAAGGCGAGGGACTGTGGGACGCCGCACTCTCAGCCTTCGAGAGTCAGGCCGAAGAGGTCGCACTTCACCTCGACCGGGGAGATCTGGTGCGTACCGAGGTCGTGACCCGCTGGCAGCGCATGCTGGGCGTCACCGATCTCGCATCGATCATCTCGCGGGGCTGGGCCCGACTTCGCGACGTCCTCGGCGGAGGTGACCCCGTGGAAGCCGATGCCGTGGCCCGGGTCGGCTCAGAAGCTCGGGACGAACTGGTGGGACTCGTCACGATGCGCGCCCAGCGAGCGATCACCGCCGCCGTGACTGCGTGGGAGATCGAACCGGCGGCTCGGGGTTTGATCACCGAAGAACTCCGGAAGGTCGGTGACACGCTGGTGGGCGAGGCCGAACACCAGGTCGACGAGTGGCTCGCCGGTATCGTCGACCTGATCCACGACCAAGGCCGGGGGCGGTACCGTCTGGCGCGACTGGCCTCAGTCGGGATCAACGGAGCGGCGACCTTGTTGCTTCTCGGGATCTTCGCGTCGACGGCCGGGATCACGGGTACCGAGGTGGGGGTGGCCGCCGGTGCGGCGGCGGCCCAACAGACGGTTCTGGAGCATCTCTTCGGCTCGGCCGCGGCGACATCACTCGCCAAACAGGCCCGCGGCGATCTCGCCACCCGACTGGGAGGCGTGCTCGTGTCGGAGGCGAGCCGGTTCCACCAGGCGATCGAGGCCGCCACCGATTCGATCGATACCGGAGAGGCGCTGGTGCGGTCCGCCCAAGCCTTGTCGGACGCCGCCGAAGAACTCGGATATGCCTGATCTCCTCGACGCGATCGACGCCTTCGACCGGGTCGTGGCGGCCGCGGCGGAGAGTGCGCCGACCGCCGCGGTAGTGGCTGCCGGAGCGGTTGCCCGCAGGGTCAGAGCGCGACGTGGGTACGCCGGTTCCACGGTGGTGGTGGCGCTGGCGGGCGGAACCGGTTCGGGGAAGTCCAGCATGATCAACGCCCTGGCGGGCGAGGAGGTAGCCCTTTCAGGAGCCCTCCGACCCACCACGTCCGAGCCGCTGGCCTGGATCCCGGTGAACCCGGAACCGGGTGTCATCCGACTTCTCGACGACATCGGGATCGACGACATGATTGGCCAGGATCGAAACGACTGGCTGGCCGTGATCGACCTGCCGGACACCGACTCGATCGAGTTGAGCCATCGGCAGACAGTGGCGCGTCTGTTGCCGGAGGTGGACGCCGTGGTGTGGGTTCTCGACCCCGAGAAATACCAGGACCGCGTCCTCCATCGTGACCACCTCGCACCCCTCGCCGACTATCAGGGACAGTTCGTCTTTGTGATCAACCAGATCGATCGGGTCGCCGAATCCGAGATCCCTGCGATGGTGGCGGATTTGCGGGCGAGCCTGAGTGACGATGGCATCCACGATGCGGTGATCCTCACGACGGCCGCCGACCCGGTTGCCGGCCCGCCCCAAGGTATCGATGATCTGGTGCTGGCGTTGCGCAGCCTCGGTGACGCCAAGGCAGTCGTTCATCGCAAGCTCGTCACCGACCTGGCAGGCGCGGCGGGGGCCGTCGCCGAAGCGGCCGGTGTGGTGGGCGGCAGGGGCACGGGGTTCTCGTCGGAGTGGGACGAGATTCTTGCGGGTGTCGCCGAAGGAATCACCGATGATGTCGTGGACGCGGCGTTGATACGAAAGGCGACCCGGCTCGGACGGAGCGCACACGGGCGTGCCATGTCGGTGATCCGACCCCGATTGGCGCCGGTTGTGGTGGAGCTCACAGGCCGTCTGGAGGGCGGTCGTGGATCTGTGGAGGCGATCAGGCGGCTCGACACGTACGTGACGGAACTGGCTCGCCGGCTCGAAGGAGAGACGGCCGAGGCGGTCAGGGCCGTTGGTATCCACGTCGACGATGCGGTCGAGTCGGCCGCCGAGACGGTGTCGGTCGGAGAGACGATCGCCATCCCCGCCCCGGCAGGGTGGATGAGATCGCTCGCCTGGCTGCGAAGGGTCGCGCTGCTGTCGCTCGTCGGCGCGGTGCTGTGGGTGGTCGATGCGGTACGAACGGGCGCCGATCTCACGATCCCCGTCGTCGTGGCCGTGGCCGCGCTGGCGGGCATGGCCATTCCCGCCTTCGTCGGGAGAACGATTGGAGGGCGGGAGGCGGCGAGAGTCGCTCGCCATCAACGAGGTGCGATCGCCCGTGCGGTGGCCAGGGAGATCGACCGTCGTGTGGGCCGCCCGCTGCGTGACGCGCTCCGAAGACGAGCGGGGGTGGCAGCCGCCCTCGCCGAGTTCGAATTAGTGATGAATCAGATGCGGTGATCAGCCTTCGCGGGCGGGGATGGCGATGCGGAGAGCCTGCGGCCGGAACCTGGCCACGATGGCGGACATGGATCCGAGCAACTCCCCGTCGGCCTGCATCGGTGACGGCGAGTCGGCGGCGACTTCGAACTGTTCCACTCCGGTCCACACGGTGAATCCCTTCGCAGAGTCGAGCCCGCCCGACCCGAGCGTCGCCCGCAGCAGTCCAAGGGTGCGGCGTGCCTTGAGCTCTTCGACGATCAGGACGTTCATCGGATTCGGAGGAGTGGCGGCGAGGCGCATCGGCATCGCTCCGAAGTATGTGTACGAATCGCGGAATTGGGCCATCACGCCGATCCCGACACCGGAACGGTCGCCGGCCCCAACCCGAAGTCCTCCCACACGCCGGCTGATGTCGCGGCGAACCACACCGATCGCAGTGGTGGCGTAGTGCACCGGTCCCAGATCGCGTTTGCGGAGCGGATCCGCCTCGGCGGCCGCCACTATCTCTGCGTCCACCCCGACCCCGAACGAGAACAGCGAGAAACGATGGATGGGTCCGAGCGGCCCGTTTCCAGTGATCTCGAGCACCGGGGCGTCGATGACCTGGGGCCCTGCTGCCAGGGCTTTCGCCGCTCCGGTGGCTCTCACGGGAACACCCAGTTGCCGAGCGAGCACGTTGGCGGTGCCGCATGGGATCACACCTAGTGTCGTCGCGGTCCCGACGAGCGGCTGGGCGACGTGATGGAGGATCCCGTCTCCGCCCATGGCGATGACCATGTCGATGTTGTCGGATACCGCCTTCCCGGTGAGTTCCTGGGCGTGCTCGGCCGAGGAGGGCCAGACGGGGGTCACGTCGAGTTTTCGCGCGAGCGTGGCGGCGACCCTGCGGTGAAGGGGCCGGGAGAACCCCGACGAGGCGGGGTTTGCGACGAGAAGCGCCGTCTGCATCCGAGGGAGGCTACCGTTGCCCCGATGGATCCGGATCCGGACGACTCGGCCAAGAGCCGCCGCTCGGCAACCGCGCTGCAATCACTCCACATCGATGGAGGTAGGGGGGCCATGGTGGCGGCGGCGGCCGGCGATATCGCAGCATCCCGCGGTTTCTACACGGCCCGAACCCAAGCGATGACGGTGGTCTCGTACCATGTAATCGGCAACGACGGCATCGACAGCGACGTGTTGGTTCGGGACCTGCTCGAACTCGGACGGTCGTCCTCGTTCGTTTACGTGAACCCGAGCGAGGAGTTCAGGGCCTGGCTGGCGGCGGCAGAAGACGGGGCGCGAATCGCCTCGGGTGTGCCGTCGTCGGAACCGGCGACCCGGGTGATTCCACTCGGCATCTGGTTTCGGGAGGACCCCGAACGGCTGGTGGAGGCGACCATCGAGGCAACCCGCATCGAAACCCTCGATGCATCGTCGATCGTCGTCGCCGCCGCGGTTTCGGGAGCGATCGCAGCCTGCAGTCACGTGATGTCCGGCTGGGACCTGCTCCTGGCGGCTCAAGAGACCGCAACTAGAGCCATCCAGGCTCTTCGCCCGGAGCGGTACCGAGTGGCTGCGTTCGATCGCACCGCGCAGGTCGTCGATGCCCTCGGCAGCTCCCGATCCCTCGTCGGCAAATCGTATACCGAAGTGGCCGGGCTGGAGATCAATCCCAGCCTGGTTCCGGCGGTGGCCGCGATTGTGATGGCTGCAGGAACCACAGGCGATCCTGTCATGGTGATCGACGACGCCGCCCGGAACGGAGGGGTCGACGCCGGAGTGCTCACGGCGGCGA
>Ga0224510_10000757_pt1 | contig 23118 bp, 12 predicted proteins | sample SF_May12_sed_USG_FD_170161 | JGI IMG/M metagenome (GOLD analysis project Ga0224510, IMG submission 170161) | Sediment microbial communities from San Francisco Bay, California, United States - SF_May12_sed_USGS_4_1 | ecosystem: Environmental > Aquatic > Marine > Sediment | place: USA: California... | reverse complement strand
CGGTTCGTTGGCATGTACCCAGGAGCAATGATCCCGGATATTGACCATCTCAAAGAGCGAGCGGTTCAGGCCTGCGTCCTTCAGGGTTTCCTGGAACAGCGGCTCATGGGTTCTGGGCGAACAGGCGGCGATGACCACCCGGTTCAAACGATGTTCTTTGATCCGCTGCTTCAACACCTCCTGCGCATCCTGGGAACAGCTGTACAGGCTTTCTGCGTAGTAGGTGACGTTTTCCATCTCGCCCGCATAGTTGGCGACCTTGGCCACGTCGACTACGCCAGCAATGTTGATGCCGCAATGACAGACGAAGACACCGATCCGCACCTCGTCATCCTCGCCCACCGGCTGCTCATCTGGATAGGTCTTGGTGATGACACCCTTGCCGCGCTGCTGCTTGAGCAGACACGAGGCAAGCCCTGCGGCGGCGCTTGACTGGGTGACAGACTCGGGGATATCCTTGGGCCCCTGAAAAGCGCCGGCAACCAGAACGCCTTCGTTGCTGCTGGCCAAGGGGGCAAAGGTGGTGGTCTTGCAGAAATCGTATTTATTGAGCTCAAAGGCGCCGATCTTTGCCAGATTCTTGGCGTCGGTGGGCGAATCAAGTCCCACAGAGAGCACCACCATGTCGTAACCCTCGAAGTAATGCTTGCCGTCCATGGTCGCGTAGGTCAGCTTCAGTTGTTTTTCCCACGGCATCACATCAGCCACCTTGGCACGGACGAACTTGATCCCGAACTGTTGCTCGGCGCGGGTCCGGGCGGCGTCGAAATCCTTGCCCTGTGTCCGCATGTCCATATAGTAGATGGTGATCTCGCACTCGGGGTCGTGCTCCTTGGCGACCATCGCTTCCTTGATCGCGTACATGCAGCAGACCGATGAGCAGTAGCCGTTGTCGCAGCCGAGATCACGGGAACCGACGCACTGGATAAAGGCGATCTTGTGCGGATGCCGCTTGTCGGAGAGGCAACGAACCTCGCCCATAAACGGGCCCGAGGGGTTCAACAGCCGCTCGAACTCAAGACTGGTAACCACGTCCGGGTGCGCGCCGTAACTGTATTTGGTGAGCGCCTCGTCCGGCACCCTGCCGAAGCCGGGGCTCATGATCACCGCCCCGACCTTGATCTTGCGATCTTCCGCTTTCTGATCAAAATCGATGGCCTTGCTGCGGCACACCGGCACACAAATCTTGCAGGTGCCATGCTGCAAATGCATACAGGACTTGGGGTCGATAAAGTAGGTCGCGGGCACCGCCTGGGGATAATCGATATGGATGGGACGGGTAATCGCCAATCCCTCATTGTATTCATCCACCAGGTGACGCGGACAGTATTTGGTGCACAGGCCGCAGGCCGTACACTTGTCGGCGTCGATATAGCGCGGCCGCAGACGGACTTTGGCGGTGAAGTCACCGGCCTTGCCGTCAAGACCAAGGAAATCTGCGTTGCTGAGAATCTCGATATTGGGAGACCGACCGGCCTCTACCAGCTTAGGCGCCAGGATTCAAAGCGAGCAGTCGTTGGTCGGGAACGTCTTGTCTAATTGAGCCATGGCCCCGCCGATGGCTGCCGACTTCTCAACCAGATAGACGTAGTAACCGAGCTCGGTAAGATCCAATGCCGCCTGGACGCCGGCGACACCGCCGCCGACAACCATGACCGCTCCGGCCCCTTTGTTTTTTGCTTGCGCCATAATGTACTCCAGATAAAAACGTTAAATCATTCGCCGAATGGGGCGAAACACTGATAAATATCAACCAAGTACTTCAACTTTAATTGCGCACGCCTTGTACTGCGGCGAACGCGACAGCTTGTCAAGGTGGTTCAAGGTCAGGTTGTTGATCGGCACCTCGGCATAGTGGTACGGCATGAAAATGGTACCAACCTGCACCCTATCGGAAATGGTGGCACGCACCTTTACCTCGCCGCGTCTCGATTTGATACGAATCCAGGAACGTTCCGAGATTCCCAATCGCTCGGCATCAACGGGATGCACATCCGCAAGGGCCTCGGATCTGATCTTTTCGATGCACGGCGTCCGCCGGGTCATACTGCCAAAGTTGTAGTGCTCAACGTCACGTCCGGTGGTCAGCAGCATCGGATAATCATCATCCGGCTGCTCCTTGGGCGGTTCGTAGTCGGTGGGCATAAACAACGCCTTGCCGCGGGCGAACTGCCCAACATGCAGGACCGGCGTTCCAGGGTGATCCTTGGTCGGTACCGGCCACTGCAGACCCTTTTCATCGATCCGCTCGTAGCTCATGCCGGCGTACTGCGGGGTCAACGAACAGACCTCATCGAAGATGTCGCTGGCCGAATCGTAGTGCATCTCGTAGCCCATCTTGGCAGAGAGCGCACAGAAAATCTCCCAATCCGCCTTGGCCTCGCCGGGAGGATCAAATGCCTTCCGGATACGCTGCACCCGTCGCTCAGAGCAGGTGAAGGTGCCGTCTTTTTCAGCGAAGCACGCGGCCGGCAGGACCACATCGGCTTTCTTGGCGGTATCGGTGAGGAAGATGTCCTGCACCACCATGAAATCGAGCTTATCGATGGCAGCCACGGCATGACCGGCATTGGGATCCGCAAGAACCGGGTCCTCGCCGAAGACATAGATGCCGCGAATATTGCCATCGAGGATATTGTCCCAGACCTCGGTGGCTGGCTTGCCTTGCTTACGGGGCATCTTCACCCCCCACATTTTTTCATACTTGTCGAAGATGTCGTCGCGGGTCAGGCCTGCGTAACCGGGCAGGGTATTGAACAGCGCACCCATGTCACAGGCACCCTGCACGTTGTTCTGACCACGCAGCGGGTTGATGCCGCCGCCGCGAACACCGATCTTACCGCACAGCAGGGCGAGGTTCGAGATCGCCTTGACGTTGTCGGTACCGGCGGCCCAGTGGGCGATACCCATACCGTAAACGATGGCGCTCTTCTTGCCGGGGCTGGCATACAAACGAGCTGCCTCATAGAGTGCGTCAACAGGCACCCCAGTGATCTCGGAAACATACTCGGGTGTATATTTCTCGAGTACGATCTCCAGCTCCTCCATGTTTTCGGTGCGTTCCTTGACATACTCCTTGTCCCACAGATCCTCCTTGAGGACGATGTGGCTCATGCCATTGATCAAGGCGACATCGGTGCCGGGCTGGTGGTTGATCCACAGGTTCGCCTGCTTCGCGAAGTCGGTACGACGCGGATCGGCTACGATCAGCTTCGCCCCCTTCTTGATCGCCTGCCGGATGCGCAGACCGGTGATGGGATGGCTGGTGTCGGGGTTCGATCCGATCATGAATATTACATCCGATTCGCCGTTCATGAAATCGGAGATACAGTTGGTCATTGCGCCGCTGCCGAGGGTGATGGCCAAACTGGCCACCGTCGGAGCGTGTCAGAGTCGGGCACAGTGGTCGATATTATTTGTTCCGACCACCGCTCGCATGAATTTCTGCATCAAGAAGTTTTCTTCGTTGGTTGCCCGTGCACAGCTGAAGCCGGCAATGGAGTCGGAGCCGTGCTTCGTCTTCAACTCCCCAAACCGCTTGGCAACCAGGCTCAATGCGTCATCCCAGCTGGATTCTACCAGCTGCCCATTTTTTCGAACCAACGGCTTGGTGAGCCGGTCCGGATGCTTGATGAAATCGAAGGCGAAACGTCCCTTGATGCAGAGCATGCCGTAGTTGGGTGGTGCCGATTTGTCGGCCACCACTTCCATGATGGTATGCCCCTTGATCTTGAGTTGCATCTGACAACCGGAACCACAGTAAGGACAGGTCGTGGTGACATACCGCACCGGCTCGTTGATGATCGGCACCAACACATCCTTCTTGGTAAGTGCGCCGGTGGTGCAGGAATCGACACAGTTGCAGCAATTCACACACTTGTCGTTGAAAGAGAAGCTCAGGCCTACCGCCCTGCCCTGTGCATCGGTTCCCTCGCAGGCGAGTTCAAGGGCGTCGTATTCACAGTTATTCTTGCAGCGCTGACAGAAGATGCACTTGTTAAGATCCATCTCAAAAAGCGGATGGCTGGCGTCGATGCTGTATTGATGGCGGGTGCCCATGCCGGTCGTCTTGAGATCGACCCCGTGGGAGACGGAGTAGCGGCGCAGGTCGCAGCGGTCAAAAGCGGTGCAGCCGCAGGAAAGACAGCGCCCAGCCTCGCGGGTGGCCCGCTTCAGGTTGAACCCCTTGCGTACCTCATCGAAGCAGACCAGTCGTTCCTCCATCTCCAGGGAAGGCATAGTCTCGCGCTTCTGCGCCGCATAGCCCTCAAGCAGTACCGGATCAACATCCTTAAAGGTGTTGCCCCGGGTAAAGTTGAACATGGATTCGGCGGGTTCCTTCTTCACCCCGCAGATCTCGGCATGGACGTACTTGGCGACCCGTCGGCCGGATACAACAGCCTCGATCACCGACCGGGGGCCGCTGATCACGTCGCCGGTAGCCCAAACCCCTTCGAGATCAGTCTTTTGGCCCTTGCCATGGGTTTTAATGAGGCCGGTGGGCGTGAGCACCAACTTCCGCTCAAGGGAATTGGCCGGAAATACCTCAATCGCCGCCTCCTGGCCACCTGAATAAAGGATCACGTCGGCCTGCAAACTCTCGTTCAGGCCGGCGGTAGGACCTTGGTGACTTTTTCCGCTCTGCGCCTGTTCACCCGTAGCCATCCGTTGAATGCGCATGAACAGCGTCCCGCCGCGCTCGATGATCTGCATGGGGGTAGCCATGGACATGAAGGTGATCCCTTCACGCAGCGCTTCCTTGTGGGAATGCTTGTGGGCCTGAATCTTTTCGGAGCTGCTGGAGTGAACAACGGTAACCTCGCCGACACCCATGCGGATCAGCGAGCGTGCCGTTTCGATGGCAATGTTGCTGCCGCCGATAACAATCGCCCGTTTGCCTGGGAATTCCTTCTTGCCGTCGGTGACGTCCTTCAGGAAATCGATGGCGGGATGCACAAAAGGCAGGTCGATGCCCGGGATATCGATGGGTTTGGCCTTCAGTGCGCCAATGGCCAAAACGATGGCGTCGTACCCCTTCTTTTTCAGATCACTAATGGAGAAATCACGCCCCCACTTTTGGCCACATTCGGAGGCGATGCCCAAATCGAGGATGGTTTTGATTTCATAATCGAGAACCTTGCGGGGAATGCGATACTCCGGCAACCCATACCGCAAGGCTCCGCCAAGTTTATCGCCGCCCTCAAAGATGGTTACCTCGTGACCGGCCTTGCGCAGGAAAAAGGCGGTAGACAAGCCGGACGGACCGCCGCCGATGATAGCGACCTTCTTGCCGGTTGCGGGTTTACACTCGATGCGCAGGTTGCCCTCTGCCCGGTGATCCATGCACCAATCGGCGACAAATCGCTCCAGATGGTTGACGGCGATAGGCTCATCGATCAGGGAACGACGGCAACTGACCTCACAGAACCTCGGACAAACACGACCGACGGAGAATGGCAGCGGGTTGCGCTCCATCACCAACCGCAATGCCTCCTCGTGTTCCCCTTTGCGCACATGGGCGACAAAACCCTGAATGTTGATCTGCCCGGGGCAGGTCATATTGCAAGGCGCTTTACAGTCACCGAAATGGGACTCGGCAAGGATTTCGAGATTCTTCTTGCGCTGATTACGAACATTCTCGGTATCGGTATGGATCACCATGCCGGCACGAACCAGGGTCACGCAGGAACGGAGAGGCTTATCCTTACCCTCGACCTCGACCAGGCAGATCTTGCAATGCGCCTTGGACTTTCCCTTTACGAAACAAAAAGTGGGTATCTCGATGTTGAGGAGCTTCGCCGCTTCCAGGACCGTTGTTCGCGGTGCGACAGAAATCTCTCTGCCATCGATGGTAATCGCTATCTGTGACATAGTTTCGCATCAATCATGTATAAGTTCTCGGCACATATTCGTACCAGCAAGTGGCCTTTACCAGATTACAACGATCACGCGGCAGGCTTCCATTCCTTAAGGAATGCCGGCAGATGGCCTGCCTCGCGTGGACCGATGGTGATGGTCCAGCCTGGCAGTTCCTCTTCGAGCTCGCCCTTCATGGAAGCAAGATAGCCGGGGATGATCAATTCACGATGCTTCACCTTACTCTCGATTCCGGCTTTCTTCATGAACGCAGCGATCATATCGGCGCCGAACTTGCCGGCCGCCCATGCGGTGAGTACGGAAAGGCCCTCGGTGTCCTTGATCAGCAGCCAGGACGGCACCTTGCTGCCCTCTATTTCGCCGGAGACGATGAAATAGGTAAGCGAGAAGTTGCAGGTAATGATCACCGGCGAGTTCTCGTTGGGGCCGCTGATGGGGTAGATATCCTCGGAAACGACCATCGGCCGCTGCGGATCGGTGAAGATGTTCAACCGCTCAAGCAGCAGCGGGAAAAGGGTATCACCCTGCAGGTCAGAGAGGATGACGATGCCGGCATACTTGGCGATCATCACCGAAGCAACCATTGCCTCCATCAGCGGATCGTCGGTGATCTCGCAGGGGAAGGTGATGGTCGGGAAGCCCAACGGCTTGTATTTTTTCTTCACCGCAGAGCGGCGGGCAAGTACGTTATCCTCGAAGGCGGCCTTGATGGTGCGGGCACCGGTGTCGATAACCAGATCCTTGAGCCCTGCGCCGAGAAGTTCCTCGGTAACGGCGATACAGTCATCGAGGTTGCTGCCCTTAACGCCAACCGCACAACCGGTTTCCTTGCCGACACCGGCCATCTTCGCGGCATTGGTCTTGGTTGCGCCAAACAGCAGCGGCTTGCGGTCACCACAAACCTTGGCGCCAGCGGCCAAGGTAGCCGGGTTGTCGCTGATCAGCACCAGACTTGCCTTGCCGGCGCCGTCGAGCACCTTCTTGACCAGCGCTGTGAAAGAGCCTTCATCGCCCTTGCTGTCCTTGACGGCAATGATGTCCGCCTTCAGCATCACGCCAACCCGCTCATAACAAAGGGTGTTGAAGCGGTTGATGCGGCCATCGACATCGGCGTCACTCATCTCGGTGGTGACCAGCACACCGATACCGGTGGGGTTCTCGAACCGTTTTTCATGACGGAACAGACAGGTTTCACCGCCGGCGGTAAAGGCGCCCTCCCCTGCTCCCAGCTTGATGGTCCGGATCGGCGGCGCGGATGCCTCGCCAATGCTCTCCTTGACCTCATCGCTTACGTACGGACATTCGCCAATCTCGGTCTGACCCGCTGCCACCTTCATGGCAAAAGCAAGACAAGTCGGAATCCCACACTCCCCACAGTTCTTCTTGGGAAGCATCTTGAGGATTTGTATACCTGTTAAAGCCATCTGTCTGTTCCTCCCCTTATATCGAGAAAAATCGGTTTGTTATCTATTCAGTAGATATCGTTTATCGCCCCGCGCTTACACCGCGGTTTCCATGGTCAGCGCCGGGTGACCCTTCTCTTTCAGGAAGGCGACGATCTCTTCCTCGGTGGTCCCCTGCTCTTCGGTGGCGATCATATCATACAACTCCGGCATGCCGAGATCCTTGCAGCGCTGCTGCAGTTTTTCAGCAAGTTCGTCCTTGAGCATCTTGGGCATCCAGACCACCCGCTTGAGGCCGCCTTCGGCAAGAAGCAGTTTGGGGCTGGCGATATAATGCTTACTCACGCCCATGAAGCCGGGGGTCTGCGCGCCGCCACCGGCCATACCGGCCAGGGTGGTGAACTTCATACCCGAGGGGGTCATGCCCATGTAATCGCGATTGACGAACATAACGCCGTTGGCCTGGGGCAGCATGGCGGCAATGGCCTCGAAGCAGCCGCAGGCGGTCATCGGATCGTTCATCAACGAGTAGCAGGAAACCTGCGGCACGGCGCCGCGAGAGGCCTGATTGACGAACTCGTTGATCCCGGTGAAGTAGCCGACCATCGGATCGGTGCATTCGCCCTTCTGGATCGGCTGGTTGGGGCCGGTGGGGTTGATCTGGTAGGATGCCTTGCCGTCCAGCCAGTTGTAAGCGCCGCACATGCCCACCCGCTCAGGTGTGATAACGCAGACATGGCTCGGGGCGAACGACTGACAGAGAGTACAGGAGTAGAAGACCTCCTCGGTCTCGTCGGTCATCGATCCCAACCGCTCATCACGACCTGCATAGGTCTTCTTGGCCAGCTCCATTACCTCGGCCACCTTGTTTGCCTCGGTGTAAATCTTGACCTGAATCTTATCGATGATGGCGCCGAACTCCTGATGGAGCTTACCGTGCAGCACCTTGCCGATATGGGTGAAGGAAAGGCCTTTTTCCACTGCGCCCTTGCCGATGCGGATCCACATGATGTTCCGCTGGCCCATGTGCATGATGCCCTGGATATAGTTGATCAGATGATGGAACTGTCGCTCGAGGATCGGCTCGAAGTCGGACTGCATCTCGCGGCCCGCAACCTCGACGAGGATGGCCAACGGCAGGTTTTGACCGACCTCGATATCCTTGATATCCGGTCCCTCGATGGTGACCAGACCGTCCTCAACCTCGTTCATATCCTTGGAAATAAGGACCTCGACACCCGGGGTACGGCCACCGCCACACTCCATGAACAGATCATCCTTCCGCACCCGCTCGCCCTCAAAAGCCGGACCGAAGGACATGGGGATATCGATCTTGGTGACGTTGACCTTCAGACCGCGCACCTCGATGGCCTTCTGAACGATCTCGTCGTGGGGGACGTTGCTCACCACGTGCTCATAGGTACAGATACCGGTGGGCAGTACCTGCGGGATATCCCAGTCTGAGATGGTCGGGAAGCCCCAGTTGATGGCGCCGGCGGCGTTGGCATACCATTCGTCGGATACCTCGCCGAAAGCCATGACAAAGGCGAAGGTACGATCCTTGTTGTAGATCAGGTTGCCCTTGTAGTCGCCGGGCTTGATGCCGCCGAAGGCCATGGCGACGCGGCAGGCGAAGCCGATGGCGAAAACGGCGGTGGTATATGATTTGCCGAAGGGTACCAGACGGGTGCCCCAGCCGACCTGCACACCATTTTTGACCAACTGCTCAGGCATGCTGATGCCGTTGGACTGATCATGCATGAAGATGTAGAGGTTCTTCTCCTGGAGTTCCAGGGCAATCTTGCTTGCAACCTCCTTGTCTGCAGGCGAACCCATGATCGCGGCAAAGCCAGGGGCAGATCCGTCAACGAACTCGACACCACGCTTCCGGAAGATGACGTCATCGGCGGCGCCCAGCCAGAGATTGTTCGCAGTCGGGTCTTCGGTCTTGGTGTAAAACTCGGAGTTTTCAAGGTAGCGTACCGCCTCGAACATCTCCTCGGCAAAGAAGGTCGACATACCGGCATCCAGCGCCGGGGCAAGGTAAGGAAGCCACAGCTTGTCTGTCACGAGGGGTGGAAGAAGCTTGCGGCACTCCTGAAAGATCTCTTTCATGTCGCCAAGCGTTTGCACCTTGGCACCCAGCATACTGTAGATGATGGGCAGAAAATATGCGGTGTTGGGGAAGGATACCTCCTTCTCGGGGCCGTATTTCTTCAGCGCCTCCTCATATTTTTCCTCAGCCATGTCCACAATCTTGTGGGCACCTCTGATAGCGGCGGAACAAATTATCTTTGACATTGGATGACTCCTCTAACCTCTTTTATGATTCAAGCGTAAGATGCGATGGCTGCTTGCTGTCGAACCGCATCTCATCGCTTACTCATTATCCAATTAAGCTTAGCCCATCAACCCCTTGACCAGCGACTTGGTAAGGGCAATGGCCTTGGGATGGCGCATGATCAGCACCTCACCACCGGCCATCAACATACAGGATGCGGTAATCGCCTCCATCAGGACACCGCGCTGCTCCTGGTCACCGAGCAAGGCATCGGTGGGAAGCTTGGTTTCCTTGGCCTTCCATACCTCGCGACCGAGATTGCAGATAAAGGGCACCTGCAGCTTCTCATCCTTCTGGGTAAGAGCGGCAAGACGGATACGCTCCATGACCGAGTAGGTGTACTCGATGCCGTATCCAAGCGCGCCGATGGAAGGATCGATGAGCACGGTGTCGAGGTTGACGCCCATGTTCTCGAGGAGGATGTTGAGCTGCTTGGCAAGGTTGACGTCGATGGGCGATGAGGCGACCATCGGATGCTGGAAGGCCATGGCGGTGGCGCCGATGGAGCGGTAGTTGGCATCGGAAAGCGGGGCCAGACAAACCTTCTTGTCGCCGATCATGGCGGTCACTTCACGCAGGGTCTCGGTATCCTTCTCGGCGTTGCCGCAACCCCAAATGATCACCGGCACGTCAACGGCATTGATGATACCGGCCGCTACCTTGGCGGCCTCGGATGCCGAACGGTTCATGCCGTTGGGATCGGTGCTGACCATGGAAACACAGAGCGCCTCGGCGCCGAACTCGTTGACGCACTTCTTTGCCCAGGCCACCTGATCGTCCATGACATCGGCAAAATGCGCGGCCAAGGGCTCGGGCCATTCCTCGGGCCGGGTGTCGGGGATATCCATGGCAATGATCGGCCGGCGCGGCATGTCACCCTCGAAGAGATGGTACGGTAAGGAACTGGCGCCGCCGACGGTAAGGGCGTTGCCGCCATTGCCGATCACGGACTCACGGATATTGCCGGTGTAGGCGTTGGTGTAATGATCGGCCGGTACCTTGCTGGCCCGGTCGGCAAGCTTGGTGGTTTCGATGGCAAGTTCCGCCGCGGTGACAGAGCCGGTGGACACGGGAGCCGCTGCCTTCTTGGGCTCGGCAGCAGGCTTGGCTGCGGCGGCCTTCGCGGCCTCAGCCGCCTTGGCTTCGGCAGCCTTCTTGGCCTCATCTGCAGCCTTCGCTTCAGCTGCCTGTTTCGCCTCAGCGGCGGCCTTGGCCTCGGCAGCCTTCTTGGCGCTGTCATCTGCCGCAGGTGCGGCGGGTGCCGGAGGTGCGGCAGGAGCAGCGGGCGCCTTGGCAACCGGAGCGGGAGCGGAACCCACCTGCGGATCACGCTTCAGGATCAATTCGGCGCCGGCAAACTTGGAAACCGCCTCGAATTGATCATCAGTCAGATTGAGCATCTTCTTCAACGACTCAAGTCCGAGCCGCACCGACTCCAACGCCATTTGACGTTCTTTTTCATTCATTTCGTCTTCTCCCGCATCAGCAATTTGATCTGCGTCGGAAGGAGCAGCAAGCATCTCTTTTGCTTTCTCCCTGGCCGCAGCGATAATCTTTCTGGCTTCATCCTTGGCCTCGGCCAGGACGCACTGTGCATCGGCACCAACGGCACCGGAACGCACCACAATGGTTTCGGAACGTACCCCGGCCGCCATCGGTTCTTCCTCAAGGGTCGGACGCGCGGCAAGGCCTGCGCGGCTGACGATCTCGGGGACAGCGCTTTCCCACTCGATGGCCATCACATGCACACCGGATACACCCTTGATCTCCCGAACCTGATTGATGACGTCAACGCAGATGTTGATGCCCTCGTCTTCCATGTCGGTGGCGGACTGCATCCGCTTGATCACATCATCGGTGACATCCATGCCCGGTACGAACTTCTTCATGTAACGGGCCATCCCGAGGGACTTGGGCGGCGTGACACCGGCCAGAATATACACCTTTTCGTCAAGGCCAAGGTCGCGGACCACCTGCATGAACTCGGCGAATTTCTTCACGTTGTAGATGATCTGGGTCTGCACGAAGTCGGCCCCGCCAGCGACCTTTTTGCCAAGCCGCTGCGCGCGGAAGGCCGGGGTCGGGCCGGCAAAGGGGTTGGCGGCGGCACCCAGGAAGAGTCGCGGTTCGTTGGCCTTGATTGCCTCGCCGCACTGGAACCGTTTATCATCCCGCATCCCCTTCATCATCGTCAGGAGCTGGATGGAATCCATATCGAAAACGCCCTTGGAGCCGGGATGATTTCCAAATTTCTGGTGATCGCCGGTGAGGCAGAGCAAATTCTTCAATCCCAGGGCAGCGGCCCCGAGGATATCACTCTGCATGCCGATCCGGTTCCGATCGCGGCAGGTCATCTGAATGACCGGCTCAACCCCTTCCGAATAGGTAATGAGGCCTGCGCCAATGCTTGACATCCGCACAATCGCGGTCTGGCAATCGGTGATGTTGACGGCATCGACATGCCCTCTGAGTATGCGCGCCTTTTCCCGAACTACTTCCGGATCACCATTCTTGGGAGGACCAAGCTCACCGGTAACGGCAAAATGGCCACCGGTTAAAACCCGTTCTAAACGACTACCCGATTTCATCGTGCATCCTTATGTGAAAGCTTGCTGATTATGGTCAGTCTAAAACCTGCTTACTTATGACCCTGGCAACCGGTGTTGGGAACCCCAGCACCGAGATCGCGGCGCATATCCATATCAAAGAGTACGCGATCCTTCTTCTTGTTGATGCCCAGGGCCTCACGCTTGGAATCGATAGCCGCGATCATCAGACGGGCGATCTCCAAAGGCTCCTTGGCGACGTTCCAGTGGGCACCCAACGGTCCCATCAACCCTTCAAGCAGGTAATTGTTGAATTCCTTGGCGCCGAAGGTCGGCAGGTCTTGGAACACTACCTGGGCACCGCTGGCCACAAAGTACTGGCCGATGGCGACCGCCTTCTCGCTCATCCACAGAGGTGCGGTACCGATGGCCGGCAGGTCGCTTATGTCGTCGCCCAGGCCACCCTGTTTGACCATCTGGGTGGCGGCGATAAGAATCCGGCTATTGTCAACGCAGGAGCCCATGTGGAGCACCGGCGGCATACCTACCGTCTCGCAGACCTCGCGCAGGGAGTCGCCGCAGTATTTGGCCGCCTCCGGGTTGGCCAGTCCGGCCCGGCCCAATGCAGTTGCGGCACAGCCGGTGGCAAGCACCAGTACGTTGTTCTTGAGAAGTTCACGGGCAATGACCTCGTGGCCGTCGTCGGATAGATGGAAATTGTCGCAACCGACGATGGCGGCTACACCACGGATCCGGCCATTGATGATGTTGTCGTTGAGCGGCCGGTAGCTGGCGCGGAAGGAGCCGCCAAGCATGTAGTTGATGGTCTCATGACTGAAGCCGACCACCACGTCGACCTTCTGTTCCTTGGGGATGAAGAACTTGCCGCGTTTTTTGAAATTCATGATGGCCTTGGTAAGGATGCCCTTCGCGGATTCGATGGCGGCTTCTTCTTCAAACTGGATGTGGGTTGCACCCTCCATCTTGGCACGGTAGTTGGTGGTGATGATGTCGGTGTGGAAGTTTTTGGCCACCTCCACCAACGACTGCATGATACACTGCACATCGCCAACCATGGCTTCGACGGCGCCGGTGGAAAGAACGATCTCCTGCTGCACGAAGCCGGCGGCGACAGGAATGCCGCGGCGCATGAGGATCTCGTTACCGGTACAGCAGACACCGACCAGGTTGATCCCCTTGGCGCCCTGCTTCTTGGCCAAGTCGATCATGTCCTTTTCCAGAGCCGCGATACAGAGGGACTCGGCCAGCAAAGGCTCATGGCCATGCACACAGATGTTGACCTGATCGGGTTTGAGCACCCCGAGATCAACGACGGCGCGTCGGGGCACCGGGGTGCCGAACATGATATCGGTGAGTTCGGTGGAAAGCATGGAAGAGCCCCAGCCGTCGGCAAGTGCGCAACGAGAGGCCTGCAGCATGATGTTCTTGTAATCCTGATCGACGCCCATATGGGTGCGATGCATCATTTCGACAACCTCGCGGTCGATGCCGCGGGGCGCGATATTGAGCTTCTTCCAGATTGCCTGACGTTTGGGAACGGCACGCTTGAGCATGGAGATGGGTTCGTTGTCCTGCTTGCCGAACTCAGCCAGGGCCCTCTCGCCAAGTTCGATGGCGATCTCCTTGGTCTCGCGGCCCTCGGTCACGATGCCGAACACCTCTGCCAACGCCTTGAGTTTCACGACGTCCTTGATCTGATGGGGGCCGTGTCCCTTGGCGGTTTCCAGGAAGCCACGAACCATCTCCCGGGCATGGTCGGTGTGAGCGGCCGTACCGGAAGCCACCACCCGGGCGAAATTTCTTGCCGCCACAGTGTCGGCGGTGGCGCCACAGACGCCGATCATTTCCTCGACGCCGTCGATGATCTGACAGGGACCCATGTTGCAGTTCCGGCAACATGTTCCGCCGGATCCGAAAAGACATGCGGAAGTGCCACGAGCCTTGATACGGTCATAAGCGGTCTTGACCCCCTTGGCGATATCCTGGGCAAGAACCTGCTTGGAGGAAGGACAGGTAATATCAGCGCAACCTTCACATCCGTTTCGTTTGACAGCCATTATTCCACCTCTAATGTTATCGGTTGCCGGAAAGTTTCTCGTCTCGCCGGCCTTATAATAGTAACTGGATCGTTACGCCGTTACACAAGACCGGCAGCCTGCTTTGCGGCCTGTACGGTATTCTTCATCAGCATGGTGATGGTCATCGGGCCAACGCCGCCCGGCACCGGGGTGATATAGGAGGCCTTCTCCTTGACCGCCTCGAAATCCACATCGCCGGCAAGAATGGCCTTGCCTGATTCGCTCATGCCGATACGGTTAACACCGACATCGATGATGACCACGCCGTCCTTGACCATGTCGGCGGTTACCAGCTTGGGCACCCCGACTGCGGCGATGATGATATCGGCACGCTTGGTGTGCTCTTCGGTGTTCTTGGTGCGGGTATGGCAAAGAGTGATGGTGGCATTGCCGGCCGCGCGCTTCTGCAACATCAGGTTGGCAATGGGCTTACCGACGATGTTGCTGCGCCCCAGCACCACGACCTCGGCACCGCTGGTTTGAACACCGCTGCGGCTCAGCAGTTCAAGGATACCATGGGGGGTACAGGGAAGGAAGCACTGCTCGCCCAAAACCATCTTGCCGACATTGACGGGATGGAAGCCGTCGACATCCTTGTCGGGGTTGATGGCGTAAAGCACCTTCGCCTCGTTGATATGCTTGGGAAGCGGCAACTGGACAAGAATGCCGTTGATCTTGGGGTCGTTGTTGTACTGATCGACCAGGGCAAGCAAATCTGCCTCGGTGGTGTCGGCGGGCAGGGTTTTCTGCTCGGAATAGATGCCCAGGGCATGCGCGGTCTTGTTCTTCGCGGTCACGTATGACTGAGAGGCAGGGTCCTCGCCGACCAGAATGGTCACCAGGCCGGGAACGATACCGTGCTTATCCTTAAGTTCGGTTACCTCAACCTTCAGTTCTTCGCGAATAGCCTTGGCTGTTTCAACACCGCTGATAATCTTGGCGCTCATGCAACTTCTCCTTATATAAAAAAGTTATCGTAATCTGTTTAACTTAAAAGTCGCCCCTTTCCCTCGCCCGCAACCCAGCCGCCATCCTATTTTCAGGCATAACTATCCGGTAGAATCTAACCTTTTGAATCTATTAGACCTTGATTGCTGTGCAGCAAGGCACAGAGAGGACACACGGCCGGAAATGGAATCAAATTAAATAACGAATTATCAGCCATCTTTCAAGGTTATTTTGCCCAAGACAGGGAAAATAATCAGGCACAAAGCCTACGAAAGCCGTCGCTTGAAAAAACGCAATGTGAATTAATAATCGCAATTTGGAATAAAAAGAAGACGAAACAGGAAGGAAGACAAGAAACAGGATACCGCAAATTAGCTCTCTGCGCCGGGCCGCATGCGGTCATTGGCAAGCTTGACAATAATGCCGTTGGCATGGCTGAGGCGCCCGACCAGGGTCTTGAAAAGATGCCGCGCGACATCGGGATATTTCTCAATGACCTCCATCAGCTTATCGCCGGGGAAACGCTTGATCTTGCAACGACCCTTGGAGACGATGGAGGCGGATCGTGGTTCCCCGGAGATGGCGGACATTTCACCGAAATATTCTTCCGGCTGGGTTATCTCGGCAATCTTCTTGCCGTCTTTCACCACCATCACCGCGCCGTTGACGAGCTTAAAGAAGTCCTTATCGGTATTGCCCTGGCGGATGATGAAGTCCCCGTCCTGGTACTCCTCGATATCGGGATGAACGAGATACGCCGGCAGGCTCTCCTCGGTGACCACGGTCCGCTTCAGCACCTCTTCGATGGAGGTGACCCCTTCCCGGATCTTTTGCAGCCCCGCCTCGCGGAGGGTGGTCATCCCCTCCTGAACGGCAATCTTGCGGAGCTGATCCTCAGGCACCTCGGCGCTGATCGCCTTGGCCACCTCATCGGTCACCTCCATCAATTCAAATAGACCGACCCGCCCCTTGTAGCCGCCACCCTTGCAGACCTGGCACCCCACCGGCCCATAGATCACCAGATCGTCGATCTCGTCCTCCTTGAAACCCATGCCGATCAGCTCCTCGGCCGGTGGCTTGACCGACAGGGGCTTCTTGCACTGGGCGCAGAGGCGGCGACCCAACCGCTGGGAGAGCACCATGGTCACCGCCGAGGCGACCATGAAGGATGGGATGCCGATATCGATCAGACGGCCGATGGTGGCGGGGCAATCGTTGGTATGCAGGGTTGAAAAAACAAGATGGCCGGTCATCGCCGCCTTGATGGCGACCTCGGCAGTTTCCATATCGCGAATCTCGCCGACCATGATGATATCGGGGTCCTGTCGCAAGAAGGCCTTGAGTGCCTTAGCAAAGGTCATCCCGACCTCGTTCTTGACATTGACCTGGTTGATGCCCTTGAAGTTGAACTCCACCGGGTCCTCGGCGGTGAGGATCTTGATGTCCTCGCTGTTCAGAGAGTTCAATACCGAATAGAGGGTAACGGTTTTACCGCTACCGGTGGGACCGGTTACCAGCAGCAGGCCCTGCGGACGATAGATACAGCGCTTGAGCATCTCAAAGGTCTTCTCTTCAAACCCCAGTTTGGTGAGATCGACGTTCAGGGACGCCTTGTCGAGAATACGGAGAACGATGGATTCACCGAACAGGGTCGGCAGCGAGGAAACCCGGAAATCAACCGCCCGGTTCCGGGAGAGCTTGATGCGGATACGGCCGTCCTGGGGTACGCGGCGCTCGGTGATGTCGAGATCGGCCATGATCTTGATCCGCGAGTTCAGGGCATTCTTGATGGTCAACGGCAGATTCATCGACTTATACAGGGAGCCGTCGAGACGATAGCGTACCTGTAGCGACTTTTCGTAGGGCTCGATGTGGATATCACTGACCCCGTCGTTCACGGCCTTGATCAGGATACCGTTGACCAGCTTGATGATGGGCGCGTCGGTGGCGGAATAAGTCTCGCGCGCGGCCTCCTCTTCTTCGCCGATGCCAATCTCATAATCCTCGGCAACCTCGGAGGCCAGGGCGCCGAAGTCGTCGATATGAACTACCGGCTCGTCTTCTTCAGCACTCTCATCCTTGGCCGGGAAGTAACTCTGGTATTCCTCGTCGCTGATCCCGTAATGCTTCTTGTAGGCATCGACAATATCCTTTTCCGTCGACACACATACCGACAAGCCCATCTTGATATCGGTCTGCAGGGCCTCGACCTCGGCGGTATTGGTCGGCTCGGCCATGGTAATGCGCAGCGATTTCCCCACCACCTTCAGCGGGAATGCCATGTATTTCTTGGCAACCTCGTAGGGCATGATCTCCAGAGCCTCCTTGCTGGCAGGTTCTCTGTCGATGTTGACGGCTGGGTAATTGTGCAGACGGCTCAGGACGTTGACAATGGTATCGGGCTCGACGTAGCCGAGTTTGAGCAGGATATGACTCAGGCGCCCCTTGTTCTTTTTTTGATAGGCGACGGCCTGATCAAGCTGGGTGCTGTTGATCTGCCCCTCCTTACGCAGCATTTCGCCGATACGGAGCAGTCCGGCACCTGATTGATCCTTGACGGAGGTTCGCAGGCTGGATTTTTGTGAGGGAGGAGGGGAAGCCATGGATACCTTGATTTATCTAAATTCAGGCGTAGATCAGTCCTGAACAGCACCGTTTAATGATGAATACGATGCAATAAATTCGTTGTTTGTGTTGAATGACCGGTCAATGCCAAAAACCTGCCGATCGATTCAAAAATGCTTAATATCAAAATGTTTACAACAAGTTTACCTGACCTGACAACAGAAATCGGGCCGACAAAGAAAAAGAGGCGTTCGGACAACCTACTCCCCGGACGCCTCTGCAGGCATAATCAAGCAGAACATATAATCGACGGCAGCTTAGTGGTTGAGCTTAGAATACACCACTCACCCACCGGTTGTTTCCCCTGCTTACACCAAAAAAAAAACACTGATCAATGGACGCGCGTCCATTGATCAGTGTTCGATGAAAAGATACGTCAACAGCGGTTAGAACAAGCCGGAAACCTTGCCGTTGGTCGGATCGACGTCGATGCGACGGAAGGCGGGGTTGGAGCTGGTGCCAGGCATCAGGCTGATCGTTCCCGCACAAGGGCAGAGGAACTTGGCGCCGGAGTAGATCAACACGTCGCGCACCGGCAGACGCCACCCCTTGGGCACGCCCTTCAAGGTCGGATCATGGGAGAGGCTCAGGTGGCTCTTGACCATCATGGTGGCATAGTCGGCGTACTGGGGATCGTTCTCCAGCATCTTGGCCTTGGCCAGAGCCTCGGGAGACCAATCAACACCGTCACCGCCGTATACCTCTTTGGTGATCATCTCAACCCGGTCGCGCAGTTTCATCTCCAGCGGATAGAGGAACTTGAAGTCGTTCTTCTCGTTGCAGGCATCGATAACCGCATCGGCGAACTCGAGCGCACCGTCGCCGCCCAGTTCCCAGTGCTTGGATTCGGCGCAACGAGCACCGGCAGCCTCGGCGATGCGGCGAACAACCTTACACTCAGCATCGGTATCCGAATAGAAGCGATTGATGCAGACCACCGGGTTGATGCCGGCCTTGCGGATAACGTTGATCAGGTGGACCATGTTCTCGCAGCCCTTCTCGACCAGTTCGATATTCTCCTTGGTGTAGGCGTCGTCCAGCGGTTTGCCGGGCACGACCTTGGGACCGCCGCCGTGCATCTTGAGCGCCCGGATGGTCGCGGTGAGAACGGAAACGTGGGGTTTCAGGCCGGAGTAACGGCACTTGACGTTCCAGAACTTCTCGAAGCCGATATCGGCGGCAAAGCCGGACTCGGTGATGTTGTAATCAAACAGTTTCAGGGCAACCCGGTCGGCGATGATGGAAGACTGGCCGACGGCGATGTTGGCAAACGGTCCGGCGTGAACCAGACAGGGGTTGTACTCCGCGGTACACATCAGGGTCGGGTTGATGGTGTTGCGCATGAAGGCTGCCATCGCGTTGCCGACTTCCAGATCACGGCAGGTAACCGGCTTGCCGCTCTTATCGAAAGCCACGGTGATGTTATTGATCCGCTCCTTCAAATCCGCCAGATCGGTGGCGATGGAGAGGATGGCCATCAACTCGGAGCCCACGGCGATACCGAACTTGGACTGCATGGTAAAGCCGTCGGTACGTCCGCCAAGGCCGATAACGATGTTCCGCAGGGCCTGGGCGCAGAAGTCGATGATCCAGCCGAATTCAACCCGGGTGGGGTCGATGTCGAGACGACGCATGCCGGTCAGACGGGCCAACTGCTCATCGTTGTAATTCCGCTCATGCTGCATGCGGGCGGTCAGGGCCACCATGCCCAGGTTGTGGGCGTTCATGATGTCGTTGATATCACCGGTAAGGCCGAGGGAGAACTCGGTCATCGGGATGAGCAGGGAGTTGCCGCCGCCTGCCGCCGTACCCTTGACATTCATGGTCGGGCCGCCGGAGGGCTGACGCAGGGCGCCGCCAACGTTCATCCCGCGCTTGCCGAGACCTTCCATCAAGCCGCAGGAGGTGGTGGACTTGCCCTCGCCCAGCGGGGTCGGGGTAATCGCGGTAACCTCGATGTACTTGCCATCGGGCTTGTCTTTGAGGCGATTCATAATCTTAAGGAAATCGAGCTTGGCCAACCTGCCCATGGGGAGGATTTCGTCGTGCTCAAGGCCCAATTTGTCACGCCATTCCTCGGGGGTGGGCATGTTCTTTTCGGCAGCCTCAGAAATCTGCCAATCTGCCATTTTCACAGCATCAAATGCCATTTCTTTCTCCTCCTTCTTTCTTTTTTGTTAAGAGTTTACAAAACATTAAAAAAATTATGGTTCAAAACGATGAATTTCTGATGAAACACTTCATGCAATCAAGACATCGGCAAGCGACCTACTCAATTCGCGGAACTGAGCAGGGTAAAGGCGGCTAAATGCATGCACCAACGGAATCATCACCTCGCGCATGGAAGGTTCCGCAGCCGGGGTGGTGCGGAGCCGGAAGATATGTGCCCACTCGATGAGGTTGGCAAAAACGATCAGTTCCGTCTTGCAGGAGTTGGGCAGTACGGTGCGCGCCGCTTGCGGCGATGCGGTTTCCAGAAGTTGCAGGTAGATCTTTTCGGTATCTTTCATTGCCTGTTCCCAGAGGCGATATTCCGCGCTCCCCTCCTCAAAGAACATGGGCTTGATAAAGGTGACCTCGCTGCCGAACTTGTCCTCGCTGTAGCGGCAATACCGCTGACTCTCCTGCAAGAAGGAACAGGGTCGGTGGCGGACGATCTCATGGGTAACCGCTCGGTTGGTGATGAACTTCACCGCCAGATACCTGTGCTTGGCGACAAGATCGGCGGGAAGTGCGTCCACCTCGGCAAGGGAGAGCTTCTCGATCTCAACCCCGGATTGGGGTACCACCCCACGCTTGGGTACCAAATCCTCGAAGAAAAGCGGATGCCGCTGGGCCAGGAAACCGATGATCGCCTTGACCAGTTTGACCCCGCCTTGGTCCTGATACAATTCGCGAAAGGCCCGTACGCTGCCAGTGAGCAGCAGTTCCTTTTTCGACGGCCGGTCGACCTGCAGGAATTTGGGGAGGACGGCAAAAAACTGGCCGATAACCGTTTCGCTATCAACCACAACTTTCAACGTAACCACGGCCATTTCGGCTACAGAATTGTGACCATGCTTTAATATTCTCCGAATAAAGGGCTCAGCCGAGGCCTCGGTGATCTTGTCTTCGCTCTTGTAGCAGATACGTCCGCACGCCTCGATGCGAATGGCGAGGGACTGTTGGTCCAGATCTGCAAGTATTTCAAATGACGGCGCGACGACTTTCATGAATTCTCCCTAGCAAGAATGAAATCCGAGGGGTTAGGCGCAGCTGCACTTGCACTTGCCGCCGCCCACCTTTCCGGCATGTTCGCCCTTCCAAAACGGCGACAGCTCGCGGAGATTGGCGATAATCGGCGGCAACTTCTCGAGGATATAGTCCACCTCCGCCTCGGTATTGTAAACGCTGAGGCTGAAACGGATGGAGCCGTGGGCGGCGGTAAAGGGCACCCCCATGGCACGCAACACGTGCGACGGCTCCAGCGACCCAGAGGTACAGGCGGAGCCAGAGGAGGCACAGATACCGAAACGGTCGAGATGGAGAAGGATCGCTTCACCCTCCACATACTCGAAGCTGATATTGGAGGTATTGGGCAACCGCGCAGTCTTATGGCCGTTCAGGATGGAGTTGGGAATGGCGGCAAGCAACCCCTCTTCAAGTCGGTCGCGCAGCGCCCGAACCCGGGTGTTTTCCTCTGCCATCTTTTGGGCGGCCATCGCGCAGGCCTTGCCCAGACCGACGATCGCCGCGACGTTCTCGGTGCCGCCGCGTCGGCCGTGCTCCTGATGGCCGCCGATCATAAAGGGCACGAACGGGGTTCCCTTGCGCACATAAAGAACGCCGATACCCTTGGGGGCGTGAAGCTTGTGGCCGGAGATGGAGAGAAAATCCACCGGCACCTTGGCCAGATCGATAGCAATCTTGCCCACCGCCTGGACGGCGTCGGTGTGGAATAGGATACCGCGGGCCTTGGCGATTTCGGCCATCTCGGCGATGGGGAAAATGACGCCGGTCTCGTTGTTGGCCCACATGACGCTGACGATGGCGGTTTCGTCGGTGAGGCTCTCCTCGTACTGCTTGAGGTCGATGGTGCCGTCAGCGGCCACCGGCAACATGGTCACCTTATGTTTGTGGCCGGTGAGTTTGTCGAGATGCTCGCAGAGATTCTTCACCGCCGGATGCTCCACCCGGGTGGTGACGATATGACGCTTTTCGGGAAAGGACTGCAGGGCGGAGAGGATGGCGGTGGAGTCGCTCTCGGTGCCACAGCTGGTGAAAACCAGTTCTTCGCTGTCGGCGCCGATCAACACCGCAATCTGTTTCCTGGCCGCGGCAACCTTGCCGCCCACCTGGCCGCCGAAGGTGTGCATGCTGGAAGGATTCCCGTACAACTCCGAAAAATACGGAAGCATGACCTCCAGCACCTCCGGCGCGACCCGGGTGGTGGCGTTGTTGTCCATATAGACAACCATGTTGTTGCCGCTCATCCCTTCTCCTCCTCGACGACCAATGTGGAGAGTACCTGCTCGCGCAATTTCTTTTCTACATACTCTTTCAATGTTGTCTGTGATTTTTTACAGGTGCCGCACGCACCTCTGAGCGAAACGAGTACGAAATCTCCGTCCACATCGATCAACTCGATGTCGCCGCCATCCTTGCGAAGGGCCGGGCGGATCTCCCGCTCCAGCACATCCTCAATCAGTTTGATCTTCTGAATATTGGTCAGCCGCTTGGGCTTGTCTTCAACCTTCGTTTCCTGCCGCAAATCCGCGCGTACTTCCAGGATCAACTCGAGCAGCCGGTCGTGACATTTTCCGCAGCCACCGCCGGCCTTGGTAAAGTTGGTCACCTCTTCGACGGTGCGGAGATTACTCTCCTGCACGGCGCGGCGCACTTCGAGGTCGGTCACCCCGAAACATTCGCAAACCACCTCGCCCTGCGCCATCGGAATAGGAATTCCGCGGTAATTGGCAATGGCGGCTTCAAGCGCCTCGCGGCCCATCACCGAGCAGTGCATCTTCTCCTTGGGCAAACCGCCAAGATATTCGGCAATATCCTCGTTGGTGATTTTTTCAGCCTCGGCCAGGGTCAACCCCTTGACCATCTCGGTGAGAGCCGATGACGAGGCGATGGCGCTGGCACAACCGAAGGTCTTGAATTTGGCGTCAGCAATCCGGCCGTTTTCATCCAGTGAAAAGGTGAGGGTCAGGGCATCACCACAAGCAAGGGAACCAACCTCGCCCACCCCGGCAGGATTTTTGACTGCGCCGACATTGCGAGGATTCAAGAAGTGA
>Ga0224510_10000754_pt1 | contig 23154 bp, 20 predicted proteins | sample SF_May12_sed_USG_FD_170161 | JGI IMG/M metagenome (GOLD analysis project Ga0224510, IMG submission 170161) | Sediment microbial communities from San Francisco Bay, California, United States - SF_May12_sed_USGS_4_1 | ecosystem: Environmental > Aquatic > Marine > Sediment | place: USA: California... | reverse complement strand
GTTGACCAGGACGATTTCGAGCAAATACGCGGCGCGCGTAAGCACGGCTTCGACCGACCTGCGCAGCGTAGGCTCCTCGTTATAGGCGGGCATCACCACGGACAAGCAGGGCGGCCCGTTCTGTCCGGCAGCTTTGGTTTCCATTCAGTTTGTGAGAATCCATCTATTCTAGCCCGCCGCCCCCGGGCAAGCGCGCGACGACGATCAGCGACTGGCCCACCGGGAGATTCATGCCCGCGCCGCCGATCCAGCGCGCTTCGGCGGCGAGCGGCAGCCCCAGCAGCTTGTCGAGCCACGGCGCCACCGGCTCGACCCCGCTTGACGGCTGCGCCCCGCTGAGCGGCTCCCAGATCCGGAACTTCGCAAGCGCGACCGGCATCAACAACGTATTGGCGTAAGTGCTCCGCAGCACTTCGAAGCCTTGCGCGCGCACGGCGGCGCCGAGGCGCTCTCGCGTGAAACGCTGGCGCTCCATGGCGTACGCCGAGTGATGGCTCCGCAGGATGTCGAGCGCCGAGGCGCGGAGAATCAAATAGCCGCCCGGCCGGAGCACGCGCGCGAATTCGCCGAGCGGGAGCGCCTCTTCGCCGCGCGGCAGGTGGACGATGACGTCCATCGAAACGACGGCGTCGAACGAGCGGGCCGCGTAGGGGAGCTGGCGGATGTCGGCTTGCGCCAGTCGATCGCAACCGTAGCCGCGGGCGTAGCGCAGGCCGCCCGAGTCGAGATCGAGCGGGAACATCCGCCAGCCGTAGCGGCGCCCGAGTTCGCGGGCGAAATGTCCGGTGCCGCACCCGGCCTCGAGCACCGGCCCGAAGCGGCGGGCCGGAGCTAGGCGGTCAAGCAGGGCGAACATGATTTTCCGCATCCCGCGATACCACCAGAAGTGCGCTTCGCTGGCGGCGATGTGCGGGATCTCCTCCGGATTCATCATGGGCGCGGACCGGGAGGCGGAAAACTCATTCGGACACTATAGCAGCCGGTCTGCGGGTCAAACTGACGATATAGCCCCCGACGCAATTACGGCAGCGGCCACCCCGACTCGAAGAACGCCGGGAGGAAGCATGGACCGTCAGATGGTCCTCGACTTCCTCACCCGGTGGCTGCGCCGAAGCCTCGGGTGAGGAGGTCGAGGCCACCATCGCCGGCGTGGAAGAACTGACTTCGCTCGGAGTTTTGTGTAAGAACAGTCCCCGAGCCGCCGCCGGACATCCGCCCACGAGGGTCGCCGCATCCGCCCCGAACGGCATAATCCGCGGTCTGCTTCAGCAACTTCCTCACTGCCCGTTTCTGCGGAATCCGCGCATGACTCGGGGTCAGGATGGTTCGCAATGCCTTTCCAGTCATTCCCTACCCCATGCCGGTCTATCCCGGCGCACTCTGCGTTCAACCGCGGCCTGACTCCCAGAGCGGGTCCATCGAGCCGAAAAAGCTGGATAAAGTCCAAAATCGGGTGAGAATATACCGGGGCTGACGGCACTAACTAGATAGCAGGCGTAAACCGCTCACTCGCGCAGATCGTGTGCTGGAGCTCACCGGGGCGCGTCTTGATAATTAATTAGAATCCTATGGCCCACTATATGGTCACCGGCTGCGCGGGTTTTATCGCGTCGCGGGTCAGCGAACTGCTCGTTGAAGCAGGTCACACCGTGTCCGGCATCGACAACCTCAACGACGCCTACGATCCCAGGCTGAAGCACTGGCGACTGGCGCGGCTACAGGAGCTTCCGGGCTTTACCTTTGCCCAGGCCGACATCGCCGACAACCGGCAGTTGAGCCCAATCTGGCATAGCTCGCCCAAGCCCGAGGCGGTCTTCAACCTGGCCGCGCGGGCCGGCGTGCGGCAGAGCGTGGAAATTCCGGGTACTTACTACGATACCAACGTGACGGGTACGTTGAATCTGCTCGAACTGGCGAGGCAGTCCGGCGTCGACCGCTTTTTGCTCGCTTCGACGTCGAGCCTCTATGGGGCGCACAACCAGGTGCCGTACAGCGAAGACAGCGACACCGGCCGGCCGTTGTCTCCCTATGCGGCGTCGAAGAAAGCGGCCGAAGCGCTGTGCCACTCGTATCACCATCTCTACGGGATCAACGTGGCCATTCCACGCTACTTCACCGTTTACGGCCCGGCCGGACGGCCCGACATGAGCGCCTTCCGGTTTGTGCAGTGGATCAGCGAAGACCGCCCGGTGACGGTGTACGGTAACGGCACGCAGAAGCGCGACTTCACGTTCGTCGACGACATCGCGCGCGGCACGATCGCCGCCGGGCTCAACACGCAGGGCTTCGAGATCGTGAACCTTGGCTCGGATGAGCCGGTGGAGCTGTTGTCTGCCGTGCGCCTGGTCGAGCGGCTCGTCGGGCGCCCCGCGCGACTCCAGTTTCAGCCGGCCCACCGCGCCGACGTGAACGTCACGTGGGCTAATATCGAAAAGGCACGCCGCGTCTTCGATTGGACTCCCCGCACGCACTTTGCCGAAGGCGTGGAAAGCCTGGTGCGCTGGTATCGCGACAACGCCGGATGGGCGCGCCTGATCGAGACCGGAGCCTGACGCACCGTGCCACGCTGCCACACCAAGGAGTTCGGCGAACTCGAGTTCGATGAGGCCGCCGTCGTCCATTTCGCCGCCGGGTTGCCCGCCTTCGACCAGGAAAAGCGCTTCCTGTTGATCGAGCGTTCCGAGACCGCGCCGGTTGTGTTCCTGCAAAGTCTCACCACGCCGCACCTTTTGTTTCTGGCCTTGCCGGTGCGCTTTGTCGATCCGACCTTCCGGCTCAAACTCGCCGACGACGAACGCGCGGCGCTCGGCCTGCCGGACGATGCGGCCCTGTCTGAAGGCGAAGATCTGGTCTCGCTGGCATTACTCACCATCCGCCCCGGCAGCGCCGTGACGGCCAATCTCCTGGCGCCGGTGGTGATTGCCGCCCGCAGCCGGCGTGCGCTGCAGGTGGTGCAACCGGATTCGGGCTACCGCGTGGACCACCAGCTCGGAGAGGCGGCCGCTTCATGCTCGTAATCAGACGGCGGGCGGGTGAATCCGTGTTGATCGGCGAAGGCGTGGAAATCACGGTGATCGACGTGACAGGCTCGCGCGTCAAGCTGGGCATCGACGCCCCGGTCGAGGTGCCCATTCTGCGCAAGGAAATCCAACTGGCGGCGCGCGAAAACGTCGCCGCGGCGGAGGGCGCTTCGCCGGACAGCGTGGCGATGCTGCTGGCGGCGCTACGGGCGCGGCGGCCGTAGTAACTCACGCAGACCCTTACCATCACCCGTTAGTTAAGTTACACCTGCTTTGCCGCGCTGCGACCGGCGCGTTCCAGATGACCTTCAGGTAATAACGCAACGGCGCGGGTGTGCTGTGGTCAAAGAGGGCGCGCATCAGAAGACTGCATCGACAGGATAGGAGGAACCGGAGCCTCAAGACTGCGGGCCGCACACTGAAGCACAGGAACAATCTTTTCGCGCGAGAGGTGAAACCACTCCATGATCTCTTCGATCGTAGCCCCGGCTGCGACGTTTTCGGACACGGCGGACACGGGCATCCGCTTATTCTTGAATACCAACGGCCACTGAGCCTTCCCGGAACACTCTCCACGGTGGGGTATTGGGACCAGTCAAGCTGTGCCATACGCGACTCTTTCCTCTCTGTCGTAACGGCTTCCAGCCTAGTCTAGTCTAGTCTAGTCTAGAGCGGATGGCGCGCCTCCTGTCACGAAAAAGAACCGTCCCGGTTGTCCTTCCCTGCCCTCAGCGCTTAAGGTTGGCAACAATCAATCCATTGGGCAGTAGGGAAGGAATATGTGTGCCGCAACAAGATCGGCAGTGATGAGACCGTGAACACACAAGGCAGTGGCAATCACGTTGAACATTTGGAATCCCCCATAGATTTCGCAGGATAGGGGTCGGCGCGTCTACAGCTTCAATCCCAATCTGTCACAGGGGGCATCGACCAGGTCTTGCTGCAATCCGAGATACCGCTGTGTACTACTACGCTCGGGAACCCTCGTAATTCCAGGTCTTCGTTGCATGCGTCGAGATTTACTCGACATAGTCCGGAACTCGGCATAGTGGTGCAAGGCGTGAGCACGGGCAAGGTGGAGGCGGTCCTGGCGGAAATGGGGATTGCCGGCGTTTCGGCCGCCTAGGTCAGCCACCTCTGCGGATCGCTGGACGAGAAAGTGCGTCAGTTCCGGGAACGGCCCCTGGCCGAGATGCGCTACGTGTGGGTGGACGCGGTGTATGAGAAGGTACGCGAGGACGAGCGGGTCGAGTAGATGGCCGTGGTGATCGCGACGGGCGTCAACCAGCAAGGGCGGCGTGAAGTACTCGGCCTGGATGTGATTCGGGTCGAGAGCGAAGAAGGCTGGACCCAGTTCTTCAAACAACTCAGGGACCGGGGGCTAAGCAGCGTGTGGTGAGTGATTTCGGACGCGCATGGCGGACTGAAGTATGCCATTCGCAAAGTCCTCAAGGCCGAGTGGCAGCGGTGCAAAGTGCACTTCTATCGCAATGTATATAGTCGCGGCGTTCAAGCCCAGCAATGAGATCGGTGAACTTTTGAACGCCGTCGCCTTTACCTTGCGGACCTTGTGGAGTAGCGGCTCTGTTGGAGCCGAGTTCGAAAGGCATGCCACGCTTTCGACGCCCTAGTAGTTGTTGCGCCTCTGGTCCGTCGGTTACTCTCAACAATTCCCCCTCCATCCCAGCCCGTCCGTGTTTTTCTCCCTGGTCTTCTGCCCAGTATCCTGTTTTGTCTCATCTTGTCGCACCTATTCCGTCCGCTGTTCGCATCCGCGAAGGTTATTTCCGCCACCAAAACCGGTAGTGGAACATAAAGGGCTGCCGGCTGCGGTGGTCATGATTGCGAGCTAAGAGCCGGTGGGTCAGTCAAATAGGCACACGGCACCGCGACCCTGCCCGACCGGCGATTGCCGGGTCGGGATGCGCCCCCAAAAACCGACTAGATTCGACTGGTGGCGACCGGGCGCCAAGCCGAACGCGGGGGAAGAAGAACATGCGGCTTTCCGGTAGCTGATCAACCGCCTAACTCTAACTATAAGCGGGGAAGGCTATTCCATCTGTGTGGTCTTTTTGAAACTCTTCGAGAAGATCTACGCGCCTCGCGCGGCTGGCCTGCTTCAATCCGTTCCCGGCGACACCAAGCTTCAACAACAGCGATGCTCACAACTCGATGGGCTCTATCAGCAGGTTGCCGATGATCTCGATAAGCTCTTCGCCAAAGTCGGCCTCAAGATTGGGGCCTGAAGTCACAACGACACAAAATCTCGTCGTTGCGCGCATCACGGGCTACGCTTTTTCGCGGACTAGGGCCGCGAAAGAGGGGCCCTGGCGGGCAGTTGAAATCGAGGCTTTGTCCGTTTAGTGTGAATGCATGACGGACGGGCTGAGCGGTCAATATCAGGACCTGTTGAGCAGCAGTTATGATTGCGTCGACCGGATCGTGCTGAACGCGTACTTTCGAATGGGTCATAATCCAGGCGGGTTCCGCGTATGGTGGCGCGCCCTGACTGGATCTGACGACAAGCTGGAGAACGCTTACTCCATGCGGCTGGCGGGCCGGTTCAGCCGCCTCATTCGAGGCTATGCCAAAGCCAAGGGCATTCCGGTGGTGGACTGTTCGGTCGGGGAACGCAAGCACAATCTTGCAGAGGAGCACTTGGCCAAGACCAAGGTTTCCGAAGGGTTATTCCTGGTGCTGGTAGGCCGGGCGCAGGCGCCAGTTATGGGACGTCAGCCCCAACCATCACATCGAGCGAAAGAAGCCCATGCCCTTCGTCAACCATTACTCGTTTCATGTTCTCGATCCCGACTGGGGGCACATCACCATCAAGATCAGCGGGCATCCTCCGTTCCCCGCTCAGGTGATGCTGAACGGCCATGAATACGTGGCCTGTCAGGCCCGCAAGGCCGGGATCAGCTTTACCAAGGAAGGAAACTGTTTTACTCATATCTCTGATGCCGCGGGCTTGGCGAAGATCGCAGACACCTTGTCCGGCCAACGGACGATAAGGCGGCTGAGCCAAGTTTGCGAACGTTGGATTTATACCACCTGCTTGTGTTTCGCCCTCACCTTGAGGAGCAGAAGCGCAGCGGGTTTCATTATCAATATTCGAATTATCAGCTGGAGTACAGCCGGAATTTGATCTTCGAGATCGGCGGTCACATGGATCAGGTCGTTCAGGCGTTGATTGACCGTAGCCGCGTGCTGCTGGACCTGAAGACGGTCAAAACGATCCTCGGTTACCAGCGCCGCCCGCAATATCACAAGCGAAAGAAGAAGTCCGCCGAATGGGAAGTCGCGGTCGAGAGACCTACGTATGATCTGACGATCTTCAAGCTGCACTGCGGCCGGTTGACTCTGAAGATTTATACCAAAGGCGAGCGCGTGCTTCGCATCGAGGTCGTCGTCCACAACACGCGGGAACTCCGGAGTGGACGTTCGCTGGAGAAATTTCCCGAGATCGTGGCGGAAGCCAAGGGCATCCTGGAGCGATTCATGAACGCGCTGAGCTGCATCGATCAATGTTTCGTGGCCGACAAGATGCTGGAGCAACTGCCGGCTCCCTCGCAGATTGGGAAGACCAAGGTGGGCGGCATCGATCTCAACAAGGCCCGCATGCGTTGGGTCGTCGAGGCGGTGGTCGCTCTGTCGCGGTCACCCGATAGATTCACGGCATCCGAGTTGGCCAGACAAGTCCGGAGGCTCAGCAAGCAAAATGCATCGGAGTATGGGGCCCGCCGGGCCGCCTATGATTTGAAAAAACTCCGAGGCAAGCAGATCGTCCAGCGGATCGGGAAGACGCACAGATATGAACCCTGCCCAAGGGATTGAAAGCGATGGCCGCCCTAGTGGTGCTCAGAAACAACGCGATCAAGCCCTTGCTGGCCGCCGCCCAAGAATTGCGGCCACCACGTGGCGCCCAGAATCCCCGTCCGATCGATGTACACTACGACACGATTCGAACAGCCATGCGAGGCGTCTGTCAGGAGCTGGGGCTGGCCGCTTGAAGATCGACAATCATTTTTTCGGGCTTCGCCCCCTAAGCGCTTAACTCGCAGTCCGCCGGCACAACTCCTCAAACCGCGCGTAGTCTTGTTGCACCGTCATCGCCAGCTCGAGTAACTGCCGCAGTAAATCCTCGGCATCCGCAAACTGAATCCGCAGTTCGCCCGGCTCGATCGTCAGACCGCCAGGCAGCTCCGCGCTCGCCGCGGCCGGCGCGGGAATCGGCACGGCCCTCGCTCGCGCGGCGGCCTGTGCCCGCGCAATCTCGTCCACCACCCGGCTCCGGCGCCGGCGCTCCTGGCCGAACTCACCACCCCGCTCGAGCGCCTCCAACTGGCCAATCAGACTCAAACGATCGACCAGAAACGTCTTACCCGCCTGATACCCCCCGAAGCGATGCAGAAGCTCGATGGCCCGTCGCCGGCGCACGCCGAAAACCCGCTCGATCGCCTCGCGGTCGAGCACCGCCGCGGTCAACTCGGCCAGTGTTTGTCGAATCGCAGGCAAGCGCAGGAGCCAGACAGGTTGGGCAGGCACGCTAGACTCATCATAGCGTGAGACGTTTGATCAGGCAGCCGATGCTGATGCGGCTAAAATAGAGAACAGCGTCGGCAAAATTACGAGATGGAGGATTGCTGTGCATAGAACAACCGCGCTGATATTAATGTTCCTGTTCCTGGCGGCTTGTGCCGGCGGGCAGCAGCAACAAACTCCAGCCCCCAATTCGACCGAAGGCAACGCCGTACTCCGCCCGTCGGCAGCCGGCGCACCGCGCCTCACCTCCTGGCGTATCGTCGGTCCGGGCGGCGGCGGCGCCATGTATACCCCCGCGGTCAGTCCGCACGACCCCAATCTCGTCTTTGTCTCCACGGACATGACGGGCGCCTTCATCTCCGAAGACGGCGGCGACACGTGGCGCCAGTTCAACCTGCGCATGACCGTAAGCCAGTTCGCCTTCGATCCGTTCGATGCGAAGGTGATCTACGCGGTGGCCGGCGGCGCGGGCACGTACCGTTCCGAGGACCGCGGCCGCACCTGGCAACTCTTCTTCCCGGCGCCCGCCTCGGTTACCCGTCTCGGCCTCGTCGACGACGAAGGCGAACCGATGATCTGGACCACTGGCGGCTATATCGACCTCATCAGCTCCATGGTGATCGATCCGGCCGACTCCAACGTAATCTACGCCTGCTTTGCCTACGAGCTGCGCGTGACGCGGGACCGCGGCCGCACCTGGAACAAGGTCGTGCAGATGACCGGCGTCGCGCGCCGGCTCTGGATCGACCCGAAGAGCCCGGCCGGCAACCGCACCATCTACGCCGTCGGCACCGATTGGTTCGGCGCCTGGGAAGGCGGCGTCTGGCGCTCGGACAAGCCCGTCGGAACCAGTTGGGTCTACGATTGGACCGGCGGCTTCACGCCCGAAGGCGAACCGGTCTTCTACCTGATCATCGACGAGAAAGAAGCGGAGAAGGAAGAGGACCGCGGCTGGATGGTGGTCTCCGTCGACGGCGGGCGCACCTGGAAGTCGATTCAGCATAACTTCTTCGCCCTCCGTAACCCCGGCTCGAAGTATCCCGGCCTGCGCGCGGTCTCCACCTCGGCCGGGCACCCTGACACTGTCTATGTTTCCTTTGCCGGCATGACGCCGCCGGACGACCCTGAAAGCCTCCTGCTTGGCGTCGGCAAATCAACCGACCGCGGCCAGACCTGGGAACTGGTGTGGCGCGACACCTCGCGCCGCAACGCCGACAACGTCGACGAGCCCTGGCTCAGCGAACGCTTCGGCACCGAATGGGGCGAGAACCCGCACCAGATGCATGTGTCCGAGAAGAACCCCGACATCGTTTTTGCCACCGACCTCGGCCGCACCACCCGCACCACCGACGGGGGCAAGACATGGAAGGGCGTCTACTCCAAGCGCGTCACCGAGAACTCCTGGACCTCCACCGGCCTCGATGTGCTCACCTGCTACGGTGTGCATTTCGACCCGTTTAACCCCAACCGCATGTTCGTCTCCTACACCGACATCGGCATGTTCCGCAGCGAAGACCGCGGGCAGACGTGGGTGAACAGCGGCCAGGGCATTCCGCGCAAGTGGGGTAACACCGCTTACTGGATCGAGTTCGACCCGGCCGTGAAAGGCCGAATGTGGGCGGGCGTATCGGCCAACCACGACCTCCCGCGTATGAAGATGCTCGGCAAGGTCAGCCCCAAAACCGTGTTCATCGGTGGCGTGGTGATGAGCGAAGACGGTGGCCTGACGTGGCGCACCATCAGCGAAGGCATCCCCGAAACCTCCATTACCCATATCATGATGGAACCGAACAGCCCGCCGGAGGCGCGCGTGCTCTATGCGACGGGTTTCATGCGCGGCGTGTTCAAGTCAACCGACGGCGGCCAGACCTGGAATCTGAAAAAGAACGGGCTTCCCGAACAGCCCCTGTGCTGGCGCATGCACCGCGACGCGAACGGCGTGCTCTACCTGATCCTGGTGCGCCGCAACGAGGACGGCGAGATCGATGCCCCGTCCGACGGCATGATCTTCCGCTCGCGCGACGCAGGCGAAAACTGGGAGCGCCTCAAGCTGCCAGTGGGCGTCAACGCTCCGAGCGGCATTGTCACCGACCCGCGCGACCCCAACCGCATTTACTTCACCTCCTTCAGCCGCTACAAGCGCTACAACCTCGATCCGCTCCAAACCGGCGGCCTGTTTATCTCCACCAACGGCGGCTCTTCGTGGAGCAACCCGTTTTCAAGCGATCAACACCTCTACGACGTGACGCTCGATCCGCGCAACCCGGACATCGTCTACGTGGCCGGCCTCGAAGCGAGCGCCTATCGCTCCACCGACCGCGGCGAGAAGTTCACCCGCATCCGCGGCTTCAATTTCAAGTTTGGCCACCGCGTGATCCCCGATCCTTTAGACCCCGAAATGGTGTTTATCACCACGTATGGTTCGAGCATCTGGTATGGGCCGGCCACCGGCGACGGCGGGCCGCTCGACGAGGACATCGTCACCCAGGCCAAGGGCGTGGCCTACACGGCCTCCGCTCAACCGAACCCGCGCAACGCCAAAAAAGAGTTAGTCGCCACCGAAAAGCCCGCCAAAGAGAAAAAGAAGAAGAAGGACAAGAAGTCCGGCGAAGATGCCGAGTTGGCCCAGTTGCAGTAGAGCCCCGGCGGATTACAGCCGGGCGAAGCCGGGACCGATCATTACGAGAGTGGAGGAACTCTCGGTTGAACCGGGTTTTTCACACTGGAGAAATCGATCTAAATGCGCCTGACTAGCTTTTGCCCGGTCGTGCTTTTATGTGCCGGGGCAGCGGCCCAGACGCCGCCCGCCGTCTTCATCCGCAACGTGGGAGACAACGGCGCCTGCCGCATTAAGGGAGCCTCGAGCGCTCAGCCAGCGCTCATCACCTGCTCGGCCCCGCATCACCTCGCCGCCGGCGACACGGTGCAAATTGCCAACGTGCCCGGCCTTTCTGGTTTGAACGGCCGGCGCCGCGTCGCCGCCACGCCCTCGCCCACCACCTTCACCGTCACGGGCCCGGAGGGCGGCGCACTGGCCGTCTCGGGAGCCTGGATCAACGGCACCCGTGGCGACTGGGCCGGCGGCATCCAACTGGCGGGAAGAGTAACGCCGCATGAACTCAAGCCGCACCCGCGTTTGCTGCTCGACCCCACCGGGTGGACCGGTCTCGAATACGCCGCCAGTATCGAGAACTCGCTGCTCGAATCGGTGACGGTGTCCGGCGGCCAGGCCATGGCAATCTATGCGCGCCCGCACGGGCTCGAACCGGGGCAATCTGTTTGCGTCTACGGCGCGCCCGCCGCCAGCCGCCTGAACTGCAATGCGCCCGGCGGCGACTTCCCCATCACCGCAGTGCCCTCGCCCGTGTCGATTCAATTTGCCGTCTCCGGCGCCGCCGCCGGCGAGTATCGCAGCGCGCCGCTCACCGTCAGCGCCTGGGCGCATGGCCGCAATCCCGCCTGGCACGGCATCCACGCCGGCACCGGTTACCTCGGCGATAACTACCGCTCTCCGGGCGTCGACCAGACGCGCGACCGCAGCATCAACTCCGCCCTCATCTGCCACGTGAACCGCCTCGACTCGAGCGCCTGCGCGGTGGCCAAACACGCCATCACCCACGCCGAAGACATGGGCGTGAACTTCGGCCTTGACGAAACGGGCAACTACGGCGGCGATCCGTTTGTGGACTACATCAGCTTCAGCCTATTCAACGAAGCCAACATCTACACGCTGATGCGCTCGCAACTGAGCGACGACGAGCGCCAGAGCTTTGCGCGCAAGATGCTGAACGATCTGGCCGACCCTGTGCTGGGCCGCGATTGCGACCGGCTTCTGCGCACGAACAAGGAAGGCAATCTGCGGAAGGCCGCCGCCAGCTTTACCGAACCCGGCCCCATCGACGGCACCGGCACGCACTTCCTGCAGGACCTCCATCCGGGCGACGTCATCGTGCCGGTCCGCGGCATCACGATGATCCAGGGCCAGTTCATCACCGTCACTTCCGTGGAAGCCGACGGGCACGCCACCGGCGTGGGCGCGTCGTGGGACGGCGGCTATGCCGTGATTCCCGCCCGCACTGAAACCTCCTGCGGCGCCGTGTGGTACTCCAAGCATCATCCGGCCGGACCGCTGTCGCACCCGGCCGTCTACCCGCTCAACGGCGGCACCACCACCTACGGCGTCTCGCCGCTTTCGAACATCTCGATCAGCAAGACCTTCGGTCATCTGGCGATCGCGCTTGCGCTCGCCGACGACGACTCGCGCGCCCGCACGCTCGCCTCGGAAATGAGCGCGTTCTTCCTTGACTACACCTGGCCGATGGTGCGCAACTACTGGACCGGGTTTTCCGGCTCCGGTTCGAACTATCACTACGCGCGCGTGTCCTACATGGTGTCCGACATCATCACGATGCTCGAGTCGAGCCTTGCGGGCATGCCGGATCTGGCCGGCGACGGCAACTTTGCCGGGAACTTCGGCGCGCACCTGCGTTTCATCTGGGCGCCGAATGCCCACAAGGAAGACCGCGCGGCGATCTGGGCCTGGGGCGCCGACGGCTCGGCTGAGGTACTCAACTGGTCCGGCGGACGGCCGGGAAGCCTGGGAGCCGGCTTCCTGCTGAAGCCGCGCGATCCGGAGGTGCAGCGCGCCAACTTCTGGCTCCGCAACGTGTTTACCACCTACGACGCCGAGACGATCAGCCAGTCCGGCGGCTACTATGCCGCGGGCCTGTTCCTCCGTGTCCCGCCGACGATCAAGCAATTGGACTATCGCCAGGGTCCCACGCAGCGCCTCTTCCGCGGTACGGACCGCGCACCTTGCCTCGGGCAAGGCCAAGTGCCTTGCCCCGCCGGCGCCGGGTTTGAAATGATGATCTCGCGCGGCGAATGGGATGACCCGTCCGCCACCGCCGTCGGCTACGACGCCGCCGATTTTTATGGCGACCACGCCATCCAGCGCGCCGGCGACTACGTGATCTACAAGAAACAGCGCCTCGTGTGCGGCGGCAACAGCGATTGCGCGGCGTCGGCCGGGGCGGTGTACTTCGAGCGCTATAACCAGTACTTGATCGGCGGCGGCGCCTCGATCAACCGCGGCGAGCTGGAAACGGGCTTCGGAAACTTCAGCGTCGAGCCGTACGACTCGCGCGTGACGCGCTGGGCCGGCGGGGCGAGCGACGATGGCGTGGCCTCGAACATCTACGCCTATCTGCTCAACGATCTCACCGGCACTTTCGGCGGCAATCAGGTGGCGCGGTTCGACCGTCACCTCGCGCATCTCAAGAAAACCGGCACGCCCGAGTATGTGGTGCTCTATGACGATGTGGCTGTGCGCCGCCCCACCTCGCTCCGCTTCTTCACGCACTATGCGCAGAACGGCGGCGAGAACGAAGGCGCCACTGAGTGCGCCGGCGCCGGCTGCGGCGCGCTCGATGCGGGACGCCAGGTTCTCTCGTCCACCGCCGACCGCTCGGCCGCCGTTGCCACGCATTTCCTCGCACCCGAAGGGGCTGCAACCTACGTGGCAGTGGATGCGCCCGACGGCAAGTTCCTCATCGCCGAGACGTCCTACGACACGTCCTTCCGCGTGACCGCCTGCGCCGGCCAGGGCCAGTGCGCCGCCGACGCGTCCGCCTACGAGATGATGACCGTTCACCGCATCCGCGCCGGCGCCCCGGAACCGGTCAAAGCCTTCCTGCTCTCGCCGGGCCCGGAGTGGACCGGCGCCGAACTCGACGGCAAGGCGATCCTGTTTGCGCGCCACGGGCAACTCCGCACGCAGGTGCCAGAGTTCGGAATCGACCACAACGGCGAAGTAGCTGTGCTGGTGGCGGGCCTGGCGCCCGGCGTCTACCGCTTCACCCACAATGGCGAACCCGTCGCCTTGTGCGACAACATTCCGGTCGCGGCCGCCGACAATACCGCCTACTGCGATAACGTCGCAGCCGGACGCATCGCCGTGCAAGCGGTGTCGCTCGCGGCCGATGGCACCGAGGCTGATCCGGCCCGGCGCCGTCCGACCCCCGGTGCCGCCGCGGCCCGCGTTCCCAAACCTGCTCCGGCACCGGCAACCGCGCCGCCAACGCCAACCGCGGCGGTGGAAGCGGCGGGCGGCGAAGCCTGGGAGGCGCGCGAAATCGAGATCGTCGTTCGTGAAGGCGCAGTCCAGCCGCAGCTCTGGCCTTTTGCCGAACCGGTTCTCCAGCTACGGCTCGAGGGCCTCGAGGGCAAAGTCTGGCTCGACGGCCAGCAACTCGAAGCCGAACTCCTGCCGCTGCCCACAGGTGTCTACCGCGGACGCATCGTCGCCGTGCTTGCCAACGGCGAGGAACGTACCGTGCCCGTGCGCATCACCGCCACCACAACCATCCTGCGCAGAGCTTCCCCGCAGCCGGTCTCGGCCAAGAAAGCTCCCCGCTAGTCAGGCGCGCCGGTAAGGCGAGCTAACTTCTAACTATAACTGCGCTTTTTCGGAGACTGCGGTCCGAAAAAGGGGCCCCTGCGGGGCAGTTGCGATCCTGGGCCGGTGACCATTACGCTTCCAAGAGCCGTTTGCGAGTGCCAGGAGCGTCTGCCATGCTCGACCAGTTGAGCGATCTTTACAAAGGGTTTCTGGAAGACAGTTATGATTGCGTCGATCCAATCGTGCTCAACGCCTACTTCTCCATGGGTCAGTCGGGGGGGAGGCTTTCGTTCGTGGTGGCGTGAACTGTACGGTTCCGATCAAAAGATGACACCCATCTGATATGCGCATGGCCGGACGATTCAACCGTCGCCTGCGTGGCTGGGCCAGAGCCAACGGTGTCCCCGTGGTGTATTGCTCCCCTGGCGAGGAGCACCACATGGCGGAGCAGTATCAATGGACTCGGCAAGACGGCATTACGATCGCCTACAGCTTGAGGCCGAGGCGATCGCAGGGAGCGTCTACCAGATCCTGCTCAAGTCCAAGGTAGCGCTCGGTCGTCTGGACGGAGGCATGTCCTAATGAAAGCTGGATCTGCTCGAGCGGAGCGTGGCCCTTGTGCGCGAGTTTGGCAAAGGTCCGGCGCAGGTCGTGCGGGGCGACACGGATGCCGAGCCGTTCGCTGTAGCGCTCCACGACTTCGAAGATTGACTGCGCGGTCATGCTCGTGCCGGCGAGCTGTCCCGCTTTGTTCACCGGGCGCATGAGTTTCCCTGTGGTGAAGCCGGCGGCGGCGGTCCAGCGATCCACAGCCGCCTTAGCCCAGGCGGGCATGGGCACGGTGCGCACGCGGCTTCCCTTCCCCACCAGGTCGACGATCACCCAGCGGCCGTCGCGTGGTTGGATGTGTTCGACCGTAAGCGCGGCGAGTTCGCTGCGACGGAGCCCGCACCCAATCAGTAATGCGAGGAGCGCCTGGTCGCGCTGGCCCTGGAGCGTTTCCGAGTCCGGGAGCCGCAAGAGCGTTTGCGCCTGCTCGCGCGTGAGCCAGTTCCCTGCCCGGACGCCCGCTTGTTTGGCGCCTTCGACCGTGCCGATCCGGGCGGCGACGTCCGGCCCGAGCAAACCACGCGCGGCTGCTTCGCTCGCCAGCTTCCGAAGGGCGGCTAGCTGCACGTTGATGGACGAAGGCGCGAGGCCCTGCGCGAGGAGATGCGCGCGATACGCCTCGACGACGAACTTAGAAAAAGCCCCATGCTCGTCCGGCCGGTACCACGCGTGAAACCGGTCGAACGCATGTTCGTAGGCCCGGCGCGTGTGCGCGGATTGGAGGGAGTGGAGGGCAAGGGCCTTCAGCCGCGGCCACGAGGCCGGCGCCTCGGCACGAGCCACGAGTTCGGTCATGCCGCTCTCGCAAGAGGGGCGCCGGTCGCAGCCAGACCGAGCGCCAACTGACGCGGACCTTCGTGCTGCTCTTCCCAGAGCGCGACGAGCAGGGGCGGCCACCAGCCCGAAGGTTGGAAGCGATGGTGGAGCGCGGCGTGGCAGGGGCGGCAGAGCGTGATCAGTTGCGCGGTCTTGTTTTTCCCGGGCGCCCGGTGATGGACCACAACGCCGGCGGCGGTCTGGCAGACGCGGCAGGAACGGGCGTCGCGCGTGAGCACCCGGTCGCGGCAGCCGCCGAAGCGGACCTCGGAACGCCAGCGGGCGAAGTAGCAGGGGCGGCAGAGTCCGGCAACGGCGGGGGCGCATCCGCAGGAGCAGAAGAGGCGCTGCTGCATCAGTCGAAGTATAGCACCTGTGATAAGGGACATTATCATAGGTCTTCAAATTAGTAAGTGGTACAACTGTGCAGTATCGTAGTTCACTGGCTGATTCCCCGCTCTGCCTGCCTAACCCGCTTGGTTGCCACTATTTCGCCCGTCGGTCCGGTTTCCGGTGCCGCTCGGTGGTCCGCCATCGGGCCCCGTGCAGCGTCGTGAGGGCAAAGACCTTGAATCCTATCGGTAATGCGATAAGCATGTAATACAGAAATGTAGTAATCTAGAAAATCAGTCAGATTGTCGACTGACTGGCTGAACAACTGTATAATGGGCTGACTGGCAGATCAGCCAACTGATCGGAAAGCGAGTTCGTGTTATCAAACGCTTATATCATCTCAATCGCCAACAACAAGGGTGGAACCGGCAAGACCACGACGGCTATCAATCTGGCCGCCGCGCTGGCTGAGGGCGGGGAAGACGTGCTGTTAGTGGATGCCGATGACCAATCCTCGACGGCCTCGGACTGGCGCAAAGTTCAGCCCGATAAAACGCCGGTGTTCCAGATGGTCGCCCTGCGCTCGCCGACGATTCATGCCGAACTGCCGAGCTTGCTCGCCAAAAGCCGCTTCACGATCGTGGTGATCGATTGCCCGCCAGGCGGACCGAGCGCCGGGGGAAAGATGACGCGCTCGGCGCTCCTTGTGTCCGATCTGGTGATCATCCCCGCCGCGCCGTCCGGACCCGACTTCTGGGCGAGCGACCCGATGGCGCAAATGCTGCAGGAACTCCAGATGATGCGGCCTGAGCCGCTGGTCTCGCGCCTGCTCATTAACCGCAAGAGCCCCAATACCAGGCTCGGGCGGGAAGCCCGGAACGCTGCGGGCGCGATGCTAGACATCCCGATCTTCAAAACCGAGATCTGTCAGCGGACCTCGGTGGCCGAAGCGACCACGCGAGGCATGACGATCTTTGAGTTCAACCAAGGTGGCTTGGCCGCCTTGGAGTACCGAGACCTGGCAGAGGAGACTATTGCATGTCTAAGGCAACAGGCAACCCTTTCGGAAGACCCCAACGAGACTTCGACGCCCAAGCTTTCCTAGATGCCGGTGTGGCGGGCTTGCGTGCGCCCGAGCCGGAGCAACCCGAGCAGCCTAAACCAACTCCTCCCGCGGTCGTTCCCGGGCCTACCGCTGCGCCGCCGCCGGTACCACCGGTTGCGGTTACGCCTATCGCTCCTGTCGTAGCCGCTCCGTTCCCCAAGCCCGCGCCGGCGCCGTCATCCCCGAAGGCACGAGCCACGCGGCTCAACGACGCCAAGCTCGAGCGCCGCGATACGGCCTCCTACAAACATAAGGAAGCCAATCACGAAAAGCTCCGCTTGCTGGCTCATCGCCTCGACCGCCCCATGGGCGAAATGCTCGATGAAGCGCTCGAGCGAATGTTTCCCGAGTGGATTTCGCAGTTGCCGGCCGAACCGCGCTTTTAGACTGCGTTGGTTAGCGCCGCGCCACATCGGGGAAGAGATTCATCTGTTCGGCCGCTTGATTCCATTCCTCGAATGTCGGCAAGGGCAGGGAATCGGTAATTTCTCGTCGCAACATCTGCTCGGCTATCTCGCGCTGCTGCTGCGAACTCATCTGCGCAAAGCGAGGTTCTTTGCGTACGCGATCCCGTTTAACAGACTCCACTCTTTTGGCAAAAGCATTACCGCCAAACCGCTTTTGTACTTCGTCTTCGACCTGAGTATGGATGAACTCCTCATACTCTTCTTCCAACCGAATGCGATGTGCATCGGCTTCGGGCGATGCGGCCGCTTCGGCCTGTTGTCGAGCGAGGGCCTTGCGCGAAGCCTTGAAATCCTTTGGAATAGGAATGCTGTTCTCGATCGAATAGATGATGAAGCCGGCGGGGTTCTCGAACTTACCTCGTCGGTCTCGCGCCATCAGATGAGTGGCGTAGTCAATCTGCTCCATGATGGCCTCGGGCGTGGCGAACTCGGCCAGAGACAGGGCTTTGGACTGGCTAATGCCTTGCGCGGTGAGTGCGCGCAGAGCCTCGCTCTCCGGAGATCCTTCCACCGGCAACACCGCTGCCTCGCCGGTAGCTTGAATTTTACGCTGTGAAAGCGTCAGTAACTCGCGCAACTGATTACCCGGCATGAGGACGAGCTTGAAGCCATCCTTGCTGAGCATTCGCCGCACATCCCAGCTCGACAGATAGCCTATTTCGGTCAACTCATCAAGCGACCGGCCCATCGTTTCCTTGATTTTCGAAATATGCTTGTAGGCGGGGATGTTCAACAACAGGCACAATTCGGCATAGTCTTTTTCGACCGGCCGGCCTTGGCTTGCGTGAAACCATAGGTGCAGATACCCAAAGATGCCTTTGCCGGTGGGCCGCTTCAGTTGCCGGTAGGCGTTGAAGTCCTCGGGGATGACGTAGCTCTGATTGAGATTCTCGAGCAGCCAATCTTCGAGCACGACTTCGTAGTGCTCGGCGCGTCGGGAGTCATCGAGTTGGCCTTGCCCGGCGCGTAGAAAACTACGGAAGACATGTACGGTTTTGTTGGCGTACTTCTTGCGCGCCGCCAGATAAATCACCTGCTCGGAAGTTATCGTAGTGTCCGCCAGACGCTGTCCCCAGCGATTAATGTCTTCATAGTTTTCACCGGAGTACGTAAGGCCCAGTTCCTTGAGAAGTTGGTAGCCTGTGAAGCGGATCGGATTCTCGAGCCGTCCGAACTTCAGCCGCTGATCCATAGCGATCTTCATGAAGGCGATGTACTTGTCGCGGTCACTGGTCGAGGGCAAGCCCAACGACGAACTGCGGAACTCGGCAGCCACGCGGATCCGTTCGCCACCCCGGTTGACCCACTGCTCGATACGGCGTGTAGAGTGGGTGTGATGGCGGGTATCGTGAGCACCGAAGAAACCGATCTGTAGGAGGTTCTTCTCAAAGCGGATCAGATCCACTGCAGCAGGCAGTGGAACCAGAGCTGAATTCGGGTAAGGTTGCGGTTGTCGGCTTGACATGGGGTCTGCTTAGAAACGCTTGATGCTGTTCACTGAGACTACTATGAAAGAGGCAATCTGTGAAGCCATATAAAAACCTTGGCATCTTGTATCTGATTGAGCAAATTGGTTTTAAGTATATAATTATTCCAACCTAGTGCGATATTTCTTCCAACCCGGTGCGAGGTTGCCTCCAACTGGATGCGAGGATTAGTTCCAACCGGATGCGACGTGTTTTCCGACCGACTCCGATGTCGCTTTCCAACCGGATGCGACCCATTTCCAATCAAATGCGAGGCATGTTCACCCCAGTTGGGGGTATGGTCATTCTGGCGGCGGTTCTCCAGCAATATTCCAACTGGGTCCGATAATGCCGCGACTCTGTGCTGGCCGACGGAGAGACACTCTTTCCAACCGAATGCGATGGCAAGCGCCCGTAAACTGCCGGTTTGACCCTCGTTTTTCCAACTGAATGCGATGTTCAGCCAGTTTGCCCCCCTCGCGGAAACCCTCGTTTAGGCGGCACGATCCAATACCGGCGCCTCAAGCGCTGAAATCGGCCCTCCAAACCCCGGGAAGACGTAGGAACCCGGCCCTCACGACGGGCAGCCTCCTGCCCCGTATGGTATCGGAGAGATCTTTCAGTTCAGGTGAGGCACCCAGCATCCCGACAAACGGGAAGCCCATCTGGCCGCCCAAGGCATCGGCACCGAGATTCACTATCCGCTGGCGCTTCATTTACAGGAGTACTTCTCTGACCTCGGCTACCGACCGGGCGATCTTCCGCAACTGCGAGCAGGCCGCAGACGCATACTATCGCTGCAGGTGCATTCGGCACCTGCAGGCTGATGATCTTGAGTATGTCGCTACCGAAACCCGGCGTTTTTACGAAGGCAGGTGAGCGGTGACCATCGGCGAACGCCTTCTTGATGAAGTCGAGCGCGATCTGATCAGCATACGCGGCGCGTTCGTCCACTCCCACTACCACACGCACGACGGATGTGTCGCTCCGCTGGCAGCAAAGGGAATCCGTAACAAGATAGAAATTGAATGAATCTCTCTGGCCACCACGTGATGAGGCGATTGGAACCAGAATGGGCGGGATACAAGGCTCGTGGGCTGGCACTTTCGCCACGTCGGGCCCAAGGGCGCCGCGTGCCAGGCCGAGCATCCGGCCGCATTCGATGCCCAGCTTTCCGATTAACCGGAACGCAGCCCAGGACAATCTGCCGAGAAGTGCCACGAACGCGGTTGCGCGGACGGCCACCGGCCAGCCGCGCATTTCGACGAATACCACGCCGATGACAAAGGTGTGGCTGAGGTAGAGGCCGCAGGAATATTGCGCGATCGTCTGTGCGACCCGGCCGTCCGCCGGTATCTGCGCCAAGCGCGGCAATATGGCCGCCACAGCGAGGCAAACCGCCCAGCACCCGGCCAGGGCGGGAAAGAGCCGGAACCAGCTCAGCACGAGATGGAATCCGGTAACGGCGCCGAATAATGCTACCATCCAGGCGCCCTCCAACGCGGCCGCTCATGCGTCAACGAGATCTGGTACGCCATGATGCCGGCGAGAAAACAACCGGCAAATTGCGGTAGGTCCAACGTGGGCGCAAGGCGCGCCTGCACGAGCGCGGCGAGGCCTGCCACGTCAGAGCCAGCGGCTGGCCGGTGCCAACGCCGAGCCACACAATGCAAATAGCGGCAGCAGCAACGAGCGCCAGGTTGGACCAGATCTCGATGGTCGTGCGCGAGTGGCTGGGCACGGTGGCCAGCGCCGCCAGCACACAGACAATACTGAGAGGGTAAATCTGGAAGAACCTTTGGATATAGAACACTCCCCAAGCTTGCACAGCACGGCTTAGCCGCAAACTGAGCCGTGGTTTGTAGAGGCGTTCTCGCTTGTACTATCGTCGTTGCAGTTCAAGGACAGCGAATCAAGCACAACGAGAACGCCATCCAAGAGTTTATCGACAAGTATCGAGATGAGATCAACGGAACATTAAGCGGTTTTTGCCGGCTGGTGTTCCGAGGCTCGTTGCCGCGGTTGGACTACGGCCACTGGGACGGGAAGCTCTAATCTTCCTCGCGCAGGGCAATGAACAGTACCTGTGGCAGAAGCAGATCTTGTTCAGAGGACTATTTGGAACACGTCAAGAGTGTCAGCCAACGGGTGAAGCAGGCGAGCGCCCAACCATGCCAGGAGCGGGGCCTGCCGGTGGAATTCTTACGGAACCCGGCGACTAACAAGGATGCGATGGCGCGGCAACTCGCGGCCGACCGAAAGCTGGCGAACGGATTGGTGTGCGCGCTGAGCACGGTGGAGCCCAGCCCGTCGTTCAAACACCGGGGCACGCAAATGGTCCGCCGCATGGGCGCGTGCCAGGTGATCTACCAGTATCAGCATCATCCGAAAATGGGCTGGATGTACGCGCGCCTGCAGACTTGGTTTCCCTTCCGCATTCAGGTTGGAATCAACGGACGTGAGTGGTTGCCTCGGCGAATGGACCGAGCGCGCGTGAAGTACCGTCAACAAGGTAATTGCTTCGTCTGGATCGAAGACTGGCTGGCCGCGCAGAACTCTCATGGACCAGCAGTTGAAGATTGATTGGAGTCGAGTGTTGAACGGTTTGGCCGGACAGTTGAATCCGATGCACGCCACCATTTTCGAGCGCTATTCAGTCAGTTACTACTGGACGGTCTACCAAAGTGAGTGGGCCACAGATCTCGTCTTTCGTAGGCCCGCGTATCTGGAGCGGTTAATTAACGCCTCTCTTGGTGCGGCACGGCCTGCTCAGCTTTTCCAGGCGATATCATGCGCTATTTCGGTCGCCGTATCAGCCAGTCGGGAGATATTCCCGCCCACTTCAATGGAACGTTGGAGACGGAGCTGAAACGGCGGCACGAAGGGGAACGAGTGAAATACCGGATGAACGGGAATTCGGCTAAGTTGTACGCCAAAGCGTACAGCGAAATGGGCAGCGTGCTCCGTGGGGCCCAAACCACGAGCAACAACGTCGAGGACTTCCGCACCTACCGGCCAAGGAAGGCGGCTCGGAAGAGGATCTCCAGTCGCGGCCCATACGCCAGGTGCATCGGCGGGCCGAAGTATCGCAGAAGGCCAATGACAGGCTCCTGAAGGCGTTACCTTCCGCTGACGATAGCCGGAGCGTCGAGGAATTAACAGCCAGCCTTCAGCGGCCCACCAGCTACTCCGGCCGACGGGTCCGTGGACTGCAGCCCTGGTCCGACGACCACGCTCTGCTAGCCAGGATCAACCACGGAGAATTTGTCATTAATCGGTTCCGCAACCGCGACCTGCAAGCTCTGCTCTACGCGACTGAAGCTACCATGCCTGAAGAATACCGGCGGCGATCAGCGGCCATCAGCCGGAAACTTCGGGCTGATGGTCTCACCAGAAAATAACCCGCACTCACCGCTATCACGTCACCGAGGGCGGGCCGCACCATCCTGATTGCGGTCCTTACCACCGCCAAGACCAGTGTCCGGCAGCTCAACCAAATCCATGCTCAAGCTGCCTGACAAAATCGTCGCGGCAGGCTAAGAAATTCGGATTTAGTAGTACCGCGGTGGGCGGCTCCCTGTTGCCGGACGAGCGAAAGCATGACGCCGCACAGATGGACGGATCCCAGGCGATCGCTGTGTGATCGAGACGAACCAACGACACCGCGTAAGCCCGCAATAAATAGCGAAGTTCGGATGAACTTCGAAGCCGCGGGCGAGACTGAGTTCCCAGGCACGGCAGGGAGCGTGACAGGAAGCGGCCTGGCGGAGATGGATTATTTCGTGCCAGACTACAGGTTGACACTGAAACAGGGTTTTCAGCTTTCAGGTTCCAACGCCTTGCCTTCAGTGTCCTCTCTGACGGAGACATCGCCGCTTTTCATCGGCCGCATAGATGGCAAACTTCAATAAATTCGTGGATTCATACGACACTGTACTGGACCGGACAGTCGCCTTTGGCGGGGATAGCTCGGTCTACTTCACCAATTACAAAGCGCGGTATTTCGACAGGATCTACGCGCGCTGCGGCGCTGGCCCGGTCCTCGACTACGGTTGCGGCGTGGGCAATCTCACCGAGGCGCTTGCGCGCCTGCGTCCGCAAGCCCGCATCGATGGCTTCGATCCGTCCGCCGATAGCATCGCTCGATTGCGCGGCCGGTCCGCCGAAAAAGGATTTGCGCGAGGTGGCACATTCACCAGCGACCTGAACGAACTGCGGCCGCCTTACTCCTACATCCTGGTTTCCAACGTGATGCACCACGTCCTCCCGGCCTACACGCGTCCGTCTTTGGTGAAGGCACTGGCGGAAATGCTGGCTCCCGGTGGTCAGTTGGTGGTGTTCGAACACAATCCGGTCAACCCGGCTACGCGCTGGGTCGTGCATACTTGCCCATTCG
>Ga0224510_10000753_pt1 | contig 23160 bp, 22 predicted proteins | sample SF_May12_sed_USG_FD_170161 | JGI IMG/M metagenome (GOLD analysis project Ga0224510, IMG submission 170161) | Sediment microbial communities from San Francisco Bay, California, United States - SF_May12_sed_USGS_4_1 | ecosystem: Environmental > Aquatic > Marine > Sediment | place: USA: California... | reverse complement strand
ATCTAAATTAGAATTTTATCGCTGATAAATTGAGCGATCTCTAAAACAATACGTTCCGTACCATCTGTGAGTTTACGTTCCAATGGGTGGACATTGGCCATAGCTGGCCAAGACGCCTTATCGTTAACCGGATCTATTACCAGAGGCGACAATCCGACCTGTTCATAAAAAAACAACGCCGCCTCCATGTGGGCGTCGCTGGTTGGCAAGGTTATCGGCATAGTATTTAAATATATTGCCTCATAAAAACTATACCCGAAACCACTAATAAAAAAACGACTTCTGGCCAGGAGATTTGGGAAATCATGACTAAAGCCGTCAATTATTACAAGCTTAAGATTTTCATCTGCTGCTATCTTCTTAACAAGCATTACGTGTTCGGGTAGTTGAAGATAGGCAAGGACATCAATATCCTTGTTTTCTGCTTTATCTTTGGCATAACGGATTTCACGGCGGATTATTATATAATCCAAACCTCCCATCCACTGGCCACCCCGTCCTTCTTCCTCAAAAACTTCCGGAACGATAACCCTATCAGCCTCCTCGGCCCAATCGCCAGCGTTATTAAGGACAATCATCCCAGTATCGCTTGGGAAGAGGTTTCGCCATCCCGGCAACAAATCCCTACGGCAATAAACATCCAAGACTGCCAAGTTATAATAATGATCGGAAAACAAATCGGAAATTCCCTGCCGATGAGCAGGCTGTTCGGCAGGTTCTCTGCCCACAGCTCCCCATAAAGCACGCATGCCATTATCTTCAACAAGCAATGCCGACGTTTCATCATCGACCATAAAGTCAACCTGCCAGCCCAACCGCTCAACAATTTGCATGGCAAGTTCCGTACTCCGCATGAGATGTCCGTACCCGAATATTGCACCAGCATCTACGACAAATAAAATCTTCCCAGTCTTTTCTGCAACACCTCGCTGATGGACATGTTGGTTGATTTTTAACAAGTCTGGTCGTTGCTGTAGCAAAGACAACACACTAGGAATATTAAATTTATTCTTGTTTTTAACGGTTATTTCATCATACAGCTTATTCATAAATGTTAAATCCGCACTTGTGTCAACGGATAGACGATGTTTGGGAAAATATAAAACTTCATCACAACAACAATCAACAGCTTCAAACAACTCTGGACGAATAGACATTATTGGGAAAAAATGCTCCTTAAATTCAGGTCTATCCGACAAATCATCTGCTACTTGCCAAGCCTTTCTACGTGCAACAGCAATCCCTTCCAAGGCGGGATACATCCCCTTAGGGCCTGTTGGTATCAAGGGAATATCAGCGGAAGTATTTTGCCTCAAACACTGGACCATCTGATCAATAGCCGGTGAATGAATTAAAGGACAATCGCCACTGATCAACACACAAATTTCAGCATTATACTTTTCCGCTGCCTTGCGCAGGCGATTTGTTACATGGTCCACATCCCCTTCATACCGGAAGCAAGATAAACCATTTTCCTTTGCAAAATTTTGCAAAGGAATGTTCTCAGGAGATGCAACGGTTGTGATTACAATCTCATCCAGTTCTTTGGATTGTTCCAGGTTGTCAACAATCCATTTTATCAAAGGTCTATCGCCAATTTTCCGAAACTGTTTGTTGGATAAACGGGACGACGTAAGCCTGGCGACAACAAAAGCCACTGCTCGGAGAGGATTATTTAATGAATTGTGGGTTGCGCCCATGATAGTAACCTTGGTTAAGTAATTTTATTGAAAGATTACCGTATAAGGTTGACCACGCAAGATAAGTATCCATCCGGATTCCAAGTCATATTAGGCCCGTACAAATCACAATATTTCTTTTCTATTTGGTAGCGCTTTGGATTATTTTTCAGGAAATCACAAACAGCTTGACGCGGTCCACCCTCAAGATGAGGACTATTATCAAATTGGGATAGAATGCCGTCTTCGACTACAATAAAGTCTCCCTTCTCAAGGTATTTGTTGACATAATTGAGAATGTTCAAAGTTGTGGAGGCTTTATGGTCAGTATCTTCAATTACCAGAATAGGACGGGGCAGGGAATCCCAAAATTTTTCAGAGAACACGCTGGAAACATTATTCGCATCACAGAGATGAAATTGTATTCTCGGGTGCTCTATGTTTTTGACAGAAAGCAGGTCAACGGAATGTATAACGGTTTCTAAACCATAATTCTCTGTCATATCAGCCATCCATAAGGCAGAACCACCCCGGTAAGCACCAAATTCAACAATAGCTCCTGGTTTCAAATCCCAGATCAATTGCATCATAATACCGATATCAAAAGGATCTTTACGCATCGGAACGCCTCTATAGCAATAATCAATAGCACCTGACTGAATGGAGAGAAATGAAGCTTGGTCAAGTTTCGCTTTTTTCCACAGATCGAAACTCTCTTCCCGCATTTTCTTCCCGGCGTCTTTGTCCGGATCAACCAGGTGTTCCTGAATAAAAGGCATGCAGTTAAAGATCACTTTGATGTTGTTTTTCTCTCCCCAACGTTGAATTTGTTCAACATACCTGTTCGCAACAAGAATACAATCATTGGAACTGATTTCTTGTAACAACATCTCTGGTGAGATTATATCAACGTTTTCACATTTACCTTTTTTCGAGTTGTCAACAAAGGCCCTTACCTTATTACCATCTATAAACTCATAAAGTCTTTTACCAGCCAGCCCGGCACCCCAAATAAATACTGGATTATCATCTAGTACTTTTTTCAGTTCTGCATGACTTTTAATTTCACAAAGTTTGATGTTATTCATTTATACAATCACCTCCAACATTAGACAAATCGAGTTCGAGTAACTCAGCATCCTTTACAAAAACATCAAACTCTTTCATTATTGATTCATAAGAATCGTCATCCCAAACAATTCGCCTTAGCTTGGATGAGTTGACAAACTGCCCGCCCAAAGGAACAATAAACGAGTTCAATAGATATGAGGAAGCAACTAATTCTCCTTCCACATGAATTTTGAAGATCAAATATCGTGTCGATGAATTCATTACACATAAGAGGGGCGGACCTCCTGTAGAAAACATGTTAAGGTAGCATTCTTCATATAACGCCATTCTTAATTCCATATTCCAGGGAACTTCCTGAAAACAGAGAAACTCCCCAAAGTCTACCTCTGATAGAGTGAAGGCACAAAAAGTATCCCGTATAAATACCGGGGCATAAATTTCGGTATCAAGATTTCTTGCAAACCTAATCCACTCCCGAAGGTTGCTATTTCGTGACTCCGGCTTACCATATTCTCGCAATGTTATAGATATAATCTTTTTCCCATGCAACTGGTTATAAGTAATCCATTCAGAGACAAAAGTTTTGCTAATATTTGTTGCTTTAAGTGTCGGAAAAGAAGGCGTTGTGCTGCAAGTCTCTTTAAAAAGATAATACAAATATTGTGCGACTGGATTTTCAATGCTGTATCCGAAAGGAAAGATTTTATTTTTGCTGTTTGAAAGCAGAGGGCTTGCCTCACCCCTTGAACTACAGATTGTTGCATCCCGGCAGGAAGGCATAAGCCAGCAACATGGCAGTAATAAATTTCTAATCCTCCAATTCACATTCTCCTTGTCTCCATACCTATCATGTTCAGGAGGAATAATTATGACATGCATATAATTACATTTCAATTTTATTCTTTCCACTTCGGCCATACAAAGAAAAGTGATCACGTCAAAGGAGCAAGGCGATACTGACAAATCATAAACCGCATAAAGTCCATTATCTTTGACTTGAATATTTTCACCGAAAAGGGGGTGCAAAAAATAATAATTTGAGATTCTTTCTTTGACTAAGAAGGATGAAATCTCCGAACAAAACTCTTCACTTCTACTTGATACAATAATTATATCTATTTCTTCACGCAGCGAATGAAGTTGACTTGGTGCATAGATTTTTTTGCCTGAGACATCGCCTGTTGCGAAGGAATCAACAAAAAAAATAACACTGATATCTTTCCTTGATTTTTCCAGCAAACTCAATAGCTCGACTCCACATTGTCCTGCCCCAAATATGCAAACTCTCTGCTGAAATGGAATATCTTGTATATCTTTCAAAGAATTCATCAAAATTTACCTCATGCACAAATAAAATATTCGTTAATTAATTTGACTGAGGACTACGAAAATACCTCAAAAAATATGTCTTTATTGTATAGCGCAATACTTAAGTTAACAAAGAACTTGGCCTGAGAAATTATTTGATTGAGTTAAATGCACTTCAGCCTGACAGGTGGAAATCATTTTAAGTGATAATTGACAATCTTAACCATCTGTTTCCAATCTGATGCAGCCTCAGGATCTGACCATGGGAAACCTGGGGAATCACAAACCCCTGTTGTTTTCCCGCTGGCACGCCCCCCCCCAAAAAAATTCTTCCTTACCGACAGCACCGGGCCAATCATTCTCCTAAGCAGAGTTTTTGTCTTTACCAAAACACTAAGAGAAGTTGGAAGAACATCCATACGCAGAGGTTGCCGATACGGATATACTCTCAAATCCCACGCACAATATCTATTGAATGTATTCTCAACGATCGACACAGCCTTATCCAACGATACGCCTTCGGCATCAGAATATACCAAAGCAACCTTATCACGCCATTGCACATAATCAGCCAACCCTTCCAAATTTAAAATGTCGAATCGCAGCGCTTCAATTGTGCTACTCGACGCCCCTACAAGATGCTCTCTTGCAGAGTAAAAGACAGGGACAACCTTATGTTTACCAAAAATTGAAGGTATAAGCGCGGCGCTAAGCTCTATATAGCTGCCGTTTTTTTGATCTTTACATGTTTCAAGCGCTTGTTGCAATATTGGCGTATGATAAACAGAATAAATCTGATAAATATATTCATTAAAGAGTTGTCTCAATCTTTCTTTTGCTGTGGCACCGTCAATCTTATGCCCTACCATGAAAGCATTGAGTGCTTCAATAGAAATATTTTCTCTGTCTTTGATTTTGAACAGTATTGCATGACCTTGTGCTGACACATAATCAGAATGCCCTTCGAGGAAGGCGACACATGCATGTAACCCTCTAACAGTTAAAAAATCATCATCAGCGCACAAAACAACATAACGCGTGTTGACTTTTTGAACACTATTCAACCATCGCTCACCAGGAGATGACAAATTGTCGTAAAAATAACTGATGTTTGGAGGTATCTTACCATCATACCTTTCCACACCTCCATCAGCAACTAGTACATTGAAATCAGTTCGCCCCCAATAATCGAGAGATCTTTTCAGGTATTTTGGCCGGTTACAGGTGGGAATAATTACAGTCACTGCATCAGACAAACTTGATTCCATTTTATATCACTCCCAATTGTCGAGTCCAGAAATCTCGTAAACCTTTTTGGCAAACAGGTTGCGGGTGCAATTTGCTGCCACCCTGAATCTTGAGAAAGAAGATCAACTGCTTGATTATGATCAAGAAAAATAGATCACATCACTATTGGACTTCCCCCGGTTTCATAGCCACCCCTCAACTTCCGTTTGAAGCCATTTCGAACTCATAAGGGCCGACCTGTCCGAGGCAACTGTGACCCCGTTTGCGGTTATAAAAAACTTCGATGTAATTAAACACGTCTGACCTCGCTTCTTCTCTTGTCCGGTAAATCTTGTGGCGGATACGCTCTTTTTTCAGGCAGCTGAAGAACGATTCGGCCACCGCATTATCATAGCAGTTACCCCGACGACTCATGCTCGGATTTATTCCATGATCTCGGCAAAATCTCATCCAGTCGTCGCTGCCGTATTGAACACCTTGGTCAGAGTGAATCACTATCTTCTGCTTCGGACGACGGCGCCAAATGGTCATGAGCATCGCATCAAGGACTAATTCCCGACGCAGGCTTTCCTTCATGGGCCAGCCGGCAACCATCCTGAAAAACAGGTCAAAACAACCGCCAGATAAAGCCAGCCCTCATATGTCCGGTTATAGGTTATATCTGTGGCCCAGGCTTGGCCCGGGGAACTGAACATAAACTGTTGCTCCAGACGATTAGGGACCAGAATCGACGGGTCGCCGAATCTCTTCCGAGGCTTCCTGTATCCCCGCAAAGCCTTCAACCCATGACCCCTCATCAGTCTGGCAACCCGTTTCTCTCCGCAGATCTCGCCAAATTCCATCAAATCCTTGTAGATACGCGGGCTGCCGTAACTGCCACCGCTGGCCAGATAAAACTCCCGGATCAGCTGAAAAAGACGTTCGCTCTCTCTGGCTCTGCCCGACAGTGGCTGCTTGAGCCAAGCATAAAAACCACTGCGCTGCACCCGTAAAACATGGCACATAGCAACAATACGAAACTCGCAGCGATGGCTTTCGATAAACGCTTACCTTACTCGGATGCTCTGGCAAAGTACGCGGCGGCCTTTTTTTAGGATATCCCTCTCAGAGGTGGCCCCAGCCGACTTGAAACCTCTTGAACAGGATAGCCCCAATCCAAAATCTGCTTCAGCGCTTCGCTCTTAAATTCGCCTGTATAACGCTTGCTCTTCACAGACAACTCCGACCGCAATTTTAGCATATTCGGTGTCTACTGAAACGGGGGGGGGGAGAAGTCCAAGCCATGAACTCACTTGTGTGACAAACCCAATATTTAAAGCTGGTATGGCCTATTGCTTCAAACCTTTTCAAGGATGATGGCAATTTATTTAACCCTTTTCAGATACCCATCAGGTACTACAGTAATGAGCAGCTTATGTTGGAGGTTTTTGTTGATCTCAAACTCTGGGTGAGTCTTGATGTATTCCCATACTGCAGTTTTAGGATTATCCCCTGGCCCCCAAGGACGATCAGGAAACATCTCAAAAGGCAGGTCTTCGACGATGGTGTCGAAAACCACGCAGTAGCTTCCTGTACTTGTTAATGGCGCGTAAGCTTCAAGTTCTGCCAGTACATGATCGTGTGTGTGGTTAGAGTCGAGGCAAACGAAGATACGGTTATAACCTGCAGCAACTTGCTTGACCTGCTGGATGATATCTGAATCGATACTGGAACCCTGAATCATCTGAATTCGCGAGGCCATGGGATGAGATTCGATGGCAACTCGGTTGTGTTCACGAATATCGATGTCGATACCTAGCACCTTACGTTGCGATATTTTGGGGTCAAAGGTACTATGACCTCCCTCAATTGCCTCTGTGATGTCCAGCAAGGCGAGCATGGTGGCACTGAAGATAAGCGAACCACCGTGGGCGATACCAGTTTCGATAATTAGGTCGGGTTTGACCTGCCAAATGAGCTCCTGCATGGCGACCATATCCTGTGGGTATTGGATGATCGGGCGGCCTTGCCATGTGAAATTGTATGAATACTTTGCCATAATCGACGTGCTCATAAAAGCAGTAGCGCTAGCTTGCAATTCGGCGTTACTTGACATTTCTGCAACTCTCGCCGCTGTCTTATTTTGAAATTCATTCATGGCCGACACTCATATATTTATAGGCATTGTTAGACATTTTTTTGATTTCAGTAAGATAGTTTGAATTCATGACATAAATCGTTGATCCCTCTGGTAGCCTACTCAAACCGTTCTCCGGCGAAAAGACCTTTAATCCCGTCGCTGGCAGGTATTTGCCTTGTTTTGATGGATTGATATCAATAACCATGTCAATAGATTGTCCAATCCTCGATTTGAGCAGGGTAAAGATGACTCCCTTCGATGCTCCTCCCCATACAGCGGTTCTACCGACAATATGGTTTCGTGTTTCAATGCTCGAGTGGAAATCTTTCGGGAAATCAACATGTTGATGCTGATTGGATTTTGGCTCAGTGAGACTAGCCAAATCTGCCACTACGTAGATATATTGGTCACCAAAAAGACTTCCACTTTCAATTATCTTATCAAAGATCCGGTGAAAATCTGAAAGCCGGAAATAATTTACATGCTCATAAAATACATCGAACCATGCCCGATGAGTACAAATCCAATCAAAGGACGGAACTTCAATATAGATTAACCCAGAGCCACCATTGTTTTTACGCAAATGTTGCAGAAAGTTAATTGGATTTTGTATGTGCTCAAGAACATGCCGCAAGATCAGTCCGTTCGCATTGATTCCGACCCCTGGGCCAAAATATTCTTTTGCAACACGAGGATTCGTTCCTTCATATGTGGGATCAAAACCAGTTACATTGAATCCAGCCCAAAGAAGTATTTCAAGGAAAGAACCTTTTCCACACCCAACCTCTACAAGAAGATCGTAGCCCATTGTCCTTTTAATGATTTTGACTACGGAATCAAGGTGTTGCCGAAACAATGGGCTAACTGCTTGCTCATTCTGATAGCGCGAATCATAAACCATCAACTCAGGCCTGAAAGAAGCATTATAGATGAGCCCGGTTTCAAGATTCTCAACTAAATGGACATCTCCTTTAGGACAAGCCTTAGCTTCAGCCTCAGTATCATACATACGATTTTGGAAGATCGGTAATTGCTCAACCGTATATAATTGATGCTCCCTTTTCATAACGAATCCACGACACCCAGCATGCTTACCAAGGTACTATGTTGTCTCCACCCCAGTGCCTTTAATTTATGGTTGTCGCCTACCAATAATGATGGTTCACCAGGCCTCTCCGTCGCAAGATGAAGAACAACCTTAGGCTCCGCTTTGAATGAACCCGCTATCAGACGAACAACTTCAGCAATCTGAGCCGGTTGCCCGGAGCACAGGTTGTAAGCTCCCTCAGCATCGCTTTGCAGTAATCTGACAAACGCGTTGGCCAAATCTTTTGCATGTAGGAAGTCTCGATATGCGGTCGCATTAACTCCAAATGGTGAGCGCTTCCCTTGAAAAACCTCTATCAGGGAAGGAATCAATCGTCGGCTGTCTTCGCCTTGTCCATAGGGTGAAAATATACGCCCCCAGGCACACGGTACCTGATGCTGAGTGCAAACCGCCATCGTTAACCTGCGTGCCGCATCTTTTGCTGTCCCATACAGGGTGTTCGGGTTAAGCGGTGTACTGTCTTCGCGACAATAGCCGTACGACCAGTCATATTCAGCACAGGTGCCAGCCACTACAACTTTTTCCCCACCGGCCAAACAGAAGGCTTCTGTTAAACGAACCGTTGCCTCTACCCAGCGGAGATTAAGAGGTGATGACCAATATTTGCCATGTTCGGCGTACCATGCCAAATGCAACAGGTGCGTCGCTTTGGCACGATCTATCAATTTTTGAAAATCGCACTGGCCAAGAAGATCCAACTGAATGAAATCTGTCGGAGAGACATTTTTAGGCATAAAACGTCCGACGACAACAGTGTTGACTCTGCTTTGAATAAGTTGATCAAGAACGTATCGACCAAGAAATCCGCTCGCCCCTGTCATAAGTACTTTCATTTTTCTTTCCCCAAACATTAACAAAGGGACATGAATTAATTCAGAATGCGAAGTGAAGGAACAGCAACGACAAACTTACCGCCCCATTCACGAACGTTGGCGTTTTGTTGCTGAATTTCATCAGCGATGTTCCATGGTAGAATGATAACGTAATCCGGCTTGTACTCGTGCAACGCACTGGGGGTAAGAATTGGGATATGGCTACCGGGGAGATATTTCCCTTGCTTGGAGGGAGAGGCATCGCAAACATAGGGAAGCAAGTCTGGACGGATACCGGCGAAGTTGAGAAGGGTATTGCCTTTGGCGGCGGCACCGTAAGCCGCAACGCTTTTCCCTTGACGTTTGGCGTTGATGAGAAAGGCCACAATGTCATCCTTGACCTTTTCTGCTCGAGACTGAAACTCAGTATAATATGCTGCAGTGTCTAATCCAGCCTGTTTTTCTCTTTCAACTACCGTTGCAACACCTGACACACATGCATGTTTGCTGGTATTGCAACGCTGGGCAAATACACGTAGGCTGCCACCGTGAGTTGAAAGCTCCTCTACATCGAACACTGTTAATCCGTTTGTCTCGAAGATATGCTGCACGGAAATGAGGGACAGGTAAGAAAAGTGTTCGTGATAGATGGTATCGAACTGGTTACCCTCAATCAGTTTAAGCAAGTGGGGAAATTCGAAAGTGGCGACGCCTTGGGGGGTTAACAACATTGCAAAACCGGCGATAAAATCGTTGATGTCAGGCACATGAGCCAGCACATTATTTGCTGTGATCAAATCTGCCTGCTTGCCTTGTGTAACCAATTCTTTTGCCAGCCTGACCCCGAAAAATTCCTCCACGATAGGTATCCCCTTTGATCGGGCGGCCCTGGCCGTGCCGGCGGTTGGCTCAACTCCGGTACATGGAATATTGCGCGCTTTTACATACTGAAGGAGATAGCCATCGTTGGCTGCGACTTCAACTACATGACTGTTGGCATTTAAGCCAAAGCGTTTCTCCATACCCTCTACATACCGTTCGGCATGGGCCAACCAGGTACTGGAACAGGAGCTGAAGTATGCATAGTCGGCATTAAATAATTCTTCTCGTCCTGCAAAATCCTCAACCTGCACCAACCAACAATGAGTACAAACAAGGACTCGTAATGGATACCACGTCTCCGCCATATGAAGATTTTTTTCTTGCAAGTAAGCATTAGATGGTGGGGCGCTACCTAAGTCAACAAATGGCAGCTTTAGTTGCGAACCACAATGCCGGCACTTCACACGACCACCCCTGTAAAATCGTCATCCAGCATAGAGTGCGTAAGGTCACGGGTTGATTGCTCCGTTATAGGCAGTGGCCATTGTATTCCCAGCTTCGGGTCTTGTGTATTCAGAGCCCCTTCGGCTTCGGGACAGTAGGCGGTTGTATGAAAATACAACATTTCACAATCATCGGTTAGAGCTTGAAACCCGTGGGCAAAACCTTCTGGAACGACGAAAGATTTGTGGTTTTCAGCAGTAAGAATTTCACTGTGCCACTGAAGAAACGTTGGGGAATCACGACGGATATCAACAGCGACATCAAATACCTTTCCACGAAGGCAACTCACAATTTTCACCTCCGCATTGGGCGGATATTGGAAATGCATTCCCCGTACTGTCCCGCTTCTCGCTGTCAGTGTGTGGTTGATTTGTACGATATTCTTGGCAGCCAGTACCGACTGTAAGATTTTGTCGCAGAATAGCCGTTCAAAGTAGCCACGATTGTCTCGTATCGGCTTTCGTTGTAAAATACATAGGCTAGTAATGGACGTTGTAAGTATATCAAAACTACTGCTCATCTTGACCTCGCAGTTATTTCGCAAGCAAGCTCAGGGAAAAATTGATCGTCCTTATATTTGCAACCGGTCTCCAAGTTTTGAGTTACGCAAGCGATTGGTAAAGTTACGACTTGCAGCTTAATTTGTTGTATTGCAAAATTTGACCCTCGCTAAACTTCCTCATGTCCTGCCCCTCTTGAAAGGCACGGTACCATTCGACAACCCAGTCCAATGACTGTTCAAGCGCTAGCTTAGGAGCCCAACCGAGGTATGCATTTGCCTTACGGCAATCCAGCTTCAGGTAGTCGGCCTCATGGGGATGATCTCCGGAGTCACTCTCCCAACTGGCCCCATTATCGTACTTATGACAAAGGTAGTCTGCGATCCAGTGCACCGGCTTTGCAATTTCATCATTAGGGCCAAAATTCCATCCTCCGGCAAATTCCTGCTCACTACTGTCCCACACCTTTTCCGCAAGCAGGAGATATCCACCCAAGGCATCAAGCACATGTTGCCAAGGTCTGATCGCATTGGGATTACGGATCGCCACCGGCTTTTTTTGAACAATGCTTTTCATGATATCCGGAATAAGCCGATCCTGTGACCAGTCCCCTCCCCCAATGACATTGCCTGCCCGAACTGAGGCTAATCCTATATTGTTTTTTTCAAAAAAAGAACGCCGGTAAGCACTTGTGACAAGTTCTGCGCAACCCTTACTGCACGAATACGGATCATGGCCTCCCATGGGATCATCTTCACGATACCCTGTCATTTGTCCGTTGTTTTCATAACATTTATCACTGGTCACATTGATTACGACTCGGACATGTTTTGCCTTCCTCGTCGCTTCAAGAAGTGCCACTGTACCCATAATATTAGTGGAAAAAGTACCAACAGGATCATCATAGGAAGGCCGGACTAAAGCTTGCGCTGCCATATGAATTACAATCTCAGGTTTATACTTGCGAATGACCTTTTCAAGTTTATCAAAGTCACGTATGTCACCGTTTACAGAAGTCATGGTTTCGCTGACACGGGCTGCTTCAAAAAGGTTCAACTCGGCTACCGGCGGCAACGAATAGCCAATAACGTCCGCTCCGACAAGACGTAGCCACAGAGATATCCAACTCCCCTTAAAGCCGGTATGTCCTGTTATAAAAACTTTTTTGCCGTGCCAAAAGCTCATTATTTATCCCACACCTTCCACGGAGCCTCTCCAGATCGCCATATTTTCTCAAGATACTCCTTGTCGCGGAGTGTATCCATGCATTGCCAGAAACCATGATGCTTGTAAGCTGATAGCTGTCCCCCTCCGGCCAATTTTTCGAGAGGAGCTTGTTCCCAGGTACTATTATCGCCATCTATATAGTCAAGCACCTTTGGGGAGAGCACAAAATAGCCTCCATTTATCCACCCACCTTCGCCATGGGGTTTTTCAACGAATTGTGTTATTTTATTTTGGTCCAAGCCCAACACTCCAAAACGCCCAGGAGGATGCACAGCTGTTACCGTGGCCAAAGTGTTTTGCGTCTTGTGGAAAGCAAGCAGTTTGCCAATATCGACGCTACTGACCCCATCACCGTAAGTAAAAAAGAAATCTTCATCATCTATATATTCCCGGACCCGTTTTAGTCGACCGCCGGTCATCGTATTTTCACCGGTATCAACAAGAGTGACCGTCCATGGCTCGCTGTGGCATTGATGAACTTTCATCTTATTGGTTTGCATGTTGAAAGTTACATCAGACATATGCAGAAAGTAATTAGCGAAGTATTCTTTGATGACATAGCCTTTATAACCACAGCAAATGATAAAATCATTCACCCCGTGTGCTGAATAAATCTTCATAATGTGCCAAAGAATAGGCATCCCACCGATTTCGGCCATAGGCTTTGGTTTGAGGTGAGTCTCTTCGGAAATTCTAGTGCCAAGACCTCCTGCCAAAATAACTGCTTTCATGATATCCTATACCGCCATTCTTTGTAGTTCGTCAATTTCATCAAAAAAATGACCAATCGTGTTTCATGGTGTTTTCCCTTTCCATTTCAGTTATGATCTAGTTTTCAACTGGTTGATTGCTATTGTGTTTCATTGAAATGGACTCCAAGTCAAAGAATATTATTTCATGAATTAAGGTTTGCTTTGTCATATGCCTCTAATGTCCCGATATCAACAAACATACTTTCTGTCTCATAAGAGAAAATTTGCCCCATAACCTTAGGCAATATTTCTGTGCTAAAATCAGATGTCTCCCCAAAATCTGTTTTCAGTACCCTGGCAAATTCTCTAGACAGAATATAAATAGCACCATTAGCCAAATTACCCGGTGGATCACTTACTTTCTCATGAAAACCAATAACAACACCCCTACCATCAAGCTCAACAATCCCACAAGATGATGGAGAATCGGTTCGGAATGTCATCATTGTCATCAAACATTCAGCAGGTCGTTTCTTGTGCGCAGCCAAAAAATTCTGCAAATCAGCAAGACAGTAGTTATCAGCGTGGATGAGCAGACCATCCTCATCCTTGAAAAAATCTAGGTTAGCAATCAATGTCCCTGCTGTGCCAAGCAATTCTGGCTCATTCACAAATACCACACGATTAGCATAGGGACTCGCCTGAACATATGATTCGACCTGCTCGGACAAATAATGAGTGTTAACGAGAAAGGGGCCGAAACCCGCCAAAGTTAGATTTTCCAGCCAGATACCCAAAAGCGGCTTACCTTTAATAGGCACTAAGCACTTTGGGATCTCATTGGTTAATGGTCGTAACCTAGTACCAAAGCCGGCTGCCAAAAGAAGAGCTCTCATCAAAAAATCTCTTGCAAGAGTTCCTTTGATTGAATCGGTGTATTCCCCACACGCCCCACCTGAATTGCTGCAGCTAACGACCCTATACATGCAGCCTCCCAAACACTACCACCACAAGCCAAGGCAAGTGCGCTTGCGATCAATAGACTATCTCCTGCTCCAGCAACATCTCTCGGCGCCCGATTCAAGGCACTCACACGATCTGTCAACCAACCATCGCCCTTACCGCTGCCCGCATGGACAAGAAGCCCCTCCTCACCCAACTTAAGCAATATGTTGCGAGCTGCCGATTGCTGACGCAATATCTCAGCGAGAATCACTAGCCCATCCTCATTATTACGTGTACTAATCCGCGCCTCTCTCTCAGTGGGAGTGATAAGATCCATTTCTCGAAAACGGCTAATATCACCCACCTGAGAAGAGGACTGACTATCTGCCACTACCATTACACCATATGACTTAGCCACTCCGATCACCTTATCCACCAAAGATTGGGGCAGGCAACCATAATTAAAATCAGAGAAAACTAGCAAATCAGTACGTTGAAGTGCAGACTCCAGGATATTTAACAAACGGGCTTGCAACAGGGAGCTAATTGCAGTTTGACGGAGATGACTCACCCGCAGCAAGCTTTTCCCCTTGCTACGAAACCGCTGTTTCAGAGTAGTTGGACGTCTATCATCCTCAATAATATGTTGATTAACTTTAGATTTTGCTAATTCATCCTGCGCAAAATCACGCATCGCATCGGCACCGGCAACAGACACAAACTCAACCCGAGCCCCCATCCCTGCAGCATGGGCCGCAACAATACCAGCACCACCTAAAAATCTAGTAGAATCAACAGGTGTGACAACGATAGTCGGATCTTCCTGAGACATCCCAAGAGTTTCGCAGGTAATATATTCATCAATAATCAAATCACCAACCACACAAACCTTAGCCGAGGAAAACCGCTCTAACAAATCCCTAAGCCTTGCTTGGGAGATACTATGGCGTTCGAGGTACTCAAAAGGCAAACTGATAGAGCTAAGACTTGCGCCCTGAATTTCTTTACGGAGTAAATCAATAGAGGAAAAAACCAATTCACCAGAACTAAAAAGGAGTTGCCCCCCATAGGAATCCACGGCCTGTTGCTCAGGGTTGAATCGAGTCTCATGTTCCTTACCCTTAACGACGATATCAGGACGCAGCCGACGAATAACCTCGTCCACAGATTCATCCACAATAAAGGCTTCATCAACCCAACTGTTACTACGAACACCTTCGACCCGAAACTGTTCAGACATATGGGCTGTAGTGGCTGCAATACGGTCACTTTCGACCGCCACAACTAAACGCCCCCCACACTCAGAGGCAAACCTCAACAGACGAAGATGCCCCGGATGAAGGATATTAAATACTCCAGAAACAAAAACTGTTTTCACAAGTACAATATCTCCGAATTTGCATCTGACTTCACAGCCTCATTACGACGGCCCAGCATAAAAATTGCCTAAGATGCGCCAGAATTGATTAAATTGAAAATAATCGCAGCTATGAACTGATCTTCCCCCGCCAAGAACTAAGCCGATCAAGACGATTGTAATAAGTCATAGTTGGGGATCTTCGAATCAGAATTCCACCGGCAGTCGTTTCTTCCACAAAAGAATTTCTCCACACATCACATTTACGACAAAGCTCTACCTTTTCGAATTGCCCTGCCTCATGATAATGCCTTACCTCTTGAAATCTGGCTCCCTTCCAAACACTCGCCACACCATCACTAAGCACGTTCCCCATAAACGTTTGGTTCGAGCTGTCCAAACAACAAACAAGCGCATCCCCTTTATGATTTATCGCCATGGTGTCATAAAGTGCTCCACACGGAACACGAGGCGTAGATTCATTTATATTTTTTATACTATTGTCACTTTCATATATATAATTGACCCGGACAACATCGACATACTCAAGCCAATACGAAATAAATGCCTCTTTCTCGTGTGCATTATCTTGCGATTCTGAAAATGATACTCCTATACGAGGCTCGCCCCCCACACCCCTCGCCTCAATAAGCCTGAAAACAGCATCGTGTATTACAGAGAGAGAATCGACTCCTCTTACCTTCCGAAGTGTCTCTCTTGTAGTCGCATCAATTGATACAAAAACACTATGGGTATGCGAAGAAACCAAAAAATCAGCCAATTCATCATTTAGCAATAAGCCATTTGTGTTAACAAACAACTTGAGATCATAACCATTTATTAACTGAACATATTGTTTAAAATTTTTAATGAGAAGCGGTTCTGCCCATAAAACCGGACTTACAAATATATCATTACCGCGAATCTCTTGAAATATCTTATTTGCATCAAGTAACGACATCTGTCCACGAAGTATCTGGCTCTTATCATTTGAGGTAAAACCGTGGACATGACAAGATGGACACCTCAAATTACAATACCCATCCTGCAACCCAACAAGGACTCTCCTGGGAATATCTGGCAAATGCCCCGGGTCAAAAGATACGATATTTTTCTTTTCAGTACACACACTACCAGGAGAAAGTGATCGCATCTCTAGTTTCCCTCCTGACCTTTCTCAACTCTTCTTCGCTCAGTTGCCATATTTCTGCCATTTTTTTTCTTTTTTCAGCTGTACCAAAATTGATCCTGTCCCATTCGTACGCACGCAAGATACTCACATCCTTGGGGGTCCAATCCTCCGATTGAAGCTGCCCAAATCGTGTATCGACTTCAATTTCCGACATTTCTCTCACAAACGCATTCTCGGCAACAGCAATGTCCCACAACCTCGTATTCTTTAAAGGAATTGCAACAAATATCTTTGCGTAATCAACACCACAATCCTCTGCGTACTTGATAGTTTCAAGTATTTCATCCCAACTCTCGCCAGGGAGCCCAATCATAAAGTTGCCAAGGCAAAATATTCCTCTTTCCTTAATTTTACTTATCATTTCGGGAATTTTATCCAAATCTATTGGCTTCTTCACAATTAAGTTCTTGACCCTTTCATTCCCAGATTCAATTGCGATATTAATTCCAATACATTTTGCCTTAACCATCAAATCTAACAATTCATCTGTAAGAAGAAATACAGCTACCCCTCCCATCACGAACGGCAAATCAAGCCGCTTTTCTATCATCATCTCGAGAAATTTTTTAAAAAAATCCTTCTTCCCAAGCATATTGTCATCATCAATTACTAACGATTTAATATTATACTCATTTTTCATATATAACAGATGATCAACAACCTGCTCAGGACTTCGCGATCTTATTTTATGGCCTGAGATTGACCTGACCTGACAAAAACAACAATCATAAGGGCACCCCCGAGTAACAGTCATGCGATAAAACGGAAGTTCAGGAGCACCTAATGGCCCTTTCCGATGCTCGACACTCAAATAATCTTCCAACTTAACTAAAGAATAGTCAGGCCAAGGCAATGAATCCAAATCCTGAACCAACGCAAGTGCTTGAATAACAACAGAATCGTCCTTCCTGTACACCAACCCCTCACCAGGCAAATCTCCGTTACCATTTAGATATCGGACGAGATCCCTCAACACATATTCGCCTTCTCCCCTCACGACAAAATCAATATTCTCATTCTTAATTATTTCTCTATGCTCGACAATTGCATGTACACCACCAGCTATCACAACAATATCTTCACGAACGTTCTTTACTAAGTCAGCAGTTATATCAAGCGTCTTGCCATATTCGGACGTCAACACAGAAATTCCTACATAATCAGGGTTAAATGCTTCAACCTCTGCCCCAAACTCCTGTTTTGACATTTTATAAAAGTTTGCATCGATTATTTTAACATCAACAAAATCTTTAACCATAGTAGCAAGAGAACACAAAGTAGCTGGATTCAATATCCACATCGTAGCAATATCTTTTTTTTGCCATGCTTGATTTGGATAAACAAACAACATTTTTTTCTTCATACAATCACCAATACTACGACTTTTATTGAGACCTCACCTATCAACAGCATACAAAACGGTTTCAATTATCCCACCATCATGCTGTCGCAAATAAAATGTGTACCCAGGATATATCCGATCAATAACATCCACAATCGACCACAAATGGTCTGGGCGATGATAAACAGCAACAGCAAGTTTAGGATGGTTTGCGGCTATTGTTTTCTTGGCGCCTTCAATAGCTTCTGGCTCAGCGGCCTCAATATTTAGTTTTATAAACGTAATATCGGCCGACTCTTCCAAACTATCAATAGCAACAGCAGGGCATCCTCCGCCTCCTTCATCATTGGTTATGGAAGAATGCCTTTTACCGAAACCATCAAAACAAAGTGTTGTATTTTCATTGTACAGACATGCTCGATAAGGTTTAACACGTACATCATCATTAAATTTATTTTTTAAGATTTCATATATCTCGACTGACGGCTCAAACGGAATAACATACTTAAACTTATTAGATGTAATCTCTACAAGTTGCTCAACAGAGTCCCCAACATATGCACCACCGTCAACAATAACCTCATCAGAATCAATCGTTACCAAATCGAGACAAAAATATGGATCCTGATCTACCAAACCATTCAACGACAAAGGATCAAGAGTCAGTCTAAATCCAATTAAGGCATCCAACACCATCTTTGATCTTTCATCCCCAAGCCTGTCGTGCAAGCTATACAACCGCTCCCTACTGTCAAACAAATCTTCAAGAAGATTAAGGTAAAACGGGTGAGGACTAAAATACGTCCTGTCTGCAATCGCCAACAGAGGAAAGGGCCAAACATTCACAAACCCCATTCCGGAAAGTTTTATTTTCAATGCAAGTAGCCTGTGAGTTGCCAATATGACAGGGACATCCTTACCAATTTCTCCCATCTCAGAAAAAGAACGCACTATCAGACCGCCAATTTCGCTGCCACATATCTTCTCATTCTGGTCATAAACACCACAAATCCCAACCCCCTTCGCTTGAAGCCCATTAATAATGGACTCGCAAAAACTCGAGGCACCGACAATTGCTATCTCAGATGGCCATTCAGCAAACAAAAGGGGGTATTTTTCCACCAAGCCCTCATACATGCTGTTTATGTCACGAAATGCCATTAATTTAGCCAACCAGTGCATCCAACCAACCTATCAGAGTCAAAATTTATTTATTGGGATGCAGTTGATGCAAAACGCAATCCCAATAAAGAAAAAATGCAAAAATCTGCACATAGCACTTCACCGCTCATCGCCTTCCACTTTCCTACAAATCCTTGCAGGATTACCACAAACCACTGTATTGGCAGGCACATCTCGCGTAACAACACTACCGGCGCCAACCAATGCACCTTCTCCAATCGTTATCCCAGCCAGTATCGTTGAGCCACTACCAACAACAGCACGCTTTTTTATCAATGTAGGAATAACATTCGTATCGGCAGCATTAAAGACACGACCATCTTCAAAAACTGCCCGGGGGAATTTATCGTTTGTGAACATAACCCCGTGCCCAACAAAAGCCTCATCTTCTATCGTCACACCGCTACAGACAAAAGTATGGCTTGAAATTTTCACCTTGCGACCGACGACCACGCCTGGCTGAATTTCAACGAATGCTCCAATAACAGAATAATCCCCAATAAAGGCCTTGCCATAGATATTAACAAAATCATATATCCTGACATCTTGACCAATAACGGCATCCTCGGACACAATTGACAGTTTTGAATACATACCTTCTCTACGCTGAATTCTAGGCAGTCAATACCCTCTCTACCTTCAAGATACCCTCAACTATATCCGAAACATCACCATCCCCAAATCGCTCGTTAAAGAGGATGTTAAACGTTTTTTCACGAAAAGATGTCGCATTAGGTGTTTTAGTCCCCCTTGGGATATATTTTTGAATCCAATCCCATTCCGAAACAACAAACTTGTAATCCGGATTAACCCAAAGTCCTTCTGCAACTAATGCTTCAGCAAAACATTTTTTAGAAACAGTCAATTTCGTTTCATCAACTCCCACCGTTATAAAAAAGGGTGAAAGAACAACATAATCAGGCGTTTCAATTGGATATACAGCTTCACAACTCTCTATGCCTTTGTTGATTTTACCCATAATATCAAGACGCTTCTCTATCATCCTCTCAAGTTTTCCGAGCGTTGAAAGTCCAATAGCACACGAAAGTTCATCTTGATTCAAATTAAGGGCGGCAAAAAGGTTTTTCCCTGGATCCTTAGGATTAAAATCATCATCAAAAAACGCTTTTCCTCTATCCGCCAAACTCCTGGCACGCCTGTGGTATTCAAGTTTTTCACTAAAAACCAAGCCCCCACAGCCACCAGTCGCATGCATTTTGGAAAACATAGTTGAAAAAATTGCCATATCACCAAAGCGCCCTACCTTCTTTCCTCGGCATAAAGCACCATGAGCTTGAGAACAATCTTCTATGACCAAAATCCCCTTTGACCTCGCAAATTCCATGATCGGATCCATATCAACTGGGATCCCGCCAAGGTGAGTTATAACTGCGGCTCTTGTCTTCCTTGAAATTGCTTTTTTAAATTCAGCCAAATCAATATTAAAACTACCCGGTGCAGAATCAGCAACAACAGGAGTAAATCCCAACATTAATGCCGGAGCTATCCCCCCTGGATCCGTAACCGGAGAGAAAATCACTTCACTGCCTTTATCTAATCCCAAAGTGGCCAGAGCAATAAAAAGTGCTGCCGTACCCGAAGCCACGGCATCTGCATAACCCCCGCCCTGAAATTCGCAAAATGCATTCGTGTATAGTTCTTCAAATTTGCCCTGAAAACCAAAATCCACCCCTCTTTGCCAACTATCCTCAAAAACCTTGGCAACAAAACCAAGTTCCTCTTCAGCAAAAAGTTTTCGTCCGGGGAACGGCTTCGTCCTCAGCGGCACACCCCCGTTTACGGCAAGCAAAGCATCTCCGATACTTGTATCAACCATTACAAATCCACCTCATGGACACGTTAAACAGACCCATCCAAATCACCGGGCAAGCTCCTATCCCATATCTATCAGACAACGCCCCCTTATTTCGCCACCCCGCATACCGTCAATTGCCTCATTAATCTGCTCCAAGCAAAACTCATCAGAAAGTAGTTCTCGCAGTTTAATACGCCCACTTCGATAAAGATTATGGTAACGGGGGATGTCAATCTGAGGGATACTATCTCCACCATGCGACCCGCTCAAGCCTTTACCAAAATGCAACGGCAAAGAATACACGCTAATATTCTTACCTTTACGAGGCACACCCACCAAAGTTACCCTCCCCTGTGGCTTAGTAATCTCGTAACCCAGCTCAATAATGGCTGGCTGACCAGTATTGTCTATAAAAGCATCAACACCACCTGACCCTGCAATTTCAAGAATCTGCTCCTTAACATTACCCTTACTACTATTTACAATATGAGTAGCCCCCATCTCGGCGGCGAGCTGCAAACGATTGTCATACAAATCAACAGCAATAACAGGATAAGCAGACACAAGAGCTGCAGCCTGCACAACATTAAGACCGATCCCCCCGGCACCAAAAACAACCACCGATTCGCCTATGCGTACTTTGGTATCATTCTCAATAACCCCAAAACCAGTAGTCACAGCACAACCAAAAAGCGTGGCAACCCTCAGATCACTATCTTCCGGTATTGCTGTACAACGGTTCTCTGAAACAATGGCATATTCATTAAATGTGGTAACACTACCGGCATTAACCTTTTCCCCATTTAAACGATAAGACGGAACCTCAGCCTCAATCCCAAGACCTTTACGCCAATGAAGCACTACTTTATCTCCTTGTTTGACATATCTCACCCCGGAGCCGACAGCCTGAACAGTTCCCGTTGCTTCATGCCCAAGTAAATGCGGCAAATATTTATCGTCCCCCTTAACCCCATCAATCTCGCCGAGCTGAGACCCACATATCCCACTATAATGAATTTTTACAAAAACCTGCCCAGCCTCCAATACTTGTGGTAATTCAACTTCCGCAACCACTAATGGCTTACGCAACTCAACAAGGACCGCCGCCTTCATTGTTTTAGGTATTACACCAGGCATAACCGCCCCTTACTCAAAATAGATAAAAGAATGGTCACCGGAATATCCTGTTTTCTTGAACCACCAATTCCATTCTTCCGGAGTATTAAAAGCCTCACAGGTAACCTGCCAATAAAGAAGATTGGCCTTCTCTTCTTCATTTCGATAAGACTCAACACAAATATACTTATTACTTTTACCAACCCGCTGCATTTCCCTTAGAGCCTTGTCTAGATTAAAACAATACAGATTGTGGAACGTATTAAGAGAAAAAACAAAATCGAAATAATTATCCTGAAATGGCAATGCGTTCGCGTTGCCAACCTGCAACCGGTCTTTTATTTCTTCCTTGGCATTTTCAATGGCGTAACTGGAAATATCAACGCCATGGATCTCAATTCCAGGAACAACCTTGGTAAAATCATAGAGCAAGAAACCCTTGCCGCAGCCGATATCCAAAATCTTGTCACCAGCCTTCAATCCATAATGCTCAACCATGGCGCGGGCCACCTTCTCCCACCTGCCCTCCATATAGCGATATCCGCCATAATTTATACGACGATCGCCATCCCAATAATCGTACCCCCATTTTTTAGCCAACAATGCAGCCTTGGCCTTGGGGTATTCAGGATCATTTACCCGTGCCAGATAGTCACGCTTGGTGCTTTTGTGAACTACCGACAAAAAATCAACATAAGCCATTGCTATTACCTAGTTTAATAATGCAAGATGCATATCATAATACCGTTTGGCCTTGCCAAATTGCGCCGCCAGCAAACCGCTCAACTCAACACCAGCGTGCAAACGCCTTTGCCTGCCTTCCTCTCGAAATTCATTCAACAAGATGCAGCACCACTTAAGACGATGAAACGGCAAAAGATATGCGACCCGGTTCCCGACTTCGGACGGCTGCGGCAAACCGGGCAAGACCTCATTCATAAATTGCCGCCCCAGACCATCTGACACCGGCATCTCAGGCTGACAAAGAAAATCACAGACAAGCTTGGCAGGATCATCCCATCCCGCATATTCAAAATCAACGAAGGACAATTCCCCATTACATTCAAGCGTATTATGAAATCCAAAATCCGAGGGAGAAAGAATCTTCACCTCCTTCGCC
>Ga0224510_10000752_pt1 | contig 23187 bp, 24 predicted proteins | sample SF_May12_sed_USG_FD_170161 | JGI IMG/M metagenome (GOLD analysis project Ga0224510, IMG submission 170161) | Sediment microbial communities from San Francisco Bay, California, United States - SF_May12_sed_USGS_4_1 | ecosystem: Environmental > Aquatic > Marine > Sediment | place: USA: California... | reverse complement strand
GTTTGTGCGGCGAGACCCTTCCGTAAGGATTTGTTTTGTAGGAACAGCGCGTGGCATCGAATCTCGCGTTCTGGCGCACGAAGGCTTTGAGTTGGTGCTGATCACAGCCAAGCCGGTGATGGGAAAGGGATTATTGGACGTTCTCAGAGGCGTGCTGTCTGTGCCCATAGGGATCTGGCAGTCGTTGAAGATTCTGCAACAACGCCGGGCGAATCTCGTGATAGGGGTGGGAGGATATACGAGTCCGACGATGCTGGTGGCAGCTGCATTGAAAGGGATTGCTCGAGTCATCCTGGAACCTAATGCCTATCCTGGTTTAGCGAACAAGGCGGTTGCGCCGTTGGCACAGCGGATTTTTTTGGCATTCGAATCTGCGGGAGCATCATTCGACAAACAAAAGGTACGTGTGGTCGGGACACCGATTCGACAAGAGTTCTTAGTCCAATCAAATAAGCACAGCGTTTCGACCCAACCGAAAGGTCAGCACCTCCTGATTTTCGGCGGAAGCCAGGGTGCCAAGGCTATCAATAGCACGGTGTTGGAGGGGTTGGCTCTACTGAGCGAACGTCTGCCTGGACTGACGATTACGCATCAGACCGGGGAGGCGGACCTCGAGCGAGTCACTGCGGCGTATCGCGCACGGAGCATACCAGCCAACGTCGTTCCATTTCTCTATGACATGTCCGCGGTGCTTCGTACCGCGGATCTAGTTGTGGCTCGCGCCGGGGCGATGACGATCGCAGAGCTGACGGCCTGTGGAAAAGCCGCGCTCCTGATCCCGCTACCGACTGCGATTTATGACCATCAGATGAAGAACGCACGGGCAATGGAAGCCGCGGGAGGAGCCATTGTTCTTCCGCAGGCAGGCCTGAGTGGAGTCCAATTGGTTGAGCAGATCGTCGCCATCCTCTCGAATCCGACGCGGTTGAGCGCGATGCAAAACAAGAGTTTGGAGATGAGACGAATCGACGCCGGGGAAGTGATCGTCAACGAGTGTTATGCACTCATGGGAGTACCGTGTGACAGCAATCAAACCGTTAAAACAGCCGAGGGTGAGCGTCATTGAAACGTGAAGTACAAGGTACAGCGTTCACGCGCATGGCAATGTGTAGGTCCTATGACACCTTTTCGTAAGACACAGCAGATTCATCTCGTCGGAATCGGCGGGGCAGGTATGAGCGGTATCGCGGAAGTTCTGCTCACGATGGGGTACAAAGTGACCGGTTCGGATCTTCATGCGTCTGAAACGACACGGCGGCTCGAAGAACTCGGCGGGAAGATTTTCATCGGTCATCGGGAAACGAACGTGGGGGATGCGCAGGTGGTCGTCATTTCTTCCGCGGTGGCGGCCCACAATCCTGAAGTGGTGATCGCGAAAGCGCATCAGGTTCCGGTTATCCCACGTGCAGAGATGCTGGCCGAGCTGATGCGACTGAAATTCGGGGTCGCCATCGCCGGTGCCCATGGGAAGACCACCACGACCTCCATGGTCGCGAACGTCTTGGCGCAAGCCGGCCTGGATCCCACGATGGTGATCGGTGGCAAGGTCAACGCCTTGGGTAGCCATGCGCGGCTTGGGCGTGGAGATCTGCTTGTGGCCGAGGCGGACGAGAGCGATGGCTCGTTTCTCCGACTCTCTCCGACCATCGTGGCCGTGACGAATCTAGACCGTGAGCACCTTGATCACTATGGCTCAATGGAGCGAATCAACGAATGTTTCCTGGAATTCATCAATAAGATTCCATTTTATGGGTTGGCGGTCCTATGCGCTGATGACGAGCGACTCCACGCGCTCTTCCCGCATATCGTGAAGCGCTACCACACCTATGGACTTCAAGTGCGTGAAGGAGTCGCACTGGATTTCAAAGCGACCGATATCGCGCTCAAACAGTCAGAAGCCGAATTCCGCGCGTCTTTTCGCGGGAAGAATTTGGGTCCCTTTCGGTTGGCAGTGCCAGGTATCCACAATGTGTCGAATGCGCTCGCTGCGATCGCCATCGGTGTTGAACTTGAGGTTCCGGTCGATCTCATCCGGAGAGGGCTGGCAGCTTTTGCTGGTGTGGAACGGCGTTTTCATCTGCGAGGCGAGATAGGTGGGATCATGGTGGTGGACGACTATGGACACCATCCTACAGAGGTGAAAGCGACGCTTGCGGCTGCCAAACAGGGCTGGAATCGCCGAATCGTCGTTCTTTTTCAGCCTCATCGATACACCAGAACGCGGGATTGTATCGGAGATTTTGCCCATGCTTTTGATGACGCGGATGCGGTGTTTATGACCGAAGTCTATCCAGCCGGTGAACAACCGATACCCGGTGTGTCGGGAGCCATCCTGGCTGAAACCGTCCGGTCTGCGGGGCACCCATCAGTGACCTTTATTGAACAAAAGGAAACGTTGCCTGACCGAGTCTTGCCGTTTCTGAAGTCGGGCGACCTGGTGTTGACCATGGGGGCGGGTGATATTTGGAAAGCGGGAACCGGAATCCTTGCCCGTCTTGAATCGACGTGACGGCTCAAGATGCGTCGTCGTTTGAAACATGAGCCAAAACCACGATCTACATCGAGCGCGCACAGACTGCAATTGGCAGTGGCCGGTCTTCGGGGGACTGTTCGGTTTCATGCACCGCTTAAAGAATACACCTCGTTCCATATCGGCGGCCCTGCCGATGTGCTGGTTCAGCCGGCTGATATCGAGGACGTCGTCCGCCTTTCCAGGCAGACCTCCGAGCAGCGTGTGCCTATGTTTGTGTTGGGCGGGACCAATGTGCTCATTCGTGACAAAGGAATCCGCGGTGTGGTCGTCAGCTTGGCAAAGCTGCGGGCCATCAAAGAGGAGCCAGGGTCTGTGCTGTATGTCGAAGGAGGCGTCGGCATGCCGACGCTTATCGGTTATACCATCCGCAGGTCCTTGGCCGGGCTGGAATGGGCTGCCGGGATTCCTGGGAGTGTTGCGGGGTGCGTGGTTATGAATGCAGGGACGAGACTCGGCGAAATGAAGAGTTCAGTGAAGGCTGTGCGTATTGTCTCGCCGAAGGGCGTGGTGATTGACCGCCAAGCGGAGACCATCGATTTTGCGTACCGCCGGTCGACATTGCCACCGGGCATCGTAGTTGGGGTCTGGCTTCAACTCAAGCCGGGATTACGGTCGGATATCGAAAAGGTTGTGAAAGACTATTTGCGCTATCGTCGCGATACTCAACCACTCAGCCTGCCGAGCGCGGGCTGTGTCTTCAAGAATCCAAAGAACGATTCAGCCGGACGCGTTGTGGAGGCTGCCGGGCTCAAGGGAGCGGCGGTGGGCGATGCATGCGTCTCGACGAAGCATGCCAACTTCATCGTGAATCAGGGGCAGGCCAGTGCTCGCGATGTGCTGTCCCTCATCAGAAAAGTGCGTGCGCAAGTCGTTCGGCAGACAGGGATCAGGTTGGAATTGGAGTTGAAGCTGGTAGGACAGGCCTAGCGAAAGGACGTGATGGTGCCAACCGGTCGAATCACAGATGCGCGAATCGGCGTGCTCATGGGAGGACGATCTTCGGAACGGGACATCTCGCTCAAGACGGGCCAGGCTGTGCACCAGGCGCTGATCCGTTTGGGGTACGATGCGGTGGCCATCGACGTCGCTGATCATTTACATCGAGATTTAGAGGGCCAAAAAGTGGCGATCGCCTTTCTCTCTCTGCATGGACCTGGGGGGGAGGACGGAACGGTACAAGGATTTCTCGAGACGATGGGGATTCCCTACACGGGCTCTGGTGTACGAGCGAGCGCCGTGGGAATGCACAAGGCAGTCACTAAAACACTGCTCGCTTCGCACGGTATTCCAGTGGCAGCCGGAACGATTGTACCGGAAGGGGATAGACCCTCGCTCGCAAGGATTCTTAGAGAGTCCCATCTCGACTTGCCGATTGTCGTCAAACCGGTGGCCCAGGGGTCTACCATTGGAGTCACGGTTGTGCGTCGTGCCGGACAATGGAAGGAGGCGCTGGCGCTAGCCCATCGCTTTGATCCAGAAGCAATGGTGGAGAGTTATATCCCAGGACATGAAGCTGCCGTGTCACTTATCGGATCGGCGGCAGAAGGGGTGAGAACGCTTCCGGCGATCGAAATCGTCGCCCCGGAAGGGTTCTACGATTTTTCGGCAAAATACCAAAAGGGCAAGACTCAGTATCTCTGTCCCGCTCCCTTTCCTCCCAAAGTGCTTCGGCAAGTCGGTGAATTGGCGCGTCGGACGTATGAGGTGTTGGGGTGTGAGGGTGCCGCCCGAGTAGATTTTCGAATCACCCCGAGAGGGCGGCCATACGTGTTGGAGATCAATACTGTGCCAGGCATGACAGAGACGAGTCTCTTACCGATGGCGGCCGCTCAGGTCGGGATTGGGTATGACGCCTTAGTCGAACGAATTTTACAGTCGGCACTGGATCGCGCTGCTCGATCTACTCCCGCTGTACGAGAGGAGTCAGCATGATGAGTTTCTTCTTGAAGAAGCGCCAAGCCAAGCCGTTGGGACCCAGAAAAAATCAATGGAGAGATCCGCAGGGGGAGAGGGCGAAGAAACATGCAAGCCGGGAAGGAACGGCAAAACGAACCTCCCTGGCGCACTGGGTTGGTGCAGTGACGAGTGCGGCCTGTGGGGCATCGCTCGTCGTGTTCGGCGCGAACTACTCGGGACCCGCGCTCCAACAACTCCTGGAAATCAAGGCGATCACCGTGGACGGCCTCCATCATCTCGATAAGCAGCAGGTACTCGACCTCGCAAAAGTGAAACCTGGAGCATCGCTTCATCACATCGTCACGACCGTCATTAAGGACCAGATTGAAGCGCATCCGTGGGTGAAGGCAGCGGAAGTGACTCGTGTGCCATTTCATGGGTTGCGGATCTCGGTGAGCGAACGGAAACCTGCGGTGATTGTTCGTACGGAGTCTCAAAACTTTCTTTGCGATGAAGACGGATACGTGCTCAATAAGCTTGGTCAGCTGGACGATACCGCCTTGCCTCTTGTGACCGGGATCGATCTGCGGGGGTTGTTGCAAGGAACTGAACCGGTGAGACATGCGGTGGTGTCTGGTATCGAACTCGCAAAAGTTATCGGGCAATCCTTCGAGGGACGATTGCAAGTCCTGGCTGATAACCCCTCAAATTTAGTGGCCCTGATCCAGGGCATGCGATTTCAGTTTGGAGATGAAGCCCTCAAAGAACAGTGGGATCGGTTCCGGCGCGCCAAACCGATGTTAAAAGCACGCAACCTTGACGGCCAGGAGCGTGGCGTGAGCGAAGTGGATCTCAGGTACGAGAATCGAATCATCGTACGGTAAGGGGGTGATTGGGGTGTCAAAACGGGATCACATTCTAGTCGGGCTCGACATCGGAACGACGAAGATCTGCGCGATCGTGGCGGAAGTCGCGGAAGCCGGCGGCCTCAATATTATTGGTGTCGGGTCGAGCCCTTCGCGAGGTTTGCGCAAAGGTGTCGTTGTCGATATCGAGAGCACCGTTGAATCCATTAAAAAAGCGGTCGAGGAGGCGGAGTTGCTGGCGGGGGTCCAAATTAATTCGGTCTACACCGGCATCGCAGGCAGCCATATTTCTGCCGAAAACTGTAAAGGCGTGGTAGCACTCAAACGAGCGGAGGTGACTCGAGAAGATATTCAGCGGGCGATCGAAAGTGCGCGCACGCTCGCCGTGATCCCTCATGAACGGAGGATACTTCATGTCTTACCTCGAGAATTCATGGTGGATGGACAGGAAGGGGTCCGCGAGCCATTAGGCCTGTCTGGGAATCGATTGGAAGTCAATGTGCACGTTATCACCGGAGCTGTGACCTCTGCGCAGAACATAGTAAAATGCGTGAATCGAGCGGGACTTGACGTCGTGGACATCATCCTGCAGCCCCTTGCCTCCAGTGAGGCGGTGCTGAGTCAGGAAGAGCGCGACCTGGGCGTGGCGATGATCGACTTGGGAGGAGGAACCACCGATCTCGCGATCTTCTTGGACGGCAGCATTCGGCACTCCGCGGTTCTTCCTATTGGCGGGCAGAATTTAACGAAAGATTTGGCCTTCGGTCTGCTCACGTCGCAAACCGAGGCGGAGAAAATCAAGACCCAATACGGCGTCGCACGAACGGAATTAGTAACGAGCCATCAGATCGTCGAAGTGCCATCAGTCGGCGACCGGCCGGCCCGCACATTTTCTCGGCGAGATGTCGCCGAGATTTTGGAGCCGCGTGTAGACGAGATGTTTGAATTGGTCAGGCGGGAAATCACACGGGCCGGATATGAGGGGATATTGGGTGCCGGCGTGGTGATCACCGGTGGTACCTCGCTGTTAGAGGGCATGCCAGACACGGCTGAAAAAGTCCTAAACTTACCGGCTCGCAGAGGGGTGCCTTCTGGGGTCGGGGCGCTTCGCGATCAGGTCAGTCATCCGAGCCATTCGACAGGGGTTGGTCTCTTGTTGCATGCTAGGCGCCATGTGGATGAATTGGAAACGGCCGGGCTTCGTAATGGAGGAACCTGGGCGAAAATGTTCGGGTGGACGAAGAAGGTGTTGGAGGTTTTTTAACCTTTTATGATCGGCAGGAGGCCGGTGGCCGTCCTGCGGGGTGATCGGAGGAGGTGGCTCAATGTTCTCATTTCAAGAAGATGTGTTGTCGCCGGTCCGTATCAAAGTGATCGGAATTGGTGGGGCAGGATGCAACGCGATTAACACCATGATCACCTCCGGGTTAGCTCGCGTCGATTTTATCGCCAGTAACACCGACCTTCAGGCACTCGATCGCTCCCTGGCATCCTATAAAATCCAACTCGGGCCGGATCGAACGCGCGGCTTGGGTGCAGGCGCCAAACCGGAAATCGGGCGAGATGCCGCACTTGAGAGCCGAGAGCCTATCCGAGAATGTATGGACGGGGCAGACATGGTATTTGTCACCGCCGGTATGGGGGGAGGCACCGGCACCGGCGCTGCACCTGTCGTCGCCAGCATTGCCCGTGAAATGGGGATCCTGACCGTCGGTGTCGTGACCAAGCCGTTTCAGTATGAAGGCCAACGGCGACACAAGCATGCTGAAGAAGGTATCCGGGACCTGCGCCGCCATGTTGATACGCTGCTCGTGATTCCTAACCAGCGGCTGCTAGGGATTGTGGATAAAGCAACTCCGCTGCTGGAGGCGTTCAAAGTGGCAGACGACGTCCTGCGTCAAGCCATTCAGGGCATCGCCGATGTCATTACCACCACCGGCCATGTAAACGTGGATTTCGCCGATGTGCGTACCGTGATGTCGCACACTGGGCGTGCGGTGATGGGGATGGGTGTTTCTCGCGGGCCGAATCGAGCAATCGAAGCAGCCCAAAAAGCGATGTGTAGCCCACTCCTTGAGGAAGGGAGTGTAGAGGGAGCTCGTGGAGTTCTCCTCAATATTACGGGAGGTCCCAGCATGTCGTTACATGAGATCGAAGAAGCGGCCTCCATCATTCAGCAGACAGCAGATCCCGAAGCCAACATCATCGTCGGGCAGGTCATTAACCCCGACATCGGCGAAGAACTCATCATTACGGTCATCGCAACCGGGTTTGAACGAGACGAGAATCCAGCAACCGTTGCACCCGAAGCGGATCGGGGAATCAATCGGACGGCCAAACCTATCCAACCGGTTCTGGCGGGTGTGGTTGCCTCCCTTGCCGCAGAGCGACCAGTGAAAGATCTCGACCGTCCGACGTTTCTGAGGCGAATGAGTGAAGCGAAGGAGTCGGCAGATCGGAATTCGCTGACAGCGGAGGACGAGTGGGATGTGCCGACGTTTCTTCGCAAGCAAACGGACTAATTTCATGCCGGTCATCACATGATGGAAAAGTGAATGTCGATATGGCGAGAACATCGGTCATTACCGTACCAGCATTTTCGGATGTTGGAAATCAGACCAGGCACTTTTTTGGGACTCGGCAACACGCCGTCGGACTTGATCTCGAACTGGGTGTTCCTCGCAGGGGCGTAGCAGCGGCGGGAGCCAATTCATGGACGCTGACCGTGAAGCAGGTCCATGGAACGGACGCGCTCGTGGTGGATCGCGCACTGGCACCAACGGACCGATTTGCGGGAGGCTGGGACGCCTTGGTGACAGATCAGCCAGGGGTTATGGTGGCAGTCCGGACGGCGGATTGCGTCCCCATTTTAATGTATGATCCAACACGCCGAGTCGTCGCGGCCATCCATGCTGGCTGGCGAGGTGCGGTGGCGGGCATCGTACCCAAAACCCTTGCTCTATTGGAGTCCCGCTTTGGTTCACGCCCAGACCAGGTCCGAATCAGTATCGGTCCCTCCGCAGGGGTCTGCTGTTATGAAGTGGATGAGCCGGTGTTAAACAGTCTGTGCCAGGGGGTCTCAAGTTGGGAGAAAGTGGTCAGAAGTAATAGAAATGGAAGGGCGCATTTGGATCTGAAGGCCCTTATCCGAGAGCAGGTGCAGATGCATGGCGCCACCCCGCATCGGGTGACGACCGTCAATCTGTGTACGATTTGTCATGACGACCTCTTTTTCTCCTATCGGCGAGAGGGGAAAGTCAACGGTACCATGGTGAGCGCCATCGGCTTGCCGTTGCGGCGAGGGTAAGCCGGGCTCTGCCAAGTGATGGGTCTGTTCGTTGGAATCGCTGAATAGGCGGACGAGATGTGTGAGAGAGGGTGATGGAATCGCTTATCGGAGGGACGATTGCTGACCGTGTTCAATCCGTGCTTTCGAAGATTCGGTCAGCTGAAGAGCGGGCCGGGCGTCCTGGTGGAAGCGTTCGGCTCGTGGCTGTTACCAAGACTGTCACGGTTGACCATATTCAGGAAGGACTGCGTGCCGGCTTGACGATCTTAGGAGAAAATCGCCTTCAAGAGGCCCTTCCCAAAAGAGCCGCCCTCACGGAGCACCCGGTGTGCTGGCATTTTATCGGGCACTTACAACGGAGGAAGGTGCGGTCGGTCATTGGTCTCTTCGAGGTGATCCATTCGGTGGACAGCATGGATCTTGCTCAAGAAATCGATCGACGGGCTGGAGAAGCCGACCACCATCAGAGTGTCTTGTTAGAGGTCAATATTGGAAACGAGCCGACGAAGGCAGGGTTTCATCCTGAGGAAGTGGTGCGATCCGTATCAGCCATGGCGGAGTTGCCGCATATCAGTATTAAAGGCCTGATGACCATCCCTCCACAGACAGATGATCCTCAGTCGGCCAGACCGTATTTTCAGAAACTTAACAAGCTGGCTCAACAGATCGCTGGGCTCAAGATCCCATCCGTGAGCATGCACGAACTCTCGATGGGCATGTCGAACGACTATGAAGTTGCCATAGAGGAAGGGGCGACGCTCGTTCGCGTCGGCACCGCGCTGTTCGGAGCACGCCATGTCTAAGGTGGCTCTTACGAACAGGTTGGGGCTCATCGGCGGTGGCCGAATGGCTGAGGCATTAATCAGTGGCGTGCTCTCCGCTAAGCTGTACCAACCGGATCAGATTCGCGTAGCCGATCCAGACGCAGGTCGGCTGGACCATTTAAAAGCTCGATATGGAGTTCAGGGTGGTGCTACGAACCATGAGCTAGCAAGCCTGAGCGACGTCATCGTTTTGGCTGTGAAGCCACAGGTGATGGCTGAGGCACTCAGCGGGATTCGCGCTGTCTTGACCAAGCAACTGGTCCTCTCTGTAGCCGCTGGTGTGAAAATCAGTCGAATTATGGAGGCCTGTGGTCCCAACACTCGCATCATTCGTGCGATGCCCAATACGCCGGCAATGGTTGGTGAAGGAATCACAGCGTTGGCGATCGGCCCGAAGATGGAAGAAGACGCGGTAGATTGCGCGCGCCAGATCTTCGAGTCGGTCGGTCGGGTTGTCTTGATCGAGGAGCGATTGATGGATGCCGTAACCGGATTGAGTGGAAGCGGGCCGGCGTACGTCTTTCTTATGATCGAAGCGATGGCTGACGGCGGTGTGAAGATGGGTTTACCGCGGGAGACGGCCAGTCTGCTCGCGGCGCAGACGGTCTTAGGAGCGGCACGTATGGTGTTAGAGACCGGGCAACACCCCGCAGGACTGAAGGACCAGGTCGCGTCGCCCGGCGGAACGACGATTGCCGGCCTGCATCGGCTGGAGCAGGGGGGGCTCCGAGCCGTGGTGATCGATGCGATAGAAACTGCGACGAAGCGTTCTCAGGAGCTTGGAGGCTGATGTTTGTAATGGGAAATACCTTGTTGGGTCTGGCGACAGTGCTAGACTATATCTTGACCTTTTATAGTTGGATCGTCATTGCGCGGGCCCTCATCTCGTGGGTGAACCCGGATCCGTGGAATCCAATCGTTCAATTCTTGACCCGTGCAACGGAACCCGTGCTCGCTCCAATCCGACGGCGACTCGGCTTGGGCATGGGGATCGACTTGTCGCCACTGATCGCCATTGCGGCAATCTGGTTCTTACAGATCGCGGTTGTCGAGTCGATTAAGGATGCCGCGCTACGCATGAATTGAGTTCATACAGAGGGGGATGCCATGAAGATTACACCACTCGATATTCAACAGATGGTTTTTCAAGTCAAACTTCGTGGCTATGATCGCGAGGAGGTCAACCGCTTCCTCGAAGAAATTTCACAAACTGTGGAGATGTTGAATCGTGACAATGTGATGTTGCGTGATCGCATTGAGTCGCTGGAGCAGCAAGTCTCCGAATTGAAACGGACCGAGACCACGCTGTCCAACACCTTGATTTCAGCACAGTCGTTGGCCGATGACGTCAAGCGAAGTGCCCAACGAGATGCGGAGCTGATCGTCAAAGAAGCGGAATTAAAAGCCGGTGAGCTTTTTCGTCAAGCCCGCGTTGAACTGGGGAATACGCAGCGAGATCTTGCCGTCCTGCATAAGCAGCGGTTGCTCATGGTCGAACGGATGCGCGCAACGCTCAGTACCTTCGAACGGATGTTGGATGTGGAGGCCAGTGAAGCCTATCAAGAGCACAACAGCACCCGGGAGGAAAAGATGGAAGGTGAGTCAACGCCTGCCCGTTGATCTTGCATAGTCGATGGCCATGCCAATGGCCCGACCACAATCGGGTCTCGTGACCTTGCTGGGCCGGCCATTATCCCCATGCCTGACCTGCATCGTATTCAATCAGCTCTCGACCGCGCCGTTGCGGACAACGTATTCCCTGGCGCTGTCTTGGCGGTGCGGCACAGAGCCCAGCCTGTTGTCTATTTCGCGGCTGGACGTCTCTCGACTTCTCCTCTAGGCCCTCCGGTTACCCCTTCGACGTCCTATGATTTGGCTTCATTGACCAAACCCTTGGCCACAGTCACATCCCTCGCGATTCTGATCCAAAACGATCACTGCCGGCTTGATGATTGTGTGGCCGACCATCTCCCTGGATGTGGCGGGACTCCAATCGGTTCTGCCACACTTCGTCATCTCTTGACCCATGCTTCCGGACTGCCTGGATGGCGAGGGTATTATGAGCGGCTTGCTGTACGTGGAGCACTTCCATCATCGATCGAAGAACGAGCATCCGCGAAGCAGGCCATGCTCAATTTGATTCGAGCTGAATCGCTGGTCTACGAACGGGGAACACGCAGCCTCTACAGTGATCTAGGGTTCATGTTGCTCGGTTTCATCATTGAGCACTGTAGCCGACAGTCACTGCATGTCTTCTTGAACGATCAGATTCTGAAATCCTTGCCCGGAGTCCATGTGGAATTTGTGTTGCAGGAGCGGAAACAAGACTTTCTAGACAGGATGGCTCAGCATGGAGGAGGTGTCGCGCCGACGGAGGTTGACTCATGGCGGGGCCGACTCCTCTGTGGAGAAGTTCATGATGAGAATGCGGCTGCACTGGGCGGCGAAGCCGGTCATGCCGGGTTATTCGGAAGTGTCGACGCCGTGTTGGCTATTACAGGTATCTGGAGGCAGGCCTATTATGGTCGAGCAGCCATTCTTGATCAGGGGCTTGTTCGGGAACTTACTCGACGACAGGATTCGGCGGGTGCAGCGAGTTGGGCACTTGGTTGGGACACGCCGTCGAGGCCGTCATCGGCGGGGCGATATTTTTCCACTCGATCGTTTGGCCACCTTGGCTATACGGGCACATCAATCTGGATTGATCCGGAACAGGAATTAGAAGTCGTGCTTCTCTCGAATCGGGTCCATCCGACAAGAAAAAACGAGGCGATTCGAGACTTTCGACCGATGATTCACGATCTGGTGTATCGCGAGTTTGTCGGCTCCAGTTAAGGGAGGTCTGGGTAGTCGATCCACGTCTCTTTCTCAGCAAGGTACCGCGTGCCTCTGAAATTGGTCCGTGTCCTCAGGCGACTGAATCCTGATTCCTGAAGCTTCTCCACCAGTTCCTTCACTGCTGCGGCGATAGTCGAGTACGAGCGGCTTTCGACGATGAGCGCTTCGTACATCACCTTGGCTGAGTATCCTGCAGTCGTCCGATTCACCAGTATTGCCCGATTGAAATATCGGTCACTTGGATCCACTCCTTCGACCTGATGCTTCTCCACCAAGCCTTCCTTCTTGAACATCAGGGGCAGCGTGCTCATAGTTGCGCATTCCTTCCCAGAACGGTGAATGACGAGGGCGACGTATTATATGAGGTCACTACTGATACCTGCAACTCGTTGACAAGGCAAGCGTCGATTACTATGATTCCCACCCTTAACTGGATTACGTTGAAGACTCGTGTAACCCCGCCGTATGAACATTCCCAATAGTCTCACGATTCTCCGCATCCTCTTGGTCCCGGTGTATGTCGGTTTCATGACGTATGGGGAATATGGGTATGCACTGGCGATCCTTCTTGCGGCAGGGCTGACGGATGCCATTGACGGCCATCTGGCGCGTAAACTCAATCAGCGCACGAGATTAGGCACCTTGCTCGATCCCCTTGCCGACAAGGTGCTGCTGACCTCAAGTTTCATCTCGCTTGCGATGCTGCATCTGATCCCATCATGGCTGGTCATCCTGGTCGTCAGCCGAGACTTGATTCTCTTGTTGGGCACGGCAGTAGCCCACGTCACAAGCACACCAATTAGGGTCACGCCGACGATCCTCGGAAAAGGAACAACCATGTTTCAGCTAGCCTATGTTGTCCTGATCGTCCTGTTGGCTTGGCGAGGGCATGACCCGTCTGTTCTGACCCCGCTTCTCGCAGTCATGGTTGGGTTCACCCTGGCCTCCGGGTTTCATTATCTATACCGCGGGTATCGAGATGCGAACGCGGTCCCTCCGCTCACCTAGTGCATGGTAAATAATGCAATAGTTTTTGACAGGTTTTCGACCCCCCAGTAGACTCCCTTCATAGTTCTAGTCATCCACTATCACCGGCTCGGCGAGCCACAACAGGACGAAAAGCTATGGCTACGTTTGCATACGTTGGACGGAGTAAATCGGGTGCGGTGAAGAAGGGCGAGCTTGTCGCCAAGTCTCGCGATGAGGCTGTTGAACAGCTGCGCAAGCAAAGCGTCGTGGTGACCAGCCTCGAAGAAAAAGCCGGCAAGGGTGGATTCAGCCTGAGCTTCGGCAGCGGTGTGAGTGAAAAAGACCTGGTCGTGTTTACGCGACAATTTGGAACCATGATTAATGCCGGACTGCCGCTGATTCAGTGTTTAGAAATTCTCTCCACGCAATCAGAAAACGCGGCACTAAGGAAATCGGTGGGTGAGATTCGCGTCCATGTCGAAGGAGGCTCAACCTTTTCGGACGCACTCCGGAAACATCCAAAAATCTTCGATGACTTGTACGTCAATATGGTTCACGCCGGTGAGGTGGGAGGGCTGCTTGATACCATTCTTGCTCGCCTTTCGAAGCATATTGAAAAGGCGATGAAGCTCAAGGGGCAAATTAAGAGCGCGATGGTCTACCCTGCTTCGATCGTAGGAATCGCGGCGATCGTGATCACGGTGTTGATGATCTGGGTGATCCCCGTCTTTGAGAAGATGTTCAAAGAATTGTCAGGCGGAAAGATGGCGTTACCGGCGCCGACGCAGCTCGTCATCGACATGAGTAATTTCGTGCAAGGCAACTGGTACATCATTCTGGGTGTCATTATTGGGACCGTGGTTGGAATCAAAAAATACTACGCAACGCCACAGGGTCGATTGGCAATTGACAAATTCGTTCTAAAATTACCGGTGTTTGGAGACCTGGTTCGAAAAGCCTCCGTGGCCAAATTCACACGGACATTGGGAACGCTGTTGGCGAGTGGTGTGCCGCTGTTGGAAGCCCTGACCATTTGCGCGAAGACCTCGGGGAACAAGGTTGTGGAAGGAGCGTTGCTTGACGCCAAAGTCAGTATCAGTGGAGGGAAAACGATTTCTGAACCGCTCGCCAAGAGCGGGACCTTCCCCAAGATGGTCACACACATGATCTCGGTCGGCGAGTCGACGGGAGCGTTGGACACGATGCTTGGGAAAATCGCCGATTTTTATGAAGATGAGGTCGATGAGGCCGTCGGGAATCTCACCGCGCTCTTGGAGCCGATGATGATGGTGTTTTTGGGTACGACGGTCGGCTTCATTGTCGTGGCGATGTATCTGCCGATTTTTTCGATGGCAAACGCAATTGGGTAGCCGATTGTGAATTCATGTCTGAGAGCCAGCTTGGCGATCTTCTTGACCTGGATGGCCAAGCTGTCTACTTCGTAGTCATTCCTGCGTCCATTCAAAATTATTCGGCCTGCTTCCTCGACAGACTTCTCTCGATGGAACCACTGAACGTCTACGCAGCGGCGACAAGGATCGAGCCTAGCCTCTAGCTGGAGTCTGATGTCGTGGAGGATATCAAAGCCAGAATTTATTGGTTGATGGGGTGGCGAGTTGTCATCGTGACCCTGTTACTGGGACTCTCCCTCGCCTTCCAGGTGACCAAGGGTGAGCGGGTTGAGACCTTCTACGCCCTGATCGTATTCACCTATGCGGTGACCATCATCTACGCCTTCGTGACCAGGAAGCTGGCCGATCCTGAGATGCTGGTCCAATTTGCGTGGGCTCAAATTGTCGTCGATTTCTTGCTCGAGACGATTTTGATCGCCCGGACGGGTGGAATAGAAAGTCCATTTGCGGTGTTGTATGTCATCAGCGTGACAGTGGCCAGTCTCGTTCCACGTCGGCGTGTGGGCCTGCTGACCGCGAGTCTATGCATCATCTTATTTGGGATGTTAACGAATGTGCAGCTCTATGGGCTGGCGGAGGTATGGGGATGGTTGCCGCACACTCGACTCAGCGCTGCTGAAACGCTGCAAGCGTTCGGTGTTTACAGCCTTGCATTTTTGGTGGTCGGATTTCTAAGCGGTGCGCTCGCTGATCAGCTGGGACAGGCCGATCAATCGCTTCGTGAAAAGGAGCTCGGATTGAGCCACTTGCGCGCGTTTCATGAAAACATCGTCCACAGCATCAGCAGCGGCGTGTTTACAACGGACGAGCATGATCGGATTACCTCATTCAATCCTGCAGCGCAGGAGGCTACGGGCTACAGCTTTGAGAAAGTCCAGGGCCGTCCTTGGCGGGAGGTCTTTCATTGGCATCCTAGCCAGCTAGCAGACGATCGGACGCAAGCTGTCTCTGCCAACATGCGATTTGATGTCGAATGCAAACGGTCGGACGGCAACCGATTGGTTCTCGGGATGACGCTTGCGCCGTTGCACGAGCGAGGGGAGCAAAAAGGGTTGGTCGGGGTCTTTAAGGACCTCACACAAATACGCGATCTTGAGGAAGAGATGAAGCGCAAACAGTGGTTGGCCAGCCTCGGAGAAATGTCGGCGGGCATGGCACACGAAATCCGAAATCCATTGGGTGCGCTGGCCGGTGCAATGCAAATGCTGCGGAAGGATCTACAGGCCGATGAAACCAGTCAACGATTGATGGAGATTGCAGTTCGAGAAGCAACGAGGTTGGACGCGATTATCACGGAATTTCTGCAGTACGCAAGGCCGCCTGCTCTGAATCTAGCGGAGTACGATTTAAACAAAGTCCTTGCTGAGACTCTCGATCTAGTACAACATGAAGCACGAGTTCGAAAGGGGATTTCTATTAGGGCAGTTCCCTGTGCCGAAGCCTTGTTGGCACAAGTTGATCAAGATCAAATGAAACAAGTGTTCTGGAATCTGGCGGTGAATGCCTTCGATGCGATGCCTACCGGCGGACAGCTGACCATAACTACGGGATGTCGAAAGGTAGATATCGCGGGACGAAAAGCTGACGTGGTTGAAGTCTCGTTTCATGATGCCGGCGAAGGCATCCCAAAGAGCAATCTCGACAAAATCTTTCTCCCCTTCTTTACCACCAAAAAGAGAGGGTCTGGGTTGGGACTAGCGGCTGTCCACCGTATCGTGGATCTTCACGGAGGGTGGATCAAAGTGGAAAGTCAGGAAGGTCACGGGACGAGGTTTGGAGTCTGTCTCCCACGCACGGCAGATTCTGGGATACGACTGTGGCATGAAGGAAGGGAGCCGTGGAAAAGATCCTAGTCGTTGACGACGAGCAAAGCTTACGGGAAGTCCTGAGCATCATGCTCAAGCGGGCGGGATATTCCGTGACCATCGCCACGGATGGTGAAGAGGCCATCGACTTCGTACACAAAGAAATCTTCGATTTGGTGATCACCGATCTTCGGATGCCAAAAATCGACGGGATGGAGGTTCTCAAGGCGGTGAAGTCTGCCTCACCGGAGACCGTCGTGCTGATCATCACGGCTTTTGCGACCGCTGATTCCGCTGTGGAAGCTATGAAACAGGGTGCCTATGACTATCTGACGAAGCCGTTCCAGGTCGACGAAGTTCAGTTGATTATTCGGAACGCGTTGGAAAAACGACGTCTCACGACAGAAAATATGTTGCTCAAGCGTGAGATGGCGAGCCAATCTTCATTCGCGCAGTTGGTCGGTCAGAGCGAGGCCATGCAGAAGGTTTTTGACGTGGTGCGGAGAGTCGCTGATTCAAAAAGTAACGTGCTGATTTGCGGCGAAAGTGGAACGGGAAAAGAGTTAGTCGCGCGCGCGATTCACTATAACAGTGCCAGGAGTAGCCATCCATTTGTGGCCGTAAACTGCAGCGCAGTGCCGGAAACCCTGCTGGAAAGCGAGTTGTTCGGCCATATGAAGGGGTCTTTCACAGGGGCGATCTCCAATAAAGCAGGATTGTTTGAGATTGCAAACGGAGGAACCGTCTTTCTCGATGAGATCGGTGATACCACTCCGACGATTCAAGTGAAGTTGCTGCGGGTCATCCAAGAACGCGAATTTCGACGAGTCGGTGGGAGTCAAGATGTCAAGGTGGACGTCCGGATCGTCGCTGCGACGAATAAAGATCTGGAGAAGGCTGTCGCAGACGGTTCGTTTCGCGAGGATCTCTATTATCGATTGGATGTGATTCCCATTCGGCTCCCGCCGTTACGTATGCGAACGGGAGACATCCCACTGTTGGTCAATCATTTTCTAGAACGGTTTTCGAAAGAGAGCGGGAGGCCCAAGCCCGTGATTAGCTCTGAGGCCATGCACGTGCTCCTGGGGCATGAATGGCGCGGCAACGTTCGGGAGCTGGAGAATTTGATCGAACGTGTGGTTGCATTCTCCGCGGAGGGACCGGTCACCGACACCGATGTGCGTGGATGGCTCCATCGGCCTACGACACAGTCACAACAGTCGGCTATGCCGCTGGATCTGACCGACGAAGGAGTGGATCTTGAAGGGCTGATCAACGGCATCGAAAAAGACCTGTTGCTGAAGGCGCTTGAGCGATCGAAGTGGGTTAAGAAGAAGGCTGCCCGAATGCTCCGCCTCAACACCAGGTCATTTCGATATCGATTGGAGAAGTATGCTATAAAAGGAGGTCGTGACTAGCCCTTCTTCTGAAGCCAGCGATCTCTCTGCCTCGGTTACTGTTCGCGCACCCGCTAAGATCAATCTCGTCCTCCGTATTCTTGACCGTCGATCTGACGGCTATCACAACCTGTGGTCTCTGATGCAGACCGTCCGGTTGGAAGACGAACTTTCGATGTTCGTCAACCACACGAATTCGGCCATCACCTTACGCTGCGATGATCCGTCCTTGAAAACGGATCATTCGAACCTGGTGTATCGTGCTGCGGCAGCGGTTCTTGAGCGGAGCCAACAAACCGTGGGTGTAGACATCGCCCTCGCAAAGCGAATCCCGATGGGGGCCGGACTCGGCGGAGGGAGCAGTGATGCGGCTGCCACGATCATGGGGCTGAATCGCATCCTGAAACTTGGCTGGTCGATCGAGGAGATGGCCCAGGTTGGTCAACCGCTAGGAAGCGATGTCCCGTTCTTCTTTTTTGGTCCTGCAGCGACGGTGGCCGGTCGGGGTGAAAAGGTGAGGTCAGTACGAATGACAGGGAGCCGATGGATTGTGTTGGTCAATCCGAGCTTTCCGGTCGAAACCAAATGGGCCTATCAGCAGCTCTCCGAAACTCGAACAGAGGTAGTCCCCGTGTCCCTTTCCCACGCGGCGCTGGAGACAGAGCCTGAGCTGAGCTGGAAACAGGTATTGGAGGCAGCCGAAAACGACTTTGAAACACCGGTGTTCAGGGCGTATCCAGTACTGCGTCATATCAAACAGCAGCTCACAGCCAAGGGGGCTGAGGTCGCGTTACTCTCCGGCAGTGGAGCAACCGTATTTGGCGTGTTTCGTGATGAGCCTAGCGCTCGTCACGCCCAGGCATCCTTTCGGAATGAGCAGCCATTCAAGGTTTTCGTTGCGGAAACTTGCTCGTATTCATAGCCGATCGGTGACGAAATGCCGGGCGGTCGTTTGTTGACAGAAGCCCAGAGTTTCCGATACATTTTTAAACTTTGATTGGCTTTCCCTGTAGCATGTGCAGCAAACGAGGGATATGGCATGAAACGCCACCGTTGCTTACTGCGCAAGAGCCACTAGAGAATCCAGTACATTGATACGAAGGACGAGCGCGCGGTTCACGGAAGTCTTCAATGAATAGAGAACTGAAAATTTTCTCGGGTAACGCAAACCTTGCGCTTGCCCATGAGATTTGCGCCTATCTGGGACAGAAATTGGGTGAGGCGACCGTCTCTTCCTTCAGCGATGGCGAGGTCCGCGTCAAGATCGATGAAAACGTGCGCGGTGCCGATGTCTTCGTCGTACAGTCTTGTTGTCAGCCAGTGAACGATTCGTTGATGGAATTGTTGATCATCGTCGACGCATTGAAACGGTCATCAGCCAACCGTATCACGGCTGTTGTTCCTTATTTCGGATATGCTCGTCAGGACCGAAAAGATCAACCTCGAGTTCCGATCACTGCGAAGCTAGTCGCAGATTTGATCACCACTGCCGGCGCGGATCGTGTATTGTCGATGGATCTTCATGCCGGACAGATCCAAGGGTTTTTTAATGTGCCGGTCGACCACTTGTATGCGCTTCCCGTCCTGCTGGACTATATTGTGAAGAAGCAAATCACGGACTTGGTCGTGGTCTCGCCCGACGCGGGTGGTGTGGAGCGAGCGAGGGCATTTGCCAAGCGTCTACAGGCAAACTTAGCGATCATTGATAAACGTCGCGAAGGCCCAAACCAAGCCCAAATCATGAATATCATCGGCGACGTGCAGGGGAAAAGTGTGTTGCTCCTGGATGACATGATCGATACAGCAGGGACGATTGTTCAAGGGGCTCAGGCCTGTCTCGATCACGGAGCCAGAGAGGTGATCACGGCCTGCACACATGCGGTACTATCAGGTCCGGCTCTGGAGCGATTGCAGGCGTCGTGTCTGTCCCAAGTAGTCATTACCAACACGATTCCATTACGAGGAAAAGAATTGGTCTGTCCAAAGTTGCATCAATTGTCGGTCGCGCCGCTGCTGGGCGAAGCCATCAGACGTATTCATGAAGATGAGTCCGTGAGTTCACTATTTGCCTAGGCCTGTCCAAGTGGGGCATCGTGCCAGAAGTCGAGGAGACGGAGGGAGATCATGAAATTCGATTTGACAGTGGCAGTGAGAGAACAAGCAGGGAAAGGGGCCGCGCGGTCTATGCGACGAGCGGGGAAAATTCCGTCGGTGCTCTACGGACAGGGAGAATGTCTTTTGTTGACCCTCAATCCCGAACATTTAGTCAAAATCCTCAAGTCGCACGCGGGCAGTACTGCGCTGATTTCACTCACTGTCGAAGGGGGGAAATCTAAGCTGAATCGTACGGCTCTCTTGCGTGACTATCAAGTAGACCCGGTGACCGGGGCTCTGCTGCACGCGGATCTCTTTGAAATTTCCATGACGAAGCCAATTCGGGTGAAAGTGCCTATCAAAGTCGTCGGCAGCATTCCTGCCGGCGTCAAGGAAGGTGGTGTTCTGCACCACAACATGCGCGATGTGCATGTCGAATGTCTTCCCGCAGCCCTACCTGACCAGATCGAGGTAGATGCCTCCTCTTTGACCATCGGTAGTGGCATTCACGTGAAGGAAATCGGTGCGCGCGAAGGCATCCGTTTCTTGGACGAGCCTGACCAAATGGTCGTCAGCGTGGCTGCGCCGATGTCGGATGCCAAGCTGGAAGCCTTGCTCACCAGCGGTGCGGGGGCGGCAGGCGAGCCGGAAGTTGTAGCCAAGGGCAAGGAAGCTGTGGCTGAGGGTGCCGAAGCAGCCAAAACCGGTGCGGCCGCACCGGCCGGTGAGGCGAAGGGTGGCGAGAAGAAGGAAGCTGCAGCTGCTCCCAAGGCCGAGAAGAAAGAACCCGAAAAGAAGAAGTAACATTGCATCTTCTTGTTGGACTGGGCAATCCAGGCAAAGTCTACGCCCAGACCCGCCACAATGTCGGTATGTGGGCCATCGAGCGGGCCGCGGCTCGATGGTCGATCCGACTCTCACCGCGTGGGACCGCTCTCCGAGGGTCCGGGCGATTTGGAAGAGAATTGGTTGAGCTGGCCGGTCTGCTCGATTGGATGAATGTCACCGGCCCTCCACTGAAAGGCCTCCTGCGCGAATTCTCGCTGACCCCAAGCGAACTTATTGTGGTACATGACGACTTGGACTTGGAGCCAGGACGTTTGCGGATCAAATTGGCCGGTGGCGACGGGGGACATAACGGCATCAAATCGATCATCGAGGCACTTCAGACTCCGCAATTTGTGAGACTGAAGATTGGGGTCGGCCGGCCTGCACCGAGCCAGGATTCGGCGGATTATGTCTTAGAGCCGGTGACGAAGGACGAGATAACCGTCTTTGATCCCTGTCTGGAACGGGCCGTCGATGCACTGGAATGTCTGATTCATCGAGGACCAGAAGCGGCCATGAATCAGTTTAACGTTAGAGAAAAGGCAGTTGGAGAAGGAGAGGATACAAGGTAAATGGGTCTTTGTTGCGGCATGATCGGTCTCCCGAACGTGGGTAAGACGACAGTTTTCAATGCGTTGACCGGCGGCGGTGCCTTGGCGGCCAACTATCCGTTCGCGACTGTTGATCCGAATACGGGTATTGCTCTGGTTCCAGACCCTCGTCTGGCCAAACTGACTGAAATCTTCACCTCGAAGAAAACCACCTACAGCACCCTCGAAGTGCGAGATATCGCCGGGCTTGTCGAAGGAGCCAGCAAAGGGGAAGGGCTCGGCAATCAATTTCTAGGCCACATCAGAGAGGTAGATGCGTTGCTGCATGTGGTGCGCTGTTTTCAAGGGACGGATGTTGTGCATGTCAGCGGCGGGATCGACCCGCTCCGTGACATTGGGGTAATCGAAACCGAGCTCATGTTATCCGATCTGGAGACGCTCGATCGGCGAAAGCAGAAAACTGAGAAGAAGGTTCGGGCCGGCGACAAGAAAGCCGCATTCGAAGTCGAGTTTGTGAGTAGGCTCATTGGAATGCTCGACAAGGGCGAGTGGCTGGGCAATCGAGAGTACTCGCCGGAAGAATGGGTGATTCTCAATGAATGTCAATTGCTCTCCGCCAAGCCGGTCCTCTTTGTCGCGAACGTGTCTGAGGGAGCAGATGCCGATGAAGCCATGGTTCAGACCGTACGCGAGTTCGCTGCGAAGCGTGGCGCTCGAGTTGTCACGATCTGCGGCCAGTTCGAAGCAGAACTATCGTCCTTGCCGGAGGGCGAGCGAGCGGAATTTCTGAAGGAGGTGGGGCTGACTGAGTCGGGGCTGGTCAGGCTGACGCGCGAAGCCTATACCCTGCTGGATCTGATCACCTTCTTTACCGCCGGTGACACTGAATCCAGAGCCTGGCCGATTCCAAAAGGTATGAAGGCGCCTCAAGCAGCAGGCAAGATCCACTCCGATATGGAGCGAGGCTTCATCCGCGCCGAGGTCTATCACTACAATGACCTGCTGGCTTGTGGATCGGAGGCCAAAGTAAAAGAGAAAGGGCTATTCCGGCTGGAAGGTAAGGACTACGTCATCAAAGAAGCGGATATCGTGTATTTTAGGTTTAACGTCTAGCCAGCAGTCGCAGATTCCATCTCCCGCTAAAACACTCCTCGACCTCTTTGGGTCTCTTCGCCTCGTGTTGTCTTTTCGGGTTTGAATTCTCGGGTTGAAATTGGCTTACCAGCTAGATGTACCGATAAGCAGATAGGTGGGGTGCAGAACGGGAGCTCGAAAGGGGTTCCCGATCCCATGAGGGTGGATGATGCTATTGATAAGCGCCAACGTGGTAATCCGGCAGGCAGGGAGTCAGGAGGAGACCCCAGTTCTTGTTTGTGGTGAGGGTGATATGTGGCGCAAATCGGATGAATACCTTTATGCTCAGATCAATGCGGGAGTGAGCTCGAGCTCGGGAATCAGTCGCCTTGACACCACTCGATCCAATCGGCAACGTGTAAGAGTGGGTAGGCGGATAAACTCAACGCCGAACGTGTGTTTTCGAACCCAGCGGATTTTCGCCAACTCGATGAACAGGGAAGACGTGGGATCAGGCAGCAGGACGCTCAGCTTCACATAACTTCCTGTGAGAACTGTCCGCTCACAGGTAACAGCGCAGCCGGAAAGGGAAAGATTAGAGACCACCCCTTCACCTACAAACGGGGCACCTCCAAATATTACTGGATATGCAACCGGAAGCCGATGATGGATCCGCCAGTTCACCGTTGTGTCTACCATTCTTAGGCCTCCCATAGACCCGCAGTGTACCCAGGTGATGAGCATAGGGCCATTCCTCAGAGGAGGGGCCTGTGGCATACCAATCTCGTCAGTTTGATGAATGACGCATGAA
>Ga0224510_10000748_pt1 | contig 23244 bp, 15 predicted proteins | sample SF_May12_sed_USG_FD_170161 | JGI IMG/M metagenome (GOLD analysis project Ga0224510, IMG submission 170161) | Sediment microbial communities from San Francisco Bay, California, United States - SF_May12_sed_USGS_4_1 | ecosystem: Environmental > Aquatic > Marine > Sediment | place: USA: California... | reverse complement strand
ATTTCCGCGATAGTTGATGACTTCAGAAAAATTATTTCTATCAAGAAATTTTTGCGTCTTCACCGAATCATAAGCCATGGCCATTGCGACCGAAAATGCGTAGTGCATTTCAGCATTCACTTTAAGTCGTGGATTGAATGACCTGCAGGTTTTTACGTCGTCCTGAAATGCTGCGTCAGTATCCAGGTTTGCATAGCCATCCCGATAGGCATAATCCAGAAACATTCCATCAGAACGTCTAAGCGAATCAAATTCGTATGCCTCCAGCAACGTATCTGTTTGAAGAACACTACTAACCAGAATTACATTCCCAGCTTCCTGAATAGCATTGCTCAGCATCAGGTTACCCATCATATCGCGCAACTGTGGGCAGTTTACCGTATCCCGCAACCCGGTGGCACAATCCAGAAAACCATCGATACCAATTACTTTAGGTTTATACTTGCTGATGATTTGCAGTTCCACCGCCATCTCCCTTCTGCTGAGTTCACCTATATTTACGATTACTATATTCTGGTCCACAGTTGGATCTTCACGCAACCTTGAAAACACATAATCGGTCAGCTCAACATCGGAAAGGGCCTGTCCGATCGGATCAAATGCATTAAACAAATTAGATTGTGTAAGACGAAAAATGGCCCACATGGCAAGAAATACGAAGACGGTTGCAATAACACAATCGAGCCAAAAATTTCTCATGATAATAAACCGTTGTATCAAGTAAATTTAGAAATTTAACCTGGCATTCCAACGCGACGCTTGAAGCAATCCATCAAACCAAGACCAAAGCTTGATCAATTAGTAAATGGTATTTTACAAGGTGACCGTGTTATACTTGGTCAGGCAATAACACTTGTTGAAAGTAAATTGGAACATGATGCGCGGCTGGCAGAATCTGCGCTTGAAAAAATAATCCATAAGACAGGCCAAGCACTTCGCATCGGCATTACCGGCGCACCGGGCGTTGGCAAGAGTACTTTCATCGAAGCCTTTGGCAAGCATGTTACGGGCCAGGGAAAGAAACTTGCCGTCCTCACGATCGATCCAAGCAGTCCACTAACGAAGGGGAGTATCCTGGGTGACAAGACAAGGATGGAGGAGCTCGCTAGAAACCCTTTGGCGTTTATCAGACCGACGGCGGCTTCAAGTACCCTGGGCGGCGTCGCACATAAAACGCGTGAAGCCATGCTCTTATGTGAAGCGGCAGGTTATGAAGTGATCATTATCGAAACGGTAGGTGTAGGACAATCCGAGGTTGCCGTCAAAAGCATGGTTGATTTTTTCCTGCTGCTCATGTTAGCGGGTGCAGGAGACGAACTGCAAGGAATCAAAAGAGGAATCGTGGAAATTGCGGATGCCGTTGTCATCTCCAAAGCGGATGGCGATAATGTAAAAGCTGCGGCGGCAGCACAGACTATATACCAGCAGGCTCTCCATCTGCTGTCAGCATCTGAATCAGGATGGAAGCCGCCCGTACTAACTGCTTCAGCGGTCCGCGGGGAAGGTATTGAAGCAATATGGAAGATGATTCTGCGCTATCAGCGTGAAACGACAGCTTCTGGTTTCTTTGAAAAAAACAGAAGGCATCAGCATATATCCTGGTTCCGGGATTCATTTTCACAATTGCTGCAAAGGGAAATTGAAAAATCTGATGCGCTTCGGGCAAAACAAAAAGCATTGGAACAATCCGTAATGAACCATGACATTTCTTCACAAATCGCTGCCAGGCAAATGTTAGAAGCTTATTACCTTGCGATACGTGGAAATAAAACCTGAAATCCGCGCTGTCCGTAACATTCAATCCATAACATCTATAGAATGAATTCCTGCGGTTCAGTTATTTTTCTGCACTTGACGGATCACCTTCCTTTCCGTTTATTCGATATGGGCAATGCCTGCACTCATTTTCACAACAATACCCCCTTTGCAAATGATATGCTGCTGTGAAAACAGCAAGTCCGTTTTCCATGTAGAAATAATCGACATTGGCGTTCTGCCCAGTGTGTTCATCGCTGCTACTCATTTAAACATAAACTGAGTTGGTCCTATTCCTGCAACAAAAGAAGTTTTTGCGTTTCCCATAGCATCGTATACGAATACTTTTCCCGCTGAAACAAAGTTTAGAGCATCTCCTATCCAAATATCTCCGGTTGTGGGATCAACACCCAGCGCATAATTAGACACAACGTCGGATGCAATGAAGAGAGGTGAATCCGGCGCTACCGTTGAGGAAATTGGCATTGAATAAACATTGATTCCCCCTGTATACACCAGACTGCTGCCGTCAGGCGTTATGGCCAGGTCGACATCCGGGTTGATGTGGAGCGGAATACTTTCTTCGACAGTTAGCATTGACGGGTTAATGCGGACAAGCATACCGTTGGAACTTCCAAAATCACCGGTACAGAGCACCCATACTTTCCCATTGGCATCAATCACCAATCCCACTGGTCCGGAGCCAACTTCAAGCTGATCCACCAACGTGTTATCAGCAGGGTCGATTACAGCAACCGTAGTTGATGCGCCGTAGTTGTAATTACTTGCAAATAAATAATTGCCAGCACGCAAAAGCTGCTCTGTTCCTTCATCCGTTTCAATTTTTTTTATTACCTCATTCGTCATCAAATCAATCACTAAAACATAGGAATCGACCAACGAAAAGCCTCCATTCTCATAAGGTCCCCATACACTGATATAAGCATTGTTGTTAATCACTTCGATATAGCGGGGCTTGTCAAGCACTTCATTGGTAATTGTACCTATACTTTCGAATGTATTGCTGTCTACAATTTCAACCTTGTTATCCCCGTTAATGACAATGTATCCCTTCCCGCCATGAAAGGCTATGGATTGAACAACGTCCCCGGCAAAATCTCCTTGTCCATTTCTAAAAATATTCTGTTCGACAACGCCAGCGTTGAGTGGATAAAACGAAAGGGTTCCATTGGATGAACCAAATCCACCTTCATTTACAATTACGGCGCCACTTTCATATCTTCCTTTTGGTGTTGCGTCTTCGTGTGCACAACCATATAGCAATATGCTGATACAAAATACATATGAAAGATGGCGGGAACATATATGCAAGTTGTGCATGCAAGAATACATAAGGACGTTGAGAAAATTCATTTGTGTTTACGATTCAATTGATATAAAACCTTAACATTATAATTCCTGCCTGGCATTGCACGTCCTGAATACAACTGATACTTCGTGTTCAATACATTTTTGACAAGCAATTGAAATTCGATACTGTGCTGTTTCGGTGTCCAGGATTTTCCAATAGAGAAATCAACAATTGCGAATGGATCAAGCGCATAAACCGGTGAGTTTGATGCTTCCGTAAAACGCGTGCCCGTATATTGCAGGAAGAAAGATGAAGACCATGTCCTAAAGGTCGAACCGATCGTGGCAGAGGCGGCATGAACAGGCGTATACGTTAACTGCTTGCCTATTGCCGTCTGATCGGCTGTATGCGCTTGTTTCGTTATCGATCGTGTAAACTGGTAATCAACTTTTCCCCGAAGTGCATATTCTCCGAAAGTAAAGAATGCTTCCATTCCCGTTTCGAATCCATTGATGCTAACCTGTTTTACATTCTCCGGGCGATAAATACCACTGGGTTCCGGAACCCATTGAATCCATTCATCGATATGTTGACCAAAGCCCGAAGCAGTTATCAAAAATGTTTGGTAACGCCAGCGAAGACCAACCTCAGCAGCATAACTGGTTTCAGGTTGCAGCTCCTTTCTGCCCGCATCAAGCCAGTACCGATCGTTCATTGTCGGTGCGCGAAAATTCTTCGAGCCGTTAGCACTAAATGTTAGGCGGTGCAGCGCATTCTCAACAAGTTCCACATCGACCCCAAGATAAGGTAATATGGGTGCGCTCAGGCGAGAAACAAAAGGTTGACGGAGATTGAATGCTACTGAAACTTTCTGAAAACTTTTTTGCAGCGATCCAGATAAGTCCACCCGGTCTTCCACGGGTTCCTCGGCGCCATAGGCTTCCATTTTACCTATGATGTGATTCCACTCGGCATTGAGTGATACATTTAACCGGTTAGCGAAAGTGTATTGATGGCTGGCCGAACCAATCCATCGGAAAATTTCACTTTTCATACTGTTGTAAATGATCTTGTCGTCGACTATCCCAGCCCCTGCTTTCAGCAAGCCATATTTGTTATTCTGCGCATATGAAAAACTTATCCTGTGACTCCGATCAGCTTGTGTATCGGCATTGTTCTCGTTTCCGATAGTAGGTTGAATGTCACGGTCAGCATCATGTAACCAATAATTAAGTTCCAATTTTCTTGATGCTGAAAGGTTATACTGCAAATGTTGTACGAAACCTTGTTGCACAAATGAAGCATGAGTCTGACGTTCATCGCTTCCGGGGATGGGGAAATTGTTTTTCGACTGCAGATGGTAAAATGATGAAGAAGACGAAAGTTTGCCGGCTTGAAAAGCGCCTCGTAGTGAAGTGAAGTATCTGCCAAAACTGCCAACTTCCTGAATAAACGAAACCGGATGGTCTTGGTCATCGGCAGATGTCAAAAGTACTGATCCCCCGAACGCACCACTCCCAAAGCGTGCGCTTCCTCCCCCTACATGAACTTTCACATCATCAAACGCTACCACCGGCAGCAAGGAAAAGTCCGCCTGACCCAATGAAAAGCTATTAATGTTAATACCATTCCAGCGTACAGCTACATGCTGAGGAGATGTACCGCGCATGCTTATACCAGACAACATTCCATTGCCATAGTTTCTGAAATAAATCGGAAACTGAAATGATAAAAATTCACCTAAATGACCAGAAATTTGCTGCCGCTGCAGGGTGGAATCCAATTGAAAGACGTGCGAACCAGCCAGGTATTTCTCCTCAGGAAGACCATAAACCGTAACTGGTTTTAATAAAATGGAATCGCGCTGTGCCTGTGCACCAAAGCTGGCAACAATTACCATTAAAGCAAAACCAAGTCGCATGTGCATATCGTGTGATCGCGACAGGTGTAAACCAAGATTTGCAAGGCGCAAATTGCTACCGAACACTCCTGACCTTTCACCCGAAAGTCAAAAAATTATTATCAGATTTGACGGCAGGTCTCCTGGCTTTTCACCTTGCTGACGCCTTCCCATCCCGCCAATCGTTATTGGGCCGAGACAGTGGCTATTGGATAGTCAGCAATAAAACGTGAATTACAGTTGCGGGGACAGCTCCGGATTCAAACAATTCACCGGTATTCCCTATTAATCTAGTGCTGTTGGTACAACAAAAGAACCGCCAATCCACCACAAACATACCTGCTAATTCTGTAACCGCAAAAACGAAAGGCCTGCTGACCATAACCAGATGATTGAAATCTTCTATAATTGCAGCATGAGACAGATCATTATCCTTTCTTTTTGTTGTATTCTCATCAGTTGCGAAAAGAAGAAGACCGCGTCCTCTGGTAGGGCAGAAAGCAATCAACAATCACCCATTCATTATGCTAAAGGATTCACGGTACAGTACCAGGGGAAGAATAAGTTGGTAGAGGTGAAATATCCTTTTCAGGGTGCCACAACCGGATATAAATATTTACTCGTCCAAAAAGGTGGACCTATTGCGAAGCATGACAGTGATGTGAAGGTCATTTCAATTCCGTTGACCTCCATCGTGTGTACGTCCACCACACATCTCCCGCTGCTGGACTACCTGGGAGAAAGTGAAAAACTCATTGGCTTTCCATCAACAGATTACATCAGTTCAGAGAAAATACGCAGGCGAATTGACGAAGGCCAAGTGACAGATCTTGGGCGCGACGAAGGAATGAATTTAGAAAGGCTTGCCATGCTCAAACCCGGGATGGTTATGGGCTACTCTATGGGCAGCGACTATGGCCAGTTTAAGAAGATTGAAGAGCTACACATTCCTGTTGTGATCAATGCGGAGTATTTAGAGAAGCACCCACTGGGTCGCGCAGAGTGGATAAAGTTCATGGCGCTCTTTTTTAACAAAGAACACCAGGCGGACTCCATCTTCCGGAGCATCGAAAAGAGTTATTTACAAATAAAATCATCAGTCGATGCTGCACAATTAAGAAGGCCAACGGTCCTTAGCGGTATTGTCTACAGCGACGCCTGGTTTGTTCCCGGTGGGAACAACTATGCATCTAAGATTCTGAAAGATGCAGGCTGCCACTATCTGTGGGAGGAGAATCCCTCCAACGGGTTTCTGGAGCTGAGCTTTGAGTCAGTGTATGAAAAAGCGCACGATGTTGATTTATGGATCGGGGTCGGTAATTTTTCATCAATGCATGAACTCGAGACGGCGGATCATCGCTATACACGGTTTGCAGCATTCCAACAAAAGAAGGTATATACCTTTGATGCCAGGAGAGGTGCAAAAGGAGGTAGTGAATATCTGGAGTTGGGTTACCTGCGGCCCGATATCATCCTGAAAGACCTGGTAAAAATCGGACACCCTGATCTGTTACCAGGTTATGATCTCTATTTTCATAAGCGGCTGGAATAGAGATTGTCCTGGTGCTTAAAGTGGACTTGCTGTGATTGCTAATCCAGCCGAGTTACATCAACCTTTACTGTTAAATCTTGTTTACCTGAGCTAAAGACAATTCCTTTTATCGGCGCCACATCATGATAATCACGACCATAGCCTATGGTAATATGCTTAAATGATGGAAGGAGACAATTCGTGGGATCAAATTCCACCCAACCTACGGAAGGGAAATAAACCGAAACCCATGCATGCGAAGCATCCGATCCGACGAGTTTTTTTTTCCCCGGAGGGGGTAACGTTTCAAGATAGCCGCTTACGTAACGCGCTGCCAGTCCCATTGTTCTAAGGCAGCTGATCATCAAGTGGGCAAAGTCCTGGCAAACTCCTTTCCGGGCCTTTACAACATGTTCAACAGGTGTGTTGATGGTTGTAAATCCAGGCTTGAATTCTATAGTTTTATGTATCTTCTGCATCAGCCCGTTGCAAGCGGCCCACATGGTCGCATCTTCCGCAAAACAATCTTGGGAAAATTCTTTGATCACGTCATTTTTTGGAATGAAGCGTGATGGCAGCACGTATTGGACAATCTCATAGAGGTCCTTGCCCTGGCGCGATAACAATTGATTTACCGCTCGCCATAGCACCTGCGAGCCAAGCGCCTCATCAGCCTCTGGCCGGCTACTCAAATTCACTTCGCTTGTCGAGGTAATTTCGAGATTGTCATGATCTTTGTAGGTGGAAAAAAAAGCAAGTGTGTTCCCGAAAAAATCCGTTCGATAGCAAAATTCATCTGGCGCCGGAACAATTTCTATTGCTGACGAAAGACATGTCTGTTGCACTCCCGTAAGCGGAGTAAGGCATAGCCGATTGTGGCAGAGTCCCACCGGTTCCTGGTAAGCGTATTCCGTGACATGTTTGACTTTGAAGCGCATGTATCGTGTCTAGACTTCTATCTTAAAACCATCCTTGGTCCCTTGATACTGATAAGTAGAATGACTGAAGTAATTGGCCGTTAGTGCGACTGAAATTTTTGAAATTTTCGCGCTGAGTTCCTCACAGAGACGATCCAGTGCCGGTCTGAATTCCAACTCCGGATCAACAGTCATAAGATCATCAATACTAATTAATCTAACCATACTATAGCATTCAAAAACAAGGTTCGATATCTGACTGTCATGATCACCTTTCTCTTTTTGTGGTAACTGATCTATAAATTTCAATAGCTGCTCCAGTTGTGATAAGATGGATATTGGATTTTGTTTGTTGAGGAACAATAGGTCAAGTGCGGGCGCAATATCAAAATACGTGCGGTAGACTGAACGGTAGTTGGAGAGATTCTGATTGCTTACAAGGAGTGCCTCCAGAATCTGGAACTCTGCTCCCTCTTCATATTGGAATGTCAATAGTGCGCGGTATTGGATAAGCTCCAATGATAGTTCCTCAATTAACTGACCAATTCTATACATCAACCATCCTTCTCCGCGATACATACTTTGCCTGTTCATTTCCAGGAAGGAAAGAAGGCTGCCGTTCAATTGATCTAGTAACGTGAAAACATGGCGAATACCCTCCGGCTCCAATACTGCAAGTTTCCTGTTCACGTCTTCAATATCATCAATAATGCGCCAGTTGTCTACCGCCCAACGATCGCGCACCGCATACATGGCTTTGATAAGACTATTTGCGGCAAAGATGATGCTTCCATCCTGCGATGGATTGCAGATGAGGTTATGTATTTCTTTAAGGCGTTGATCAACATTGAAAACTTCTTCCTCATCTTCCAGGAAACCAGGGTAAGTGCCGGTAATATGGGTAACGGTATGCAATAGTGCTTTTTGGGCCTCAGATTCCTGACCGTTATTGATATAACCACTCTGACTAAGGTTTCGCAGCACAATTCGTATGAACCGCGAAGTGCGTAATACACGTTGGGAATATCGCCCAACCCAAAAAAGATTTTCTGCCGCACGGCTTGGCAGCACAGATTTTCTTTTCAGGTCTGTATTATGCAGCAAAGCAGTGGCAGGTGTTTTTACGGCGGTTTCAACCCATGTATCTTTAGCGATTCCCCCGTCCTGGTTGGAGACCAAAAAGCTCCCTTTTTCGGCGGAGCAGCGGGTTAAGCCACCAGGCATAATCTCATAACCACCTTTAGTCGCAACCAGGAAAGTGCGCAACACGGTCAACCTCGGCTCAAGTTTGTTCCTGGTAAAAACCGGCGATGTGGAAAAGCTGACTTCTTCCTGGCCAACATATAAGTAAGGTTGTGCGTTTATTTTTTGGATCAGGATTTCCCGTTGCGCTTTTGAAAGGCTGCTTCCGATAACTGTCCCGGAGCCTGTTGTCCGATCAATCTTTTTGATAACCAATTCGCCAATGTGCTGAATAACAAAATCCATTTCTTTCTTTTGTCCGCACCACCAGGTGGCCACCATCTTAAAAATGGGATCTTCATTTAGAAAATATTTGAAGATGTTATGCATGAACGCCATCAGTCCGGTATTTTCCAATATGCTGCTCCCAATCGGATTGGCAATGGACACGTTTCCTTTTCTGATAACTTCAAGCAAGCCAGGAACACCCAGGTGTGAATCCTCGCGGAGCTCGAGCGGGTCGCAGTAGCTGTCGTCTACTCTGCGCAAGATGATATCCACCTTCTCAAGTCCTTCCACGGTTTTGATCCAAACAAATCCATCACGGGCAACCAGATCTTCACCTTGCGCCAGGGTAAACCCCATATAGGAAGCCAGAAAGGCGTGTTCAAAATAAGTTTCATTTCTGGGGCCAGGCGTTAGCAGTACAATTCTTGGTTGTTCTTTACCCTGTGGAGCGATTTCCAGAAAAGCCTGCATCATATTATTGAAGAACCCCCCAAGCTTGGTGGTTTTGTGTCCGTTGAACAACTCAGGCAGCACCCTGCTTAACGCGCTTCTATTTTCAAGCGCATACCCCATTCCGGAAGGTGCCTGTGTACGATCTTTTAATACCCATACTTTTCCTTCGGGGCCGCGTGAAAGGTCTGCCGCATAGAGCACGAGTTGGCTAGTGCCAGGTTGCTTAATTTTATCGCAGGGGCGAAGAAAACCGGAATGTGCATAAATTAACTCCGGAGGTATAATCCCTTCTTTCAACAGCCGGCGCTCACCGTAAAGATCCTCCAATACCTTGTTCAGGACGTAGGCACGCTGCTTCATCCCCCGCTCCGTTATTCTCCATTCGGCAGGAGAGATGAGCAAGGGCATGGTATCCAGTAGCCACGGCCGGTTGAGCCCATTTGTGTCGCCGTAAACATTGTAGGTGACGCCATTCTCTTTCAGCAGCTGCAGCAACTCCTGCTGACGGCCCTTCAGTTCGCCCGCGTCCAGCTGTTCAATGTTGTCGAGCAATTTCTTCCAATGCGCCTTTGTATCTCCATCAAAACCAAAACACTCGTCCACCAGAGACCGGTTCGTAAAATAACCGTCCATCAGCTTTTCCAAAGGGGTGTTTGTGTTCATGCTTTCCATTAGGTGAAATGATTCACAATCGGCGTAAGTCTAATGTATTAGGATATTCAGGGCTTATTTTGATTGGGGGCGGATCAAATTTCTCTGTAATCTGATTCTTTTCCAAATATCTTTGTATGCCCACATATGCAGTGGATGGTGTAATGGGGCCCTGGGTGTGTCCTTCATTCCAGAAACGGCTGATCCTCCTGCCTTCCGCCTCAAATGCGTTAACAGGGAAAGAATCGTAGTTTCTTCCTCCCGGATGTGCCACATGGTATGTACACCCCCCCACGGAGCGGTTGTTCCAGGTATCTACTACATCAAAAACGAGGGGGACGTCCTTGCCCAAAGTCGGGTGCAAAGCCGAAGGAGGGCTCCATGCCCGATAGCGCACCCCTGCAACATATTCTCCTTTTACGGGTGCCTCCACCAGAGGTACAGGCATGCCGTTGCACGTTACCATGTATCGGTCGACGTTAAAGTTTATCACCTTAACTTCCAGTCTTTCCACAGAAGAGTCTACATACCTGGCCGTACTACCACCCGCAACTTCCTCACCTAAAACATGCCAGGGTTCTATACCCATCCTTAGCTGTAGTTCCATATCCTGTAAGGTTATCTTTCCATACAACGGAAACCGGAATTCGAAGAAAGGTTCAAGCCAGGCTAGCTGAAAAGGATATCCCGCCTGCTGTAGGCCGAGGGTTACCTCGTTTAGATCTTGTTGTACATAATGAGGCAACATAAATTTATCATACAATGCAGTACCCCATCGCACTAATTTTCCCTTATAGGGTTTATTCCAAAACCAGGCTACCAGGCTGCGCAGTAACAACAATTGGACAATACACATCTGCTTGTTAGGTGGCATGTCAAAGGCCCTGAGTTCCAGGATACCCAACCGTCCCGTTGCGCCATCCGGAGAGTATAATTTATCAATGCAAAATTCGGCGCGATGTGTATTCCCGGTTATGTCTATTAATAGATTTCTGAATATCCTGTCTACTAACCAAAAAGGAACTTCTTCATTTTCGGGGATTTGACTGAACGCAATTTCCAATTCATACAACATTTCAGGCCTGCCTTCGTCGACACGGGGGGCCTGACTCGTCGGACCAACAAATTGCGATGAAAATAAATATGATAAACCGGGATGATGCTGCCAATAGGTAATCAGGCTGCGAAGTAAATCAGGACGCCGCAACAATGGACTATCAGCAGGTGTTATGCCGCCCAGGGTTATATGGTTTCCTCCTCCGGTACCCGTATGTTTACCGTCAAGCATAAACTTCTCGCTGCTTAGCCGACTTAACCGGGCTTGTTCAAAGAGGATTTCATAGTTATTAACGAGTTCATTCCAACCTTTCGCGGGGTGGATGTTTACCTCTAATACCCCAGGGTCAGGAGAAAGTCCGAGTTTTGTAATGCGGTTGTCATGAGGTGTTTGATAACCTTCAATAACAACTTTTATGTTTAGTTTCTCCACTGCTGCTTCAATGGATGCCAGCATATCCAGATAATGTTCAGCATACTGTAGCGGTGGCATAAAGATATAGATCTTGCCTTCCCGAACCTCTATGCACACAGCGGTTTGGACTGTGTACGCTTCAAAAGTAGTTGCCGGTTCTTTGACCCTGGGGCCCTTTGTTTTGTCAGACTCAACTTCCTCCGTATACTGCTCATAAAACTCCCTTGGGAGTTCAATGCGTGCTATGGGTTGGTTGTATCTTTTCTGAACATATTCGTGAACATTCCCTAAGCGCGGCAGTTCTTCAAACGGACTCCGCTCCACTGCCTTTTGCAACCTCCGGGGTGGAGTAAACACCAGGGATTTTAACGGCAGCCGTAACCCAATGGGCGAATTTCCGGGAATAAGAATGAGGTGCTTGCTCTTGAACTCCCATCTGCCCGACAGCCATTGATTGTTCCAATAATTCCATTCAACAGGAATAACATAACCTACCGGTGTTCCCAACCCGTTTGCCAGCAACTCTGCCAGTTTCTTCCTTTCCAATGGATCGTCAAGGTTGGCCTGGTAAGGATCAATATTGGTGGGGACCTTCGATTCTTCCCACAAGAAAAAGAATGCGTCCTCTACGGCGGGGTGCATATGCTCGGCAGGAATATTCAGGAATTTTGTAAGGAGCAATGCAAGCTGGTGTGCTTCTTTTATCGTATACGATGAGGCTGTTTCGTCTACATCCAAAAGTGCATCGTTTCTCCACACCGGGTATCCATCGTTTCTCCAGATTGCCGAATATTGCCACCGTGGCAATGGTTCACCAGGATACCACTTCCCCTGCCCTTTGTGGATGAGTCCTCCTGGCCCAAATGAATTTTTAAGGCGTCTGATTAATTGGGTTCCCAGTACCCGTTTTTGTGGTCCATCGGCTGCGGTATTCCACTCCTTAGCTTCCATATCATCAACCGAAACGAAGGTTGGCTCTCCACCCATCGTAAGCCGGACATCTCCTGCCTGTAAGTGTTCATCCACAAGGTTTCCAAGCCCAATGATACTGGCCCACTGTTCTTCACTGTAGGGCTTTGTAACGCGAGGATCTTCGTGAATTCTGAAAACCTCGTTTTTATAACCAAAGGTAACCTCACATTTATCGGTCATGCCGGTAACGGGCGCGGCACTTACCGGGTCAGGCGTACAGCACAGCGGAATATGCCCCTCTCCTGCAAATAGTCCTGAGGTTGGATCGAGACCTACCCAACCCGCACCTGGAATATAAACTTCAGCCCAGGCATGAAGATCCGTAAAATCGTGCGCTGTCCCCGATGGTCCATCCAGCGCCTTTGTATCTGCTTTGAGTTGGATAAGATAGCCTGAAACAAAACGCGCCGCTAAACCGAGGTGCCGGAATAGCTGCACCAATAACCACGAGGAGTCCCGGCACGAACCGCTTTGAATGTTTAAGGTTTGTTCGCATGTCTGAACACCGTGTTCAAGTCTTATCGTATAGTTGACTCGTCTCTGTACCTCCTGATTAAGCCTGACCAATACATCAATGGTGCGCATCCCCATATTGGTCGGGTCAATATCGCGTAACAATGCAGAAAGGAATGGCCCGGATTCTGAAATCTCAAAATAAGGGAGCAACTCCTTTCTCAGTTGTGTTGTGTAGCTAAATGGAAAATTTTCAGCGAAGTCTTCAATAAAAAAATCAAAAGGATTAATAACGATAATTTCAGCAATTACTTCTACTTCAAATTGAAGCATCGTAGTCTTCTTCGGGAATACTACACGTGCCATGAAATTGCCGAATGGATCTTGCTGCCAGTTGAGAAAATGTTCTTCAGGCTTTATTTTAAGTGAGTATGATAAGATCGGAGTTCTGCAATGTGCAGCGGGCTTAAGCCGGAAGGTATGCGGCGTAAGATTTACAGCACGATCGTATGTATAAGATGTTTGATGACGGATTGCGACTTTGATTGGCATATAAAAAAAATGAAACGAAATATTCTTAATAATACTTCATTTAAGAAACAGATTCATTGTAATGCCACAGATTTGGCAATAATTCTTTTGACAGGCCTCTATCTCAATCGATTGAATGATTCTAATTCTAAAGAAATTGGTGTTTACAGCGCGATTAAGAGGCAGCGTCAATCTCCCCCAGCAGTAACAATATCCAATCCCACGCCTTGCATGGCATCAAAACCTCCACAAACATTGACAAGACTACTAAATCCATGATTCTTCATAATAGAAATAGCCGTCATGGATCTGTATCCGCCACCACAGTGGATGATATAGGGCTTTTTCCTGTCCAGATTCTGAATGTCTTTGGTGATATCGGCTAATGGCAAAAGTTTAGCCCCCTTTATGTGGCCGGCATTCCATTCACCAGGTTTACGGACATCGAGGATCATAGTGCCCTTTTCCATTTCTGATCGAACATGTTCAGCTGGAACAGAATTTACACGATCAAGCTGCTCGCCAAACGCTCCGACACCGCCTACCAGATATCCAATTACATTTTCAAATCCAACGCGTGCGAGTCTCAATACGGTTTCATTTTCTTTGCCCGCCTCAGTAACCAACACCAACTTTTTATGCATATCAATCAATGTACCAACCCACACTGCAAACTGTCCATTGAGCCCGATGTTTACTGATCCTGTGATGTAACCTTTTTCAAAATCATCTGCCGGCCTTGTGTCAATGATAATGGCACCCTCTTCCACTAAACTTTTAAAGGCTTCCAGCGTTAAAGGCTTTGTATTTGCACGAATTACATCTTCTATCGGACTATACCCAACTTTGTTAATACGCGCATCTTCATAGAAGTACTGCGGTGGCGGTAGCATACCCTCCGTTAATTTTTCTACAAATTCCTCACGGCTCATATCTTTAAGTGCATAATTAAATTTCTTCTGCTCACCTATTGTCGAAAAAGTTTCTTTACCAATATTTTTTCCGCATGCTGATCCCGGACCGTGGGCAGGATATACGATGACATCGTCCGGCAGCGTCTTGATTTTTTTTGCAAGTGAGTCATACATCATGCTCGCCAGCGTTTCGCTACTCATCACGCCATCCAATAGATCCGGCCTTCCCACGTCGCCTACAAATAATGTATCACCCGTAAACACAGCGTGCTGCTTCCCATGCTTATCCAGCAGTAAGTAGCATGAAGATTCAGGCGTATGGCCTGGCGTATGCAATACCTTGATTTTTACTTTACCCAAAACGAACTCTTCACCGTCTTTTGCATTGTGCACGGTATATTCGGTATTCGCATCCGGTCCATAGACAATTGGTGCCCCTACTTTACGGGACAGATCGATGTGTCCGGACACAAAGTCGGCATGAAAATGTGTTTCAAAAACGTACTTTATCTTCGCTCCGCGCTTGCTGGCAAGTTCAATATAAGGTGCCGTTTCACGAAGTGGGTCAATGATTGCAGCCTCCCCATCGGATTCTATATAATAGGCAGCCTCCGCCAGGCAATTCGTATAAAGTTGTTCGATGTACATTTTAGCTTGTTATGGTAAACAAAGGTTCTTGTGATTTCCTGGAAAGCATTTCCTGATTTTTCGACTTTCTACACAAATCTTACAAAAATCCCGTCGATTTCACGCAGCTTTGTAACTTTGCTATAGATGAAGCGCGCAAATGGCATTTTTTGGCTTCTGCTGATTACCTCTTTTTCAGCCGCCAACAGTTACAATGTTTTTGAGGAAAACGGGAGAGCCGGACTTAAAGACGAACTGGGGAAGATTTTGATCCCAGCTCAATATGAGGCTTTGGGTTGGAGCAATGGGGAATTTTCCATTCTCCAAAACGTCATTGGTTACAAAATGGATGGTCATTGGGGACTCATCCATATCGACAATCAAATTGTCACCAAAGCAGAATACGAAGAGATTTTTCCCGGCGATGGAACACTGATAATTGCCCGCAAAAAATCAAATCTTTCTCTTCGTATGGTATTCGGATGCTTAAATACATCAGGAAAAGAGGTTATTCCCTTTCAATACGATGGTATTAAATTGTATTCCTTCAGGGCAATTGTATTTACGAAAATCGGCAATCAGTACAGATACGGGTTAATTGATTTAGAAAACAAAACCCTTATTCCCCAGCAATACAAGAACATTCAATTTATTGGAAGCCTTCGTTACGCTGTTGAAAGTTTTGAAAATAAGACGGCCCTGTTTACAGAAAATGGAAAGCAGGTCACCAATTTTAGCATCGATAGTATATCTGCGTTCAAAAAAGACTATGCTATTATTTATCAAAACACACAGCAGGGATTGATGAACAGGCAAGGTCTGATCAAAGCTGAACCGACATTTCGTGAAATTAGAATTAATGATGATGGTTCGCTTCATGCCCGCCAAGCTGATGAGTGGCTGTTTCTCGATGGCCAAAATAAACTCACGCAAAACACAAGAGCGGATGACGTAATTCCCCTTGCGAAAGATTTGCTGAATATCGCTACCGCAGGATTCATTGAAGTAGAAGATTATAACCTCAAACCGCTTTTTCCATACAGGTTTGCCACCCTGGGCAAGGTGATTGGAGGTAAGGCGATATTCTCCATAAACCATAGATATGGAATATTGCGCAGAAATGGATCTATTTTGCTAGAAGCTGCGTTCGATACGCTCTATGCCGATCAACATTTCTACGTAGCCAACCGAAGGTACCAGGGAAAGGATAACTGGCTGGTGCTGGATTCGCTTGGGAATGCCTTATCCACAAAAACCTATGATCGAATTTACCCTTTCAACGGAAAAATATTTCCGGTCGTAAACCGAAAATTTTGGGGCGCAATCGATACATCAGGCAAAGAAATTATTACCTGCACCTACGATTCAATCCTGCAGCAAATTGACAAAAACATCGTTGTAAAATTTCAGGGACAGTACGGGATTATAAATATGTATGAGGAGTGGAAAGTAATTCCCCGGTCCAGTGAGTTGAAACTTATTACAGGTGAGCGATATATTGAAATCACACCCAGAATGACATTTCTCAAGTCATTTGACGGCAACACAATTTATTTTTCGGAAAATCGAGTTGAGATCAATACTTCACATATCATTGAATACCTTCCTTCAGGCACTTTATGGGAAATTGACTTGGATGGTGTTATCGTTAATCGACAGGTTCAACCTGAAGGATTGATAGAAGAAATTTTCACGGAGTCGGAAGGGCTACGTGCTATCCGGAAAAACGGGCAATACGGCTTTGTTGATTCCCTGGGCAGATTGCGTATTGCGAATCGCTATGATGATGTCAGATCCTTCAGAGAGGAACTGGCGGCAATAAAGATTCTCGGTAAATGGGGATTTATAAATCACAGCGATAACATAGCAGTCCAACCTGTTTATGAAGAGGTCACTGCCTTTCATAATGGAATGTCATTAGTAAGGCAAAAAGGTCTTCAAGGGATTATAAACAAACAGGGAAAGCTAATTCTACCTCCGCGCTATGAATCCATCAAAGTTCTGCCCGATGGAAATTTATTAATACAGCAAAATAAACTTTACGGTCTTGCAGATGCGGCAGGCACAATTCTAATCCACCCGAAATACGACGCCCTGGATGATGTAGGCAACAACTATGTAATTGTTGCGCGTGACGGAAAATACGGTGTAATTTCCGTTGCAGGTATTAGCACCATTCCGTTAATCTATGATTTCATCAGGTATGATCCATTCAATGATTTCTTTATTGCTTTGACGAAATCCAAATGGATGGATTTAAATTAAAACAAGCCTTCTTGGATTATGCCGAACTTGGGGCTACACGCAATCTCACTTTTCTAAGAACTGCAGTGGTCGGGGACGCATAATAAAATTGCCAGCGTGTTGAGCGCTGGCAATTGATGTGAAGAGCAAGAAAAACAGCATTTATTCCTTTTTCTCTGCCCCGGTTGTACCTTTACCCGATCCGGAAATCGCCTGCCTCATTTCAGTATCAGCTTGTACGTTTTGCATCCTATAGTAATCCATAATGCCAAGGTTTCCACTCATGAATGCTGCAGCGATAGCCTTTGGAATTTCAGCTTCAGCTTCGATAACCTTTGCGCGGGCTTCCTGTGCTTTCGCTTTCATTTCCTGATCGAGGGCAACTGCCATAGCCCTTCGTTCTTCTGCGCGTGCTTCTGCAACTTTGAGGTCAGCGGATGCCTGGTCAATCTGAAGTTTTGCGCCGATGTTTGCACCAACGTCTACGTCGGCAATATCGATGGACAGAATTTCAAATGCTGTGCCGGCATCCAGGCCTCTGGATAGGACAAGTTTTGAAATATTATCAGGACTTTCAAGCACTTCTTTGTGTGATTTGGCTGAACCGATGGAAGATACTATACCCTCTCCTACACGTGCAAGGATCGTGTCTTCGCCAGCACCACCTACTAATTGTGCGATACTTGCCCGGACTGTTACCCGTGCAACCGCAATGAGTTGAATACCGTCAGAAGCAACAGCTGCAACTTTTGGCGTAGTAATTACCTTGGGATTAACAGAAATTTGAACAGCCTGAAACACATCACGGCCCGCCAAGTCGATTGCCGTGGCCTGCTTGAAGGTCAAGCTGATGTTTGCCTTGTCGGCCGAAATCAGCGCCCTGATTACATTGGGTACATTCCCCCCTGCGAGGAAATGAGTTTCCAATTCATTGGAAGACAACTTCAATCCTGCCTTGGTCGCGGTGATCAGGGAATCTACGATAATGCGGGGTGGAACTTTCCGGATTCTCATGAATACAAGTTCAAACAGCCCCACCTTCACGCCGGAGAAAAGTGCAGTGATCCAAAGGTTAACCGGAACGAAGTAGAGAAATACAAAGAACAAGACGATCCCGCCTAAGACCAATACGAGTAAAGAGACAGCTTCCATGGGCATTGCTTTATGGGTTTATAGGTTCAACTACAATTTGATGCGATTCAATCTGGGTGATCTTCACTTTTTCACCACGCTCGACATAGTTGCCGGCGGTTTTTACTTCAAAGGTTTTGTTATTAAACTCAGCCTTTCCAATAGGCCTTAAGGTAGAAACCGTGATTCCTTCATCACCAATATGCACAGCGGTCATGATTCCTTCATTCACCTTGCTGTCCATAGACGATTTAAGAGAAAATCTTGACCAGGCACCGGATCGAAAACTATAGAATAGTGCACCAAGCGTAGCGGCAAGCATCGCCAGCAAAAGGTAAAATCCAACCTCATTACCAAATTGGTTGTAACTGATCACAATGCCAACAATGGCGAAGATCAGTCCCAATAGTCCGACAACCGTTGTTCCCGGCACAAATACCAACTCCACTATAATCAGCGTGAGCCCGATAAAAAGAAGCGACAAGATGATTATCCACATTAGCATAAGATAAGTATTGTCAAAAGTACGAATAATTAATGCACTTCTGGTTTGTCTCCCAAACGGTTGAATACGAATTCAAAAGATTAATAGGCTCTGGCAAACAATACCCGCTGGGCGGATGGCTTTCCAGTGTATACGCACTCCCCCGATTCCCCATCTGCAGTAAGCGGAATGCATCGAATAGTGGCTTTCGTCTCCTCTTTGATGGCTGCTTCAGTCTCTGGCGTGCCATCCCAATGGGCAAGTACAAATCCCGTCTTTTCATCCAAAATACGCTTAAAGTCATCGTACGAATCAACCTTAGTAATCATTTCCGTTCTGAACTTCAGCGCTTTTTGGAATATATTCTCCTGTATTTGATCCAGGAGTTTTGGTATACCTGTGCCCACGTCAGCAAGGTTCATCACTTGCTTTTCTTTTGTGTCGCGGCGTGCCACTTCTACAGTTCCGTTCGCTAAATCACGTGGTCCAATGGCAATTCTGACAGGGACTCCTTTAAGTTCCCACTCTGCAAATTTATATCCCGGTTTCTGCGTATCACGGTTGTCAAATTTTACGGTCCAGCCCTGCTGGCGCAGGGTTTTTAAAATTTTATTGACTTCATCTGTTACCATGTTTAATTCATCTTCACTTCTGAAAATGGGGACGATAACAACATGTATGGGTGCGAGCTTTGGCGGTAATACCAGCCCCTCATCATCTGAATGGGCCATAATGAGTGCTCCCATTAGGCGCGTACTTACACCCCAGGACGTTCCCCAGACATAATCGAGTTTACCTTCCTTGTTGGCGAATTTAACGTCAAATGCTTTTGCGAAATTCTGTCCGAGAAAATGCGAAGTGCCTGCCTGCAGTGCTTTCCCATCCTGCATCATGGCTTCAATACAATAGGTATCAATTGCCCCTGGAAACCGCTCCCCCTCCGATTTCTTGCCTTTGATCACAGGCATGGCCATAAACTGCTCCGCAAAATCTGCATATACATCCAACATTTGCAAAGTTTCTTGAACGGCTTCTGCAGAAGAGGCATGGGCGGTATGGCCTTCCTGCCACAAGAATTCTGCCGTACGCAGGAACAATCTTGTGCGCATCTCCCAACGTACTACATTGGCCCATTGGTTTATCAAAAGGGGCAGATCCCGGTAAGACTGAATCCACTTTTTATAGGTATTCCAGATAATGGCCTCACTTGTTGGTCGCACCACCAGCTCTTCTTCCAATTTTGCTTCGGGGTCTACAATAAGCTTACCCGGGTTCTCCGGGTCTGTCTTCAAGCGATAATGGGTAACAATAGCACATTCTTTGGCAAAGCCTTCCGCATTTTTTTCCTCCGCCTCAAACATGCTTTTGGGCACAAAAAGGGGGAAATAGGCATTGAGATGACCTGTATCTTTGAACATTTTATCCAGTGCTGCCTGCATTTTTTCCCAAATGCTGTATCCATACGGCTTGATGACCATGCACCCGCGCACATCGGAATGTTCGGCGAGGTCCGCTTTTTTTACTAATTCGTTGTACCACAACGAGTAATCTTCACTGCGGCTTGGTATTTCTTTACCCATGGTTGGTATAATTATTGTAGCTAAAATATAAGAAAGGCAAATATAATTTTACAGCTCCAAATACAACTTAAATTCTGTACCTTTATAGACACTTTTCCAACGATTTGACGTTTTACAGTTGACGGGATGGTTAAAAACCGAATAGATATGAAAAACAAGGTCTTAATGCTTAATCTGGCTGCATTGCTATTTGCATCTGCAACCTTGGCGCAAAACGTAGAGAATGATGATATGTATTTCAATGCATCAGATCGGGCAAAGCTCAAAGCGCAAAAAGTCAGTGAGCAACCAACGTATTCTGCCAGTGTAAAATCGAAGAAAAGTGAGGTCTTTGAGGATGTGGTGTATACAAATCCTACTGATACTTATTCGGCCCGGAATGTCAACCCTGAATTTGCTGCACGCGCTAATTCTCAGACCGCGCAAGCCGATGATCAGGATTATTTTGTTAACAACTATCAATACAAGGCTTCCTCAAACCTGAATAACTGGAACAACGCTTTCAACAGTATGTACAATAACCCCATGTACAACTCAAATTATTATGGATCTTCAATAAATTCATGGAACAGCCCCTATTACGGTAGTGCCTATGATAGTTGGGGAAATCCCTGGTGTAACCCCTATTACAGATCTGGCTGGTCAAGTTCATTCAGCTATTACATGGGGAGCAACTGGAACTATGGATGGGGAGGAATGGGTATGGGCATAGGTTATGGCTATGGAAATTATGGTTATGGCTATCCGTACATGAATTCATGGGGATCTTCATATGGCTATGGCGGTGGCTTCTACTACCCGAGTACCATAGTAATTGTAAATAGCAATAATTATGGAGAACCAGGCCACGGTGTTGCTTATGGAAAGCGCGCTACCAGAGGGAGCATGGCAACTTCGACCCAAGAAGTTAGTAACAATCGCTCCAGACCAAGTTATGTAGCTACTCCTACGGATGGCAGGATTGCAGATGGTGGTCGTGTCTCGTCCACTAGCAGGCCCCAAGGTCAGGTGGATTATTACAATCGCAGCTGGAGGAATTCACAACAAAGCGGTACATATCCGTCGAGAAGTTCTTCCAATAACAGTAGTTGGAATAACACCAACAGCGGCAACACCTACAACCGCTCGAGTTCTTTTGGCGAATCGAACTCGTCTTACAGTAGACCCAGTGGCGGCAGCTCAATTAGTTCTGGAGGAGGAACACGAATGAGTGCACCGGCAAGTTCAGGTTCTGGCGGCAGATCAAGAGGTAGGGATTAATTAAACTATTTATTCTGACGAATGATTTTTGAGCGTAAATTCTTTGCCCTCCTGGGAATGCTATGGTTTATTGCTTCGGCATCCATAGCACAAAGTTATGTTGAGTCTGCCCTGCTTTTCGGCAGAAACGTACCGGGGGGTAGCGCCCGTATTCAGGGCATGGCAGGAAGTCAGATCGCTTTAGGTGGTGACTACAGTTCTTTGCAATCGAATCCTGCGGGGCTGGGTATGTACAACAGATCTGAAGTTACCCTGACGCCTGGATTCTCTTCCTACAATACAGAAGCGCAGTACCTAGGCAATACCGATAATGCCTCAAAGTCTTCAGTGAATATTCCGGGTTTGAGTTTTGTGTTTCACATGCCGCTGGACAAAAATGGATTTGTAGGAGGTTCTTTTGGAATCAGCATGAGCCGAACAAACGATTTTAACAGATCCATGACCTACCATGGCACAAACGACGAAACCTCGATAATCGATTATTTCATTGATGATGCCTATGGCGCGACCACCATTCAATTCGAAGGCTCAAAATATAATACACCGACAGGGTTAGGGTATTACAATTATCTTATTGGCCCTTGGGACTTGCTTGATCCCACATTCCCAGACGATGAGTACTTCTCTGACGTAACAACTATACCTGATCAACGGGAGGACATACAAACAGAAGGAATTACGAATCAATGGAATTTCTCCTATGGTGCAAATTTTAAAGATATAGTTTTCCTGGGTGCAGGGATCGGCGTTTCTTCGCTCCATTACAAATCACATAAGGTTTACACGGAAACATTTGATGATCCTTATCTCAACGACCTTCGTCTTGACGAGCTGCTTGATTCAAAGGGAACCGGCGTAAACGTAACGTTAGGACTAATAGTGAGGCCTGTAAATTTTGTTCAAGTAGGCGCATCTTTTACAAGCCCCACCTATTACAATTTTGTCGAAACCTATAGTGCGGATATGAATACCAGCTGGAAGAGCTTCGACTACTATGGCGATGGGTCCAAAATCCTGAATAATGAGTCGGCCTCGACTGATCTCGTTACTTCTGATTATGGATTAACCACACCGATGAAATTTAGTACGGGTATCGCATTTATTTCCAAGTACGGCCTCATCACGGGAGATGTTGAATTTACAAACCCGGCGAAAGCGAAATACTCCTCCAACACTGCTGGTGTCTCCTTTACACAGGAGAATGATGATATTCGGGCGGTTTACAAATCAGTAGTGAATTATCGAATCGGGGGAGAATTTCGATATCAGGTCTTCCGCGTAAGAGCGGGATATGGCATTCAGGCCAGTACCTATGAGGCAAGTTTCGACCTTGACAACAGCATCAAGACAATCAGTGGCGGATTGGGTGTAAGGCTGAAAAGATTCTTTGTCGATTTTGCGCTGGTGCAAAGGAGTGGCAAGAATCTCTATCAGCCGTATGCTTTCTATAACTATGATCTTTCCAACCCCACTGTATCGTTAAAAAATAAAACGACAAGCGGCATGCTAACCTTAGGGTTTACTTTCTAAGGCGGATTGCTTCTATCAACTTTGTCAGGTTAGCATTTTCCACGGTGATGTTTGCCTG
>Ga0224510_10000747_pt1 | contig 23333 bp, 22 predicted proteins | sample SF_May12_sed_USG_FD_170161 | JGI IMG/M metagenome (GOLD analysis project Ga0224510, IMG submission 170161) | Sediment microbial communities from San Francisco Bay, California, United States - SF_May12_sed_USGS_4_1 | ecosystem: Environmental > Aquatic > Marine > Sediment | place: USA: California... | reverse complement strand
GGAGCAAGGAGCCGCTTAGCTGTCCTGAACGGCAAGATTAACCTGCTCCGCCGCCGCCCCGCCGCCCTTGACATATCTCTTCCGCAACAGCGCAAAAGCCTCCTCTTCCGGGGGGCGCACCGCCAGGGTCAGCACCTTTTCGTTTTCCCCCCGCAGCATGGCGAGCAAACGATGCCCCGCCACCTTGGCTGCCGGTTCCTGCCAGTCGAAATAATCCCGAAACTTCCCCCCCGCCTCCTGATTCTTTTTCACCACCCGGGAGACGATCACCCCCTTGCCGGTAAAGAGGTAGCGCAAGCCGGACCGGGCCGCAGGATCTTCGTTGATCCATTCCGCGATGATGTCCCGGGCTCCGGCCAGGGCCTCGTCCTCGGTAGCTACCCCTTTGGCCGGGTCGATGAATCGTGCCGGATTGAGCGGGCTCTGATCCTGACGGAAGATGGCCCGGGCCAGGGGTTCGAGCCCCTTTTCCATGGCAATGATGCTTCTGGTCCTGCGCTTGGGCCGGTGCGGCAGGTAAAGATCTTCCAGGATGGTCAGATTGGCGGCGGCAAGAAGGGCCTGGTGCAGCTTCGGCTCCAGCAGCTCCCGTTCGCTTAAAGATCCGATGATCGCCTGCCGCCGTTTGTCCAGTTCCGCCAATTGCAGGAGCCGATCCCGAACCGCGGCGATCTGGATTTCATCCAGCAAGCCGGTGGCCTCTTTCCGGTAGCGGGCGATAAACGGCACCGTGCCCCCGTCAGCTAACAGGGTGGCCACGGCCGCCACCTGACCGGTCTTGATCTTCAGCTCTTGGGCAATGATTTCCTGATATTGATTCATGGTTGCTTTTGTATTCATATTTGCGCGGCAACGCCAATTGTTTTTTGCTTTCTGCTGCATTGGTTTTATTTTAGGCAAGGGCGCCATGCCCTTTCCCCCCATCATATCACTTTGCATCCCCCGGCGAATATGGTCAAATGCCGGACAACGATTCGTTCATGCCTGACTGAAAAAAAACAAAACGCTGTCACTGACAGCTGTATTGATACAGCAAGGAAAAGCACATGGGAAACCCTCTGCAGGAACAGCTTCTCAAGGCAGGGCTGGCCAGTAAAAAACAGGCCAAAAAGGCTGAACACGAAAAACGAATCAGCCGCAAGCAGAACAACGGCCAGCCAACCGCCGCAGTGAGCAACGCGGCGCGGGAAGAACAGGCAGCCAAGGAGCAGCGCAACCGCGAGCTCAACCTCCAGCGCGCCGAAGAGACCCGGCTGCGGGAGCAGAAGGCCCAGGTAAAACAGCTCATCGAGACCAACCGCTTACCCCAGGATAGCCGGGGCGAGCCGTACCACTTTGCCGAGCAGAACAAGATCAAGCGGATCTTCGTCTCCGAGGAGATGGGTGACCAGCTCAGCCGCGGCCAATTGGCCATTGTCAGGCTCGGCCCCGGCTACGAGGTGGTCCCGGCCAAGGTAGCCCGCCAGATCGCCGGCCGGGACAAGGAGGCGGTGATCGTCTTTCATGAAAAACCATAAGGGGCCACATTTGCTCAGGCGCTGTCACACTCCTTTAGGGGAAGCGACATAGCATGAAAAAGTCGGGACGATATACAACCACGGGTTTGGCTGAGGATCAGTACGAGGAGGGGTCGCACGGGCTGGTGCTCAAAAATTCCCTTCATCTACGGGATAAGCAGGTCATCGAAGAAGTTGAAACCAGGGAACTCTATCGTGTCACTGATAGGTTAACGGAGATATACGACCAAAATCACCGTTTCACTACGGCCGATATCTGTTCCATGCATAAAAAGTGGCTCGGTACGGTCTACGAGTGGGCTGGAAAGTACCGTCAGGTGACGATGAGCAAAGGGGGCTTCACTTTTGCCTTGCCCAGGGTTATTCCGCAACTGATGGCGGATTTTGAGAAAAACGAACTGAACCGATTTACCCCCTGCAACTTCAAAAACCAAACGGAGCAGGCCCAGGCCCTGGCGATTGTACATACGGAACTTTTACTCATCCATCCCTTTCGGGAAGGAAACGGCAGATTATCGCGACTCCTGGCAACACTCATGGCCCTGCAGGCCGGATTGCCGCCCTTGGATTTCAGTGAATTTGAAGGGGGAAGAAAAGAGGAATATTTTACCGCCGTCCGCCAGGGGATGGCAAGAGACTACCGGCCGATGGAGAAATTCTTCAATGCGGTGATTGCTCGGACTCTTCAGGCTTATGAGGAGAAATAACCGTTGATCCGGTGACCTTTTCTTTGGCGACATAAACGCCTTCGATGGCCGAGGATGATGAGACGCTGGACCACAGCCCTTTTTCCCGGACCAGCAGATTTTTCAGATAAGGATTGGTTTCTTTCAGGCTTTTCGTACGCATAATAAATAATATACCCGAAACGAAGCAATAATACACTCGATTCATGATAGCTGTAATTCCGAGAGTGGACGAGCTCAGGAAGCATCGGACCGGAGAAATAAACAAGGGGAAGGTGGCACAACAATGGCTCAACCGCACAAAGACCCCCAACCGACCAAAAAGCGTCAACCGCGCGGCTTGCCCATCCTCCATGAAGACAAGGATATTCTCGTGGTCGCGAAGCCGTCCGGGCTGCTGACCATCGGCACCGATCGGGAAAAATCGAGAACAGCCCATTATCTGCTCAATGATTATGTCCGCAAGGGCGATCCGAAATCGCGAAACAGGGTGTATGTGGTCCATCGCCTGGACAAGGACACCTCCGGCATCCTGATTTTTGCGAAAAGCGAACAGGCCAAGAAATACCTGCAGGAGCATTGGGAGGATACGGACAAGCATTATCTGGCCATCGTCCACGGACGGCTGACCCCCAAAGAGGGAGAGATCACCTCCTACCTGACCGAGAATGCAGCGCAGAAGGTCTATTCAACCCCGGACCCAGCCAAGGGCAAGCTCTCCCGTACGGCCTACAAAGTATTAAGAGAGAACAAAGGATTAAGCCTGGTGGATATCCATCTCCTCACCGGCCGCAAGCACCAGATTCGGGTGCATTTCGCGGAAAAGGGCCATCCCGTCGCAGGGGACAAGAAATACGGCAACACCCCACTGGCCTGCAAACACCTCGCTCTCCATGCCCGATCGATATCATTTATCCACCCCTACAGCGGCAAGGAGATGAGCTTTGACCTCGGGATGCCGGAGGAATTTGTCCGGCTGCTCGGCAAATAATGGCGGGGATGATTATTGACCCGACAGATTGTCGGCCGGAACAGGGCAACGGGGATTGTTTTTTTTATGAATGGGGATAAGAAATTATGCCTGACTTCCCCGTTTTCCCAGGCAGGGATCGGTTTTTTTCTGACCCTGCTCCCATTAAGCATGGTTCTGTTGAGGTGAGACGTGTCAGAGCATAAACCTGTCGGCCTGGAGGAAAAAGGCATCGATGTCCCCTACGAGCGGCTCGACCCGGAGACGCTACAGAATGTGATCCAGGAGTTTGTCACCCGGGACGGGGCCGATTGGGGTGAGGCCGGGGGGACGCTTGAGGAGAAGGTCGCACAGGTCATGCAGCAACTGCGCAGCCGCAAGGTGAAGATCGTTTTCGAGCTGAATTCGCAAACGGCGAATATTGTTGTCAACCGCTGAATCAGGGCTGCGCCACGGTACCCCCATTTGCCGGGGTGGGATGGGGCCTCTTGGCAGACTCCTTGGTCTTCATGAGAAAAGGCCGGGGAGTGCTTGCCGGAATCAAAACCGTGATCATATGCTCCCGTGGTGTTCAATGGTGGGCGATACTGGGATCGAACCAGTGACCCCTGCCGTGTGAAGGCAGTGCTCTCCCGCTGAGCTAATCGCCCTGATATTTCATTGAAAAATAATACATTCCGCCGGCCTCAACAACCGAACTTTGCGATTGCAAAAGAAACTGGGGAGTCCCCCTAATTTTCTTTCAGATATCGAGATGTTCACTCAGCAGGTTCACCGTTGTCAGGTCATCCCCCACTTTCGCCGGAGGCGAGCAGGTTCATGGTCAAACGGATCAGCAGCTCCTTCTGCTTGGGATCGCTTTCGGCGATCAGCAGGGCCAGGGCGACCAACCCATTATCGTTGATGCCGGACCTGTCGAGCAGGTGGTTTTCCCGCAGGAAGAGCAGAAAGAGGAACGAGCCGATGCGTTTGTTCCCGTCACTGAATGGGTGATCCTTGATGACGAAATAGAGGAGATGGGCCGCCTTTTCCTCGACGCTGGGGTAGAGATCCTGGCCGCCGAAGGTCTGGTCGAGATTGCCGAGGATGGACTGGAGAGCGTGCTCCCGCTCCCGACCGAACAAATCGGTACCCTCGCCCCGTCTGGTCAACTCGGACTTCAGGGCGGTGATGGCTACCCGGGTCTGGTGATAATCAAGGGATTTTCCCGCTCCGTGCCGATCCTTTGGCAACTCCAACCTGTCTTCATCGTATTGCAGAAGCAGCGACCAGGACTTGGCATAGCGGTTCACCACCTCCAGAACCGCCTTGCCCTCGTCCGTCACCAGCTCATGGCGCTGCAAGGTGCGGGACAGCAGTGCCACAGCCTGCTCCATCTCGCTAAGCCCCTTCTCAGCCAGACGGCGCTGATTCACCGTATAGCCCTGGATAAGATGCTGCTTCAAAACATTGGTAGCCCAGACACGAAACTGGGTGCCGCGTTTGGCATTGACCCGATATCCCACGGCAATGATGGCATCCAGATTGTAGTAGTTCGTCTGATATGTTTTGCCGTCTGCGGCAGTATGTGCAAATTTTGCACATACTGAATCCCTTTCCAGTTCTTCGGTGCGAAAAACATTGTTAATATGCTTGGTTACAACGCTTCTTTCCGTCTCAAAAAGCTCGGATATCTGTTTCTGCGTGAGCCAGACCGTCTCATCCTGAAGATGAACTTCGAGTGAACTGCGGCCGTCTTTATCTTGAAAAAGAATAATCTCACCCTGTTCAGGTGGATGGTGCTTGAGTCTTTTCATTTCTTCATTCTTCATTTTGTCTTCCCCAGACAGGACTAAAGCTGGTTTTTCAACGCCTCACGGGTTTCGGCGACTTCTGCCATAATCTTTTTATATTTCATCAGCATCTCGTCAGGATCGTGGCTTTCCAGCTCGCCGACATGGGGGTTCTTGATATCGAGATTGTAGCCGGAAGCCTTGAGCTGCTCGATAGCCACCTTCCAGGCGTATTCGTCCTCTTTGCGGTTCTCCCACCAAACCTTTTCCGGACCGAACTCTTCGGTTCGCATGGGTTTATTATACCAGAGATGATTGATATTTCCCTGATCGAAAACAGCGCAGGCGAGTCCATGTTATGTTCTCTGCAGTAAGAAACAGCATCTGGATATTTATGTCTATTTTTGTTATGAGAAATAAAAAGAGATAATCGAACATATTGCCGCCACTCCTGCTTTTCATTTGCAAACAACACCCCCGACGCATCCCATAAGATCTGCGCACCATCGGGGGTTACTCATTCACCCAAAGGTATACGCGCTTGCCTGTGACCTCCCCATCTTTCCCCGCCCCATTATGTCGCTGATCGCTCTCTGGCTGGAAAGCCTAATCACCCCCTGTCCCCGCTCTCTCCGGAGGATGGGTTTTCTCCGCGAACAGCTGGCCATCGAAGCCCGTTACCGACGCAACCACGCCGGCTGGGAACCGCACCTCACACGGAGCCGCGCCGCCATCCTCGCTGCGGTCGACTCCTGCCCCCAGCACCGCACCGCCCTGATCTTAGGGGGCGGCCTGATCAACGATGTTCCCCTGGCTGAGCTGGCCGACCGTTTCCAGCAGGTGGTCCTGGCCGACATCCTGCACCTGCCCAAAAACCGGCGCAAGGCCGAGGCCGTGGCCCCCAACATCACCTGTCTTGATTTCGACTGTACCGGAGCGGTGGAACAACTGTACCAGCAAGGCAACACCCTGGACGACGAACCGGCGCTGGCCCTGTTTCGCCAGGCCTCGCCAACCCTGCCCCCCGCTCTCGCCTCGGGCTGCGACCTCACCGTCTCCGTAAATCTTGCCTCCCAGCTCGGTTACCTGCCTGCCAAGTGGCTGGAAAAAGGGCGTCCCCGGAACGAGGAGTTTTCCCTGCACCTTCGGAGGGCTGCGGCGCTGCGCCATCTCGAATGGCTACAGAACCTCCCCGGAGTGCGCATCATCATTGGCGACCGCGCCCTGGTGGTGCGGGGATTGAATGAAAGCGAGGTGGAGCGGGAGGTTATTCTTGGGGAGGAGGATTTGGAGCCGCCTCGTGATAGTTGGGTGTGGCGATTCGCCCCGGCACCGGAATGGGATCGGCGGTACCACCTGGAACTTGAGGTTGGCGCCTATATTCTTGGGAGTCGGCCCGATGGAATCACCGGAAATTGAAAAAATCTGGAGAGATGCCTCGTATTCTTTCTGTATTGGTATAGAGGATAAAACCTGCTAGGATACTCCGGCGATGTAGGTGGAGTTAAAAAATGAGCTGGGGGCGGGTATGGCGAGAAGGAGAAGGCAAAGCGTTTTTGAGGATCTTGTTGAAATTGCCTCAAAATTACCGTGGAAGGTGGGCTTGGTTTTAGCGTTTGTATCCTATCTGGTTCTGCATGCGGTGGCGGGGATTAAGGTTGACCAGCCAGCCAATGTCGGCACCATGGGAAACTTCATGATCAAGCAATTCGCTGTTACTTTTGCTGCCTTCGGGCAGGTGCTTTTGCCTTTTTGTTTTCTGATTGGTGCGGGGTGGTCTTTTTTTAAACAGCGGAAAAATGAACAGCTCTACGAGTCCATAGCCACCCACACTCCAACCGAGACGAAAAGTTCCGCCTTGCAGGCAGTTGAGAGGTTATCCTGGCAGGAATTCGAACTGCTTGTTGGAGAGTCTTTCCGGCGCAAGGGTTATACGGTAAAAGAAACAGGCGGTGGCGGCGCTGATGGCGGTATCGATCTTGAGATGAGCCTGAACGGCCAGAAGTATCTGGTGCAGTGCAAACAATGGAAGGCCTTCAAGGTCGGGGTACAGGTGGTGCGGGAATTCTTTGGGGTGATGGTGGCCAATAGCGCAAAAGGGGGATTTGTCGTTACCTCCGGTGTCTTTACCGATGATGCAGTGAGCTTTGCTGAAGATAAAAATATTACGCTCATCGATGGTCGGAAGCTGGTGAAGATAATCAGTGGTGTCCAGGTCCTTCAGCCGCTTAAAAAAGAGGATGTTTCTCCATCGGGACTCGAAGGCACCCACGGATCGAACAAAGGGACGAACGCATCACCGTTTTGCCCGAAATGTAATAATGCCATGGTGAAAAGAATCGCTAAGCAGGGGGCAAATGCCGGCAAAGAGTTTTGGGGCTGCTCGCAGTACCCAAAGTGTAAAAGTGTGATTGCAATAACCACATAAAATATGTGGTTATTGCCGTATAAAAAAGGGGAGTGTCCTTAATCTCCCTCGGATTTGACAGAATTCCACCGAGCCGCAGAAAAAACAGTTTCAAATATCGCAAATTGCGATATGATGGATTGAGCCATGCACGTGATCGCCAAGAAAGCGCTGGAGGATTTCTGGAAAATTCACCCCGCCGCCAAATCTCCCCTGGAATCTTGGTACAGGGTGGTCAGCAGATCAAGCTTTTCGAGCTTCAGCGACGTGCGGGAAACATTCCGATCGGCCGACTACGCGGATGCGTACACGATTTTCGATATAGGCGGCAAGAGCTTCCGGATCATCGCCGTGATCCACTACAACCGGCAAAAAGTCTACATCCGGCATGTGTTCACCCATCCCGAGTATGACCGCTGGTGCAAACAGAACAGGAGTAAAGGAAAATGATCCCCGCAGGCCATGCCATTGATCCGGCTGTAATCGCTCCGGCGTGGCGCTCGTTGCAAGAAGCGCTGCCGGTCCGCCTTGCGCCCATCCGCACCGAGGCACAACTTGAAGAGGTGGTTGCGTTGCTGCACAGCCTCATCGATGCAGTCGGCGACGACGAAGGCCATGAGCTGGCTGATTTTCTCGATCTGGTCGGACAACTGGTCGAGGATTACGAGACACAACATCATCCCGTTCCAGAGGCGGAACCACGAGCCGTTCTCCGGTTCTTCATGGAGCAACACGGACTCAAGCAGACCGATCTGTCCGAGGAGATCGGCGGGCAATCCGTGGTAAGCGAGATACTGACGGGAAAACGCGAGATCAACGCCAGACAGGCCAAGGCCCTGGCAGCCCGCTTCAGGGTTTCCCCGGCGGTTTTTATTTGAGCACATTCAAAAACAAAAATATATAGACAGGAATTAAGTATTGTGTCCCAGGAATTTCGGAATGGTCGAGAAATATTCCGTTAGGATTTTTTAGCGGTTCACCACACATATAAAATAAACCTGTCCCGGTTTCTTCAACATAACAAGGCACCTTTTCATGACCATCAACTTCTCCCAGACCGCCGCTTTTATCTGGGCCGTGGCCGATCTTTTGCGCGGTGATTTCAAGCAGAGCCAGTATGGCCGCATTATCCTGCCCTTTACCCTGCTGCGTCGTCTTGAGTGCGTGCTGGAAAAGAGCAAGGCTGCGGTGCTGGCCAAGCATGCCGAGGTCAGCAAGATGGGGCTGCCGGAAGAGGCTTACGAAAAGCTGATGCTGCGGGCCACGGACGAGAAGTTTTTCAACATCTCGCCCATGGATCTTTCCAAACTGGGGGAGTCGGGCATCAAGGACAACCTGGAGAAATACATCCAGTCCTTTTCCAAGGATGCCCGGGAGATCTTCGAATACTTCAAATTCCCCGAATTCATCGGTCAGCTCAATGACGCCAACCTGCTTTACAAGGTGGTGCAGAAGTTCGCCAACACCGATCTCCATCCCGAAGCGATCTCCAACTATGAGATGGGACTGGTGTTCGAGGAGCTGATCCGGCGTTTTGCTGAGAGTTCCAATGAAACCGCAGGTGAGCACTTCACCCCCCGTGATATCGTGCATCTGACCACCTCCCTGGTCTTTATGGAGGATGACGACTTATTGACTCAGGACGGCATCATTCGCACCATCTATGACCCGACGGCGGGGACTGGAGGTTTTCTTTCAAGTGGCATGGAATACGTCCACGAGAGAAGTCTTGGAAAGGTGGTGATGCGCGCCTTCGGCCAGGAACTCAACCCCGAATCCTATGCCATCTGCAAGGCGGATATGCTCATTAAGGGGCAGGAGGTTGACCGCATCAAGCTGGGCAACACCCTCAGCAACGATCAGCTCTACGCGGACAAGTTCGACTACATGCTCTCCAATCCGCCCTTCGGGGTTGACTGGAAAAAGGTCGAAAGGGAGATCCGGGACGAACACACCCTCAAAGGGTTTGCCGGCCGCTTCGGCCCTGGCTTGCCTCGGGTGTCGGACGGTTCCCTGCTCTTTCTCCTGCACCTGATCAGCAAGCTGCGCGATACCAAGGACGGCGGCAGCCGGATCGGCATTATCCTCAACGGCTCTCCGCTCTTTACCGGCGGCGCGGGCAGCGGCGAGAGCGAGATCCGCCGCTACATTTTGGAGACTGATCTGCTGGAGGCGATTATCGCCCTGCCCACCGATATGTTCTACAACACCGGCATCGCCACCTATGTCTGGGTGCTCTCCAACAAGAAAGACCCGGAGCGCAAGGGCAAGGTGCAGCTCATCAACGGCGTCAACCTCTGCTCCAAGATGCGCAAGTCGCTCGGCGCCAAACGCAATGTCATGAACGATGATGATATCGCCACCATCACCCGCGCCTTTGGGCAATTTGAGGCGATTGACACGGTTGCCCTGGACAAGCCCGAGGAGCTGAAAAGCAACCGGGGCCGCCAGGCCGAAAACCCGAAAGCCCCTGAAGCCAAGACCTTTGCCAGCAAGATTTTCGCCACCACCGATTTTGGCTACCGCCGCATCACCGTTGAGCGCCCCTTGCGGCTCTCGGTGCAGTTCACCAACGAGCGGCTGGAAGAGCTGCGCTTTGCCCCCAAGCCGTTTCAGGCGGTGATGAAATGGGCCCACCAGCAGTTTGGCCAAGGCTGGACGGAGGCCAACTACGGTGATCTCTCGGAGGTCGCAGTCGAAGTTCGGGCGCACATCAAGGCGAATTTCACAGACCTGAAAGAGAAGCAGATCAAAGATCTCCTCAGCCCCAAGCTGTGGCGGGAGCAGAAGGAACTATTGCATAAAGCGCAACAGTTGCAGGCCACCCTGGCCAAACAGATGGGCGCGACCGCGATTGTCGCTGGGCAGTGCGATGATTTCAACCTCTTTGAAGAGCAGTTGAAAAAGGCGCTCAAGACTTCGGGGGTGACGCTGGACACCAGAGAGAAAAAGCAGCTTCTCGATGCGGTGAGCTGGAAGAACCCAGAAGCCGAACGGGTGATCAAAAAAGTCCACAAGGAGAAGGCCAAACCGCTTTATGGACTATTTGCGGTGGCGGGCAAGGTTATTGAGTTTCAGGCCGATGGCGACCTGCGCGACAACGAGAACATTCCCCTTGATCCCTCCCGCAGTGTGACCGAGGCTGTGGAGGAATATTTTCACAAGGAAGTCGCCCCCCATGTGCCAGACGCCTGGATTGATGCGGGTAAGCGGGATGAGAAGGATGGGGAACTGGGCATTGTCGGCTACGAGATTCCCTTTAATCGGCATTTCTATGTCTACACCCCGCCGCGTTCGCTGGAAGAGATTGACCGGGATCTGGATGTTGTCAGTGGGGAGATCATGGCTTTACTCCGAGAGGTGCATGGATGAGTGTCACCCTTGACCGTTTAATCACCTGGCTTGCAACTCCTTCCGAAACAGAGCATCTGGAATTTAAGGAGGCCAAGACCCAGTATAGCTCGATCAAGCTTTTTAAATATTGTGTGGCCCTGGCCAATGAAGGCGGTGGCCATCTTATTCTTGGCGTCACCGATAAACCACCGCGCCGGGTGGTCGGCTCCCAGGCGTTTCAGAATCTGGAGGAGATCCGGGCCAAACTTGTTTCCAAGCTGCAGATTCGGGTTGAGGTGGATGAGCTGCATCATCCTGATGGTAGGGTCTTGATCTTTTCCGTACCCGCAAGGCCCAAGGGCGCGCCGCTCCATATAGACGGCCAATATCTGATGCGGGCAGGCGAAGAGTTGGTTCCCATGACTGCTGATCGCTTGCAAGCGATCTTTGCCGAAGGCCAGTCTAATTTTGAGGAGCGCATCGCCCTTGGTGGCCTAGCCGCCGCTGATGTGGTCCGCCTCCTTGACAGCCAGAGTTATTTTGACCTCGTGAGACTGCCCTACCCTGTTGACCGGCAAGGAGTATTGGAGCGCTTTAGCCGAGAGAGATTGATCGTCAAGAAAGGGGACCGCTTTTCCATTACCAATCTCGGCGCCTTGCTCTTTGCCAAGGATCTGGGAGAATTTGATCTGTTGTCTCGCAAGTCGGTGCGGGTCACCACCTATGAAGGGCTTGATAAGCTGACCACCCTCCGGGATATTACCGGAGTGAAGGGCTATGCCGTCGGTTATGAACGGCTGGTTGACTATGTTAACAGCCAGATTCCTGCCAATGAGGTCATCGGCAAGGCCCTGCGGGAATCTGTCCCCATGTACCCCGAGATCGCCATTCGTGAACTGGTGGCCAATGCCCTTATCCATCAAGATCTTGAACAAACCGGCGGTTCGGTGGCCATCGACATCTATGCCAATCGGCTGGAGATCAGTAACCCGGGGGTGCCCTGCATTGAACCTGATCGATTTATTGACGAATATCGGTCCCGCAATGATCGGTTAACCGATCTCATGCGCCGCCTGCGGATCTGTGAGGAAAAAGGCAGCGGCATCGATAAGGTCATCAGCAGCGTCGAGGACTACCAGTTGCCTCCCCTGGACATCCGGGTGGGGCAAGCACGCACCACTGTGGTGTTGTTCGGTCATCGGAGTTTCAACGACATGGATCGTGCCGACAAGGTCAGAGCCTGTTATCAGCATTGCAGTCTGCGTTATGTGATGACTGAAAAGATGACCAACCAGAGCCTGCGGGAACGATTCGCTCTGTCCACCAGGCAGGTGGATACGGCCTCCCGGATCATTCGGGATACCATGGACGAGGGGTTGATTAAGCTGGAAGACCCCCAGAGCAGCTCCAAACGCTATGCCAAATATATCCCCTATTGGGCATAGGGCCGAATCGGCAGGTTTAATTGACCGTTACGTCAACAAAACGAGGGATAGCTTGAAAAAACCAATAAGAACACATAGTTCCAATTTGCACGCTAATGACATCATGAGCTCGTTCAGCCCATTGCACACCGGGAAATCATCCAGGGGATTGAAGAAGTTTGATCGGAATCTGGACGCAGTGAATGGGGAGATTATGGCGCTTCTTCAAGAGGTGCATTCGTAATGGCAGGGCGCTATACAGCATATTCTGCCTATAAAGAGTCAGATGAAAAATGGATTGGGAAGGTTCCCGAGCATTGGGATGTTCAACGCTTAGGCCAGTTCTTCGAGGAACGGCGTGAAAAGGTAAGCGACAAAGACTACCCACCGCTTTCGGTGACCATGAACGGGATTGTTCCTCAGTTGGAAACTGCCGCTAAAACAGATGCTGGCGACAACCGAAAACTGGTCCTGAAAAACGACTTTGTCATAAATAGCCGTTCGGACCGAAAGGGTTCGTCTGGTGTCTCAACACTCGACGGCTCAGTATCGCTCATAAGCATCGTGATGAAGCCTCGTGAAATACGTCCAAGCTATGTGCACCATCTATTGAGGAGTTATCCCTTTCAAGAGGAGTTCTACCGCTTTGGCAAAGGCATTGTTGCAGATCTGTGGAGTACAAATGCTTCGGAAATGCGAAACATAAAGCTCCCCATTCCCAGTCAGCACGAACAAGAACAAATCGCCAACTTCCTCGACCACGAAACCGCCAAAATCGACACCCTGATCGACAAGCAACAACAACTGATCAAACTGCTGCAAGAAAAGCGGCAGGCGGTGATCAGTCATGCCGTCACCAAAGGACTGAACCCCGATGCGGTGATGAAAGATTCCGGTGTTGAATGGTTGGGGAAGGTACCAGAGCATTGGGTGGTGCTTTCACTAGGCAAAATCACAGAGGATAAGTGTGATGGTCCGTTTGGGTCGGGGTTGAAGTCAGAGCATTACACAGAAAGCGGTGTGCTTGTTGTTCGACTACAGAATATTAAAATCGGTGGTTATCACGATGGTGAAGGCGCATATATTCATGAAGAATATTACAAAAACAGCCTTTCTAATCACGATGTTATCGCTGGTGACGTATTAATTGCAGGACTTGGCGATCCAAATAACCCGGTAGGCAGAGCTTGTGTTGCACCAGAAGATATAGCCCCGGCAATGGTAAAAGCTGATTGCTTTCGGTTTAGATTAAATAGCAAGAAAGCCATATCTAGTTTTATAGCTAACCAGCTTTCCGTTAGTGCTTGGGCGGATGCGGGTAGATTGTCCAATGGATCAACGAGAGCAAGAATCCCATTAAATCTTATGGCCACTCGGAAAGTTGCAATTTGTCCGTTGAATGAGCAGTTACGAATAGTTGAACACATAAAAGCATTATCTGAACAATACGACAAAATCGAACTTGAAGCTTCTAAGGCCATTGAGCTACTTCAAGAACGCCGCACCGCCCTCATCTCCGCCGCCGTCACCGGCAAGATCGACGTCCGCAACTGGCAACCCGCCCAAGCCGAAATCCCCAGGGAGGCCAGCGCATGATTGCCAAGACTCCGAAGGCCATCCCCCTGTTCCATGAGATCAAAACCCTCATCGACTCCGCCCGCCAGCGGGCAACGGTGGCGGTCAACGCTGAATTGACTCTGCTGTACTGGCAGGTGGGGCAGCGCATAAATGCCGAGGTACTCAAAGGGGCGCGGGCCGTATATGGCAAGGAGTTGCTGCCGTTGCTGGCCAAGCAGCTGACCGAGCATTACGGTAAGGGTTGGAGCCAGCGTAATCTGGCCAATATGGTCAAGTTTTCTTAGTAATTTCCGGATGTTAAGATTTTGCAGACACTGTCTGCAAAATTGAGCTGGTCGTCTCACCGGGCATTTTATAAATATCATTTCCAGCGGTGAATTGGAAAAGCAGGTGTACCTAGGATGAGCGAGAAAAAAAATCCTCAAGTTCCCATGAGAAGCGAGACCTCCATGGTCCGCTCATCGGCGGCGGAATACCTGACCTTTGTCGCCGCCAGTGGCAAGGGAGGCGTCGAAGCGGTGTACGCTGATGAAAATATCTGGCTGACTCAGAAAATGCTCGGCGCTCTCTACGATGTTGAGACCCACACCATTAACTATCACCTAAAAAAAGTGTTTGCCGATAGTGAGTTGCAAGAAGATTCAGTTATTCGAAATTTTCGAATAACTGCCGCTGACGGGAAAAACTACAACACCAAGCACTACAACCTCGCCGCCATCATCGCCGTCGGCTATAAGGTCAACTCCGAACGCGCCGTGCAGTTCCGCAAATGGGCGACCGCCATTATCCGGGAGTTCACCATCAAGGGCTATGCGATGGATGACGAGCGTCTGAAAAATGACGGCTCCATCCTCACCGCGAAGTATTTTGAAGAACAGTTGCAGCGCATTCGGGAGATCCGTCTCTCAGAGCGCAAGTTCTATCAGAAAATCACTGACATCTACTCGACCTCCGTCGACTATGACGTGACGGCCCAAGCCACCAAGCGTTTTTTCTCTACCGTGCAAAACAAACTCCACTGGGCCATCCACGGCCAGACGGCGGCGGAAGTCATATACCACCGCGCCGATGCCGAAAAGGACAACATGGGGCTGACCACATGGAAGGACGCACCGAGAGGAAAAATTCAGAAATTCGACGTCACTGTCGCTAAGAACTACCTGACCGAAAACGAAATGGCGCAATTGCAGCGGCTGGTTTCGGCCTATCTGGATCTAGCGGAAGACATGGCGCTGCGCCAGATCCCACTGACCATGCAGGATTGGGAAACACGCCTGAACCGCTTCATCGAAGCTACCGACCGGGAAATTCTGCAGGATGCGGGCAAAGTAACAGCGGAGATCGCCAAAACCCATGCCGAAAGCGAGTTCGAGAAATATCGCATCGTCCAGGACCGTCTGTTTGAAAGCGATTTCGATCAGATGATCAAACGGATCAAGGACGAAAAATGATCCGATTGTCTCTGCGTTGCGGAGACAATTGAGTTTGCTATGATTGTGCACGCGCTGAGTGCACAATTGGTGGCGTGGGCATAAGTGAGGCACGAACCGCATCAATCCGAACCGCATCCTACTGGGAACAGGGATATATATGACCGGTAAATCTCAAGAATCCGTCTTCCAAACTGATATCATCAACCAGATGCTCAGCAACGGCTGGCGGATGGGTTCGCCGAACGGTTACAACCGCGAACTGGCGCTGTACGAAGAGGACGTGCTCGGTTTCGTCAAGGAGACCCAGGACGAGCAGTGGCAAAAATACTGCAAGCTCTACCCGCAAAACCCCGAAAAGAACTTTTTGGAACGGGTCGCCGCCCAGCTGGGCAAAGCCGACCCCAACGGGGCCAACCGCGAACTGCGCACCTTCGGCACCCTGGGGGTGTTGCGCCACGAACTGCGGGATCGCGGCACCCGCTTCACGCTCTGCCAGTTCAAGCCGGAACACGACCTCAACCCCGACACCCTGGCCCGCTACCAAAAGAACCGGCTGCGGATCGTGCCGGAGCTGGTTTACAGCCCCTATGCCACCGAAGAGCATCTGACTGCAACCGGCACAAAGGCCAAGGCTTGGCGCATCGATCTGGTGCTGTTCGTCAACGGTCTGGCGATTGCCACCCTGGAGTTGAAATCGGAATTTAAGCAGGCGGTGGAAAACGCCATCAAGCAGTACAAACGCACCCGGTTGCCCAAGGACCCGGTCACCAAGAAGCCGGAACCGCTGCTCACCTTCAAGCGCGGGGCGCTGGTCCATTTTGCCGTGAGCCAGTACGAGGTCTACATGGCCACCCGGTTGGCCGGAGACGAGACCTATTTCCTCCCCTTCAACAAGGGAACCAGGGAGGGAGCCGCAGGCAACGACATCCCCGAAAACCCCAACGAATACGCCAGCGGCTACCTGTGGAACGAGGTGCTGCTGCCTGATAATCTGCTCAATATCCTTGCCCGTTACGTGCATCTGCAGATCGAAGAGGTCGAAAACTGGCAGGGCAAGAAATCGAAAAAAGAGACCCTGATCTTCCCCCGTTACCATCAGTGGGATGTGGTCAACCGGCTGCTGGCCGCCGCTCGGAGCGAGGGGGCGGGGCATAAATACCTGATCCAGCACAGCGCCGGTTCGGGCAAGTCCAACTCCATCGCCTGGACCGCGCATCAGCTCTCCTCGCTCTATACGGCATCAGGGGAGAAGCAGTTCCATTCGGTGATCGTGGTCACCGACCGCACGGTGCTGGACGACCAGTTGCAGGATACCATCTACCAGTTTGAACACGCCGATGGGGTGGTGGGCCGGATCAATCGCGAAATCGGCGACGGTTCCAAGTCGGAGAAGCTGGCCCAAGCGTTGGAGAATAGCCAGCCGATCATCATCGTCACCATCCAGACCTTCCCCCATGTGCTCAAGGCCATCGAGAACAGCGTCAGCCTGAAGGAACGGTGCTATGCGGTTATTGCCGACGAGGCGCACTCATCACAGTCCGGTTCCACGGCGCGGCAGTTGAAAGAGGTGTTGCAGATGGAGGAGAGTGCGGACGAGGAGGAGCTCTCTTCGGAAGATATTCTCGATGCCACCGTGGCTGCTCGGAGCAACAATGCCAACTTAAGTTACTTTGCCTTTACTGCTACTCCGAAACCGAAAACCCTGGAGCTGTTCGGCCGCTTGCCGGACCCGACGCTGCCGCCCTCCAAACAGAACAAGCCCGTGGCCTTTCATGTGTACTCCATGCGCCAGGCGATTGAGGAGGGCTTTATCCTCGATGTGCTCAAAAACTATACCAACTACAAGGTGGCCTACCAACTGGCGCAGCGCATCCAGGCCAAGGACCAGGAGGTCGACAGCAAGAGGGCCAAGGTCAAGCTCAACCAGTGGGTGCGGCTGCATGATTACAACATCGCCCAAAAGGTGCAGGTGATCGTGGAGCATTTCAAGGACAAGGTTCTGGGGTTGTTGGGCGGGCAGGCCAAGGCCATGGTGGTGACCAGCTCGCGCAAAGAGGTGGTGCGCTATAAAAAAGAATTCGATAAATATGTGGCCCGTAAGGGGTACGACACGATCCGGGCGCTGGTGGCGTTTTCCGGGGAGGTGGAGTTCAGTGACAAAGACCCCAATGTTGCCGGATTGCTGGGGGAGAAGTTCAGCGAACGCAACATGAACCCCGGCCTCAAGGGCCGTGATCTGCCCAAGGCTTTTGATTCGGGGGACTATCAGGTGATGCTGGTGGCCAACAAGTTCCAGACCGGGTTCGACCAGCCCAAGCTTTGCGCCATGTATGTGGACAAAAAACTCGGCGGCGTCGAGTGCGTGCAGACCCTGTCGCGCCTGAACCGCAATTACCCCGGCAAGGCGGAGAGCGGCACCTTTGTCCTCGATTTCTTCAACGATCCCCAGGATATTCTCGACTCTTTCCAGCCCTACTACCAGACCGCCGAACTGGCCGATGTTTCCGACCCGGATCTGGTCTTTGATCTATTCGACAAACTGCGGGCCGAGGGCATCTTCACCTGGCAGGAGGTCGAGCAGTTCGCCGTCGCCTTCTTTGCCAAGAACAAGAGCAGCGCCGCGATCAGCAACATCTGCAAACCTGCGGTGGAACGCTGGCAGCAGCGCTACAAGCTGGCGATCGACGCCTATAAAACCGCCAAGGAGATGTTCGAGCGCACCAAAAAAACCAATGACCCGGTGCTGACCGCCAACGCGGAAAAGAGTTTCAAGGAGTGTCGGCAGGAGAAGGACCGGTTGGAAATCTTCAAAAAGGACCTGGGCAGCTTTACCCGCTTTTACGAGTTCATGTCGCAGATCGTCGATTACGCCAACAAGGACCTGGAAAAGCTCAGCCTCTACGCCCGCCACCTGCGCCCTCTGTTGCGGGAAAAAATTGAGGAAGAGGACGACATCGATCTGAGCAACGTCGCGCTCAGTCATTACCGTCTTTCCATCCTCCGCCAGCAGGATCTGGTGCTGAAAGAAAATTCCACCGAGTACAAACTGCAGCCGAGCAGTGAACTCGGCTCGGCCAAGGCAAAGGACAAGAAAGAGGAATTTTTATCCCAGATTCTGGCACGCCTGAACGAACTGTTCATCACCGATGGGTTGAGCGATAAAGACCTGATCAGTTACGCGCATACGATCCGGGACAAGGTTAGTGAAAACAAAGGAGTCATGGACCAAATCAAGAACAACAGCCCCGAGCAGGCGATGCTGGGAGATTTCCCAAAGGCAATCGATGACGCGGTGATGGACAGCAGCGAGGCCCACCAGAACCAGATGATGCAGTACCTTTCCAACCCCGAGGTAGCAAAGGGGTTTGCGCGGGTGGTGTTTGATTTGATTCGTGAGAAGATGTAAGTGTGGCGGGGAAAGGCGTAGCGGAATGAGGCGCGTTAACCGATGGTAGGATTTTCATAGGATGGGAAATGAGTGATATCAAGTTGTTCCAGATTTTGAAAGGCGGGGTGCAGGAACTTGAAGGGCGTGCTGCCTCGGTTGAGAAATCGTTGCAGGCCCAGATGGAAGCTCATCTTGAAACCTTCCTTGGTGTACGCTTCCTTGCAACCGAATACTCCACCGGCAAGACCCATGGAGGTCGGATTGACACCCTGGGGATCGATGAAAACGGTTGCCCGGTGATCATTGAATACAAACGGGCCATGAATGAAAATGTCATCAACCAAGGGCTTTTCTACCTGGATTGGCTGATGGATCATAAAGCGGAGTTTACGCTTTTGGTCATGGAAAAATTCGGCAAGGAATCTTCTGCTTCCATTGAATGGTCAAGCCCGAGACTGCTTTGTATTGCGGGGGACTTCACCAAATACGATGCGCATGCCGTTCAGCAAATCAACCGTAACATAGAGCTTATTCGATACCGGCGGTACGGCGATGAGTTGCTATTGTTGGAGCTGGTTAATGCGACCACTGCGGTTGTATCTGCATCCGACTCGGAAAAGCCGGTTAAGCCGGGGAAGAACCAGTATAAGACTGTTACGGAATATTTGGCTCAGGCCAAACAGGAACAGAAAGATCTTTATGAGGAAATAAAAGCCTATTTGCTCGCTATGGGGGATGATGTTCAGTTTAAGATTTTAAAATTTTACTTTGCCTTTAAGCGGATCAAAAATTTCGCCTGTGTTGAGGTCCATACGGGTACAGGCAAGCTTTTAGTGTATGTCAAAGTTGACCCTGATTCCATCGATCTTGAAAAAGGATTTACACGCGACGTTAAAAAAACCGGTCATTTTGGGACAGGTGATCTGGAAATAACCATTGGCTCTCTCGCAGATTTTGAAAAAGCCAAACCTCTATTACTGAAAAGTTATGAGGCGAGTTAAAAAGAGTTATCTCAGAAAAAGAAGGAACACTCCCTTGCTTCCGCCCCAATCAAAGAACCCGGGAATTATCCCTACCTTCATCTTGGACTCACAATGAAAAAAAACTTTAAGCTGACCCACCCGAAGATCAAAGTTCCAAGGCTGGTTGAAGCCATCAAATTTGAAGTGAGAAAATACCTGAAAAGAGAAAGGAATAAGAAGCTCCCCGATACGGTCGATTTTTGGGATTTCGACTGTCGGTTCGGACCGGATGAGGAAAGCGCTGAGGTGATTCATGTCTCCGCCATCAACAAATCCATTGATGAGGCCGAAGCGAAACAGCTCGAATCCTTTTATCTGGAAATTCTGGCCAAACCGGGCCGCCGCACCAAAAAGCCCAAGGAAGAGGTGCAAATAGAGGGGGAAGAGGAGGTGTAGCGAGACGGAATCACATGGCTTTGCTTCTCGCCTGCTTCGCCTTGTCCGGTTTCCCCAGTTTCAGATACGCCTTTTCCATCAACAGCCAGTTCTGCCGGATCAAGTCATAATCCTTTCCGGCCAGACTGTTGGATTTGATAGAGAACTGGACCACCTGCTCATAATCCTTTTGCCCGTACTTCACCTGAGCCATCTCCTGCCACAGTCTGGCGTTGCGGGGCTCAAGCCGGAGGGCGCGCTCCAGCGTCATCTCGGCCTTAGCAAACTGGCCGGCCCGTACATTCTGCCGGGCACAGGCAAGCAAGGTTCCGGCGGCCTTCCCTTCTTTCGGCACCGGCACCGACTCACGGCCGGCAGGCGGGGGCGGGCTCGGGGCATCGAGCGGGGCATCACTCGGCACATCAACCGGGGCAGGAGTTGGGGCGGGAGTCGGCCGGGGCCGGGAAACCGAAACCGGTCCGGATGGCCCGGCAACAGGCTCTTTCCCCGCGCAGCCATGCAAGAACAGAGTCACCGCCATGAGCAACCCGACGCTCCAACCCATCCGCCATAATGGTTTATGGCCTGTCTGCCTCATCTCGTTTTCTCTTGCTTGGTAATTTTTCGCATACGAAATCATTCTCCAACCTCACTCCCCCCCGCAGAGACGCGGCGAAAACATGACGATCGTTTTCCGTTATTCTCCGCCTCTCCGGGCGAGTTCAACCCTTGAGCCCGACAGGTGCGGCCGGGAAAGATTTCCCTTGCCCCCGGAGCGGTTTGGCTGTCAGCGATTCCCCTGATCGGCCTTTAACGAAACCAGCTGCGGATCGTGTTCAAGATCCCGGGGGTATTCCGCTCCTGTGCGCCATCAGTCGAGGTGGCCCCGGCGGGCACGGTTCCTGCCGCAAAGGGAAGTACCACATTATCACGGGAATTACCATCCAAGGAAGCATAGCTGCCCGCATCCAGCCTGGCCCATTCAACCCCTTCCGGTTCTGCGAGCTCCAGCGGCTGGGGATGGAGAGACTGCATGATCCTGCCCCACACCACCATGGCGCCGCCGGCACCGGTGAGCACGGTGGGCTTGTTATCATCGTGGCCAATCCAGACCACGGCCAGCCGGTTCCCGGTAAAGCCGGCAAACCAGCTGTCCCGGAGTTCATCCGTGGTTCCTGTTTTGCCGGCCGCCTGCACCGAATCCGGAAGATAGTTTATCAGCGCCCTTGCGGTGCCGTTGCTTACCACCCGCTTCAGGGCCGTATTGAGCAGAAAAACTTCCTGGGAAGGAAAACGCTGCTCCACGGTGAGGCCGAAACGTTGAACCACCTTATTCTCCAGGGTCAACACACTGCCGATGGACCGTTGCGGCTGATAGAAACCACCCGTGGCAAAAAGCTGATACATCTGGGCTACCTCAAGGGGTGAGAGGGCGGCGGTGCCCAGCAGAAAGGATGGATAGGGCTTAAAATCCCGATTGATCCCCGCCCGCTTGAGATTGGCCACCACCTTTTCCACCCCGACATCCATGCCGATCTTGATGGTGGCCAGATTATAGGAATGGGCCAGCGCCTCACAAAAAGGGACCACCCCATGCTCTTTCCGGTCATAATTATCCGGTCGCCAAGCCTTTGCCCCGGCAACGGACAGGGTAAAAGAGGTATCCTGCACCGGGGTCGCCAGGGTGTAGCCGTTGGCCAGGGCCGTCAGATAGACCAGCGGCTTGATGAGCGAGCCGATGGGGCGCTGGGCATCAAGAGCCCGGTTGAAACCGGGCTGCGAAGCGTCGCGGCTTCCGGCCACGGCCAGGATCTCCCCACCCTCCCGGCTGCTGACAATCACTGCCCCCTCAAGCCCCCGGCTGCCGGTGCGTTTTTCCAAAGCAAAGAGGGTTTCCCCCAGATGTTTTTCCACCTGCATCTGCACCTGGGGATCAAGGGTGGTAAGGATCTTCAGGCCGTTTGAGGTGAGATCTTCCTCGCGATAGTCCTGTCCCAACTGGCGGCGCACCAGTTCGAGAAAATCGGGATAGCGGTTAAAGCCGCTCTGCACCGCGGTGCTCTTTTCCAAGCCGGCAGCCTTGGCCGTGCGATAGGCTTCCGCCGAGATCACTTTTTCGGCCCGCATCACCTCAAGGACCACCTGGCGCCGTTGCAGACAACGCTCTGCGTAAGAGCGCGGGTCATAATATGAGGGCCCCTTGATCATCCCCACCAGCATGGCGGTCTGGGCGACGGAAAGATCCTTGAGTTCACGCCTGAAATAGAACTGACTGGCCAAAGCGAAACCATGCACCGCCCTGCCCCGGTCCTGGCCGAAAAAGATCTCATTGGTATAAGCGGTGAGGATCTCGTCCTTGCTGTAATGCACCTCCAGCAGCAAGGCCATGATCAGCTCGTTGAACTTGCGTTGCAGGGTTCGCTCATTATTGAGGTAAAAGTTCTTCACCAACTGCTGGGTCAGGGTGCTGCCGCCCTGCACCGTCTTGCCGGCGCGGATATTGGCAAGCATGGCCCGCAGGATTCCCAGCGGATCAACCCCGGCATGGGTGTAGAAATGTTGATCCTCCACCGCGATGAGGGTCTTGACCAGCAGGTCGGGAAGCTCCTTGCGACTGCAGACAACCCGGTCTTCATTTTCCAGGGGATGAAAACTGCCGATTCGAGCCGGATCGATGCGGGCCAGGGAGACCTCTGCCCCGCTCTCTGTTCGAGATATCTTTTTGATCGCGGAATCACCGAACTCCACCGTGAGTCGGGCCGATTTTTCCAGACCGTCGGGAAAGGTAAAGTCCCGGGTGACCAGATGCATGACATTGCCCGATTGGTCATAGCCGCCCGGATCTTTCGCCGCCTTATCCCGACGATATCCGCCAAGCTGCAATTCCTCGGCAAGCATGGCAGGAGTGAAAGGCAGATCGGGATACAACTCCAAGGGGCGGGCATAGACCACGGCGGGCAAGGCCCAGCGCTTGCCGTCAAACTTCCGGCGGATCACCTTATCCAGATACATGACGTACACGCTGAAAGCGACCAGGGCAAGAAGCGTTACCACCCCCGCGATCTTGAGCAGAGTCCAACGCCTCCCGCTGCTTCCCCTGTATCCCTTCTTTTGCGGAAATAATCTTTTTTTCTTAGGCAAAATTCGCTACACCCTTCAAACCATTCACGGCGCCGTCAGGAAAGCTCACCTGCGAGACTCCGAAATATTTATTTTTCAGCCTGATATCCCCCGGCAACGCCTGCTTTGCCATCCATCTGCCTGTTTTTTGGGGGGCTTAGCAGCAAAATTCAACCTTAAATAGTCGGCCTTGAAAAAGCCGTTTTTAGCCCCTGACCGGCAGGATACTGTTGTCGGTATGCCAAGACACAGGTGGCCGGAACTTCTCAAGCCACCGGACAAGGACGACAAAAAACAAAAGCTCCCTC
>Ga0224510_10000746_pt1 | contig 23339 bp, 23 predicted proteins | sample SF_May12_sed_USG_FD_170161 | JGI IMG/M metagenome (GOLD analysis project Ga0224510, IMG submission 170161) | Sediment microbial communities from San Francisco Bay, California, United States - SF_May12_sed_USGS_4_1 | ecosystem: Environmental > Aquatic > Marine > Sediment | place: USA: California... | reverse complement strand
GTTGGGGACCAGATCATCATCTTTTGTTATGAGTATTACGGTGATGAAGAAATCAAGAAGCACGTGCCCAAGATCGTGCGCGTAAATGAAAAAAATCGTATTGTGACAGTGAGCTAGCCGGTCCCCGGCTGATGGATACCGGCGTCGGTTTGTTGAACGAACATCCGTTGGTCATGAATAGGTCATGTCTCTCCAAAAACTAGGACTCGTCGAGCTTCATAAGAAATTCACGGCAGGGGAAGTCACTGCGACAGAGATCGTGCGCGCGTATTTCCTCCGAATCAGTCAGGTGGAATCGAAGGTGAAAGCCTTTGTCACTCAGGCAAGGGACGCAGCATTTCAGCAGGCGGAAGATTTAGATCACAAACTCAAAGTGTGGAGAAAGACCCATCCGCTGACCGGAATGCCGCTTGCGGTGAAGGATAATATCTGTACGGATGGTGTGCCCACAACCTGCAGTTCTCGCATGTTGCAGAACTTTGTTCCACCCTACGATGCGACCGTCGTCTCGCGATTGCGTTCGCAGGAGTACATCTTGGTGGGCAAGACCAATCTGGATGAATTCGCGATGGGGTCGTCGACGGAGAACTCTGCATTTGGCCCCAGCCGAAATCCTTGGAATCTTCAATGTGTGCCGGGTGGATCGAGTGGAGGATCGGCAGCGGCGGTGGCAGCGGAGGAATGTGCGGCGGCACTAGGGTCCGATACCGGAGGGTCGATCAGGCAGCCGGCTGCGTTCTGTGGTGTGGTAGGGGTGAAGCCGACGTATGGACGTGTGTCACGGTACGGTCTCGTCGCGTTTGCCTCATCGCTTGATCAGATCGGGCCGATCACACGCAACGTGCCGGATGCGGCCTTTCTTCTACAAGCGATTGCCGGCCACGATCCAATGGATTCCACATCGGTGGATCGTCCCGTGCCGGACTATATGAAGGCGTTGCAGAAACGTGATCTCAAGAAGGTGAGGGTCGGTGTGCCGGTGGAGTTTTTTACCGAGGGCCTTGATCCGGAGGTTGAGCAGGCGGTTCGAGCTGCGATTGAGGAGTTGAAACAGCTGGGCGCGGAAGTCAAGGAAATCCGCCTCCCAAGAACTGATGCCGCGGTGGCCGTCTATTACGTGATTGCGACGGCGGAGGCCAGCTCAAATCTCGCCAGGTTCGACGGCGTGAAATTCGGTTTCCGCGCCAAGGAAACGAAAGACCTGCTTGAGCTGTATATGCAAACGAGGCAGGAGGGGTTCGGGCCAGAGGTCAAACGTCGAATTATGCTCGGCACCTATGTCCTCAGCGCAGGGTATTATGACGCCTACTACGGGAAGGCACAAGCTGTGCGCACGCTGGTTTGTCAGGAGTTCGACGCCGCATTCAAGGAGGTGGACTTGATCGTCACTCCGGCGACGCCGACTCCGGCTTTCAAGCTGGGTGAAAAGAGCGAGGATCCGTTGCAGATGTATCTGTCGGATATTTTCACGATCTCGGTGAATCTGGCAGGGTTGCCGGCGATCGCGCTGCCCTGTGGGTTCAGCAAGGCAGGGCTTCCAATCGGGCTCCAGCTGATTGGGCGTGCCTTTGAAGAGGACACGATGCTTCGCGCCGCACATGCCTATGAGCAGTCCACAGTCTGGCATCGCCAGAAGCCGTCCCTTCGGTAAGGTCAAGTCAGGTCAGGATGTAGGGGAGTGGAAAGAGCCGAGGGTGGACGAGAAAATCGACCAGGAGGGTAAGAAATCATGACGATCGTCGAGATCGCGGCACTCCTTGTAGCGGTAGTCTTTGCCGTACTGGTTGGGTATCTCGTACCCGTCTTGATGCAAGTTCGAAAGACTGTCGCGGAGTCCGAGCAGCTGCTGGCCAAGATGAATATGGAGCTTCCGGCCTTAGTGGCTGAATTACGCGCGGTGAGTCAGAACCTCAATGGCGTGACGAATCAGGCACGCGAGGGTGTCGAACATGCGGCGGTCTTGTTGCACGCAGTGGGTGAAATCGGTGAGTCGGTGCAGCACGTCCACGATGTGGTCCGCGGTTCTAGCGGAACGCTGTTGAGCAATGTGGCGAGTATGGTCGCCGGCGTCAAGGCCGCGACTCACGTGGTACGGGAACGCATGAAACATGAGGGAGGGACACACAATGGCGGATGAACGAGGAGCATCAACGGCGGTGTTCTTAGCGTTTCTCAGCGGGGCGGCGATGGGGGCGGTGATGGGACTGTTATTGGCGCCACAGACAGGCAGTGAGTCCCGTGACCGACTTCGAGGGTATGCTCGTCGTGCGGAAACGGACTTGCGAGATCTTGCCGGGCGCGCCGGTGAGGCGTTTGAAGAAGCCGTTGATCAGGGGAAGGAGTTTGTCGAGTCGAAACGGTCGGTTCTACGGGAGGCCTTCGATGCCGGTCGTGAGGCGATGAAGCGTGAACGAGGGCGCGCCCACGATGAGGGGGCGGAGCGAGGATGACGTTTGAGACGGTGATCGGGGTGGAGGTCCACGCGCAACTGCGGACCAACTCCAAAATGTTCTGCGGGTGCGGTACGACCTTCGGCCTCTCCGCCAACAGTCAAACCTGTCCGGTCTGTCTCGGCCTGCCTGGTAGCTTGCCGGTTATCAACCGGGCGGCGATCGAAATGGCGGTCCGAGCCGGATTGGCGTTGAACTGTACGATCACAGCAAATAATCGATTTGCGAGAAAGAACTATTTCTACCCGGATTTGCCCAAGGGGTACCAGATTTCCCAATACGAGGACCCGATTTGCCAGCATGGATGGATTGAGATTGCTGTCGGAACGGTCACGAAGCGAGTTCGGATCCGGCGAGCGCATCTTGAAGAAGACGCAGGGAAGAACGTTCACGAAACTGGGACGGCAGGAAGCCGTGTTGATTTGAATCGTGCGGGCACACCGCTGTTGGAAATCGTGACGGAACCGGATATGAGTTCAGCCGATGAGGTGGTGGCCTACGTGAAGGGGTTACGCGATGTGCTCATGTATCTTGATGTGTGCGACGGGAACATGGAGGAAGGAAGTTTCCGTTGCGAACCAAACTTATCGTTGCGGCCGGTTGGCCAGCGGGAGTTTGGAACCAAGGTCGAGCTTAAAAACATCAATTCCTTTAAGTATGTCAAGGATGCAGTCGAGTACGAGATTAAACGGCAAACGAAAGTGTTGAGTGAGGGTGGCAAGATCTACCAGGAAACGAGACTGTGGAATATCGATCGAGGTGAAACGGCGGTCATGCGCTCCAAAGAAGAGGCCCATGACTATCGATATTTCCCGGATCCGGATCTTGTGCCGTTGAGGTTGGAGAAGGCCTGGATCGAAGGATTTCGATCGTCATTGCCGGAGTTGCCGGCCGTGCGTGCCAGCCGGTTTGTCGCCGAGTATGGTCTCCCGGAGTATGATGCTGGCGTGATCACGAACTCGAAAGGGATGGCGGACTACTTTGAGGCCTGCCTGAAGCTGTTCAATGAGCCCAAAACGGTAAGCAATTGGGTAATGGGGGAGTTGACGCGAGAGTTGAATACTTCAGGAGCGGACATTGCCGCGTCGCCTGTCTCGCCTGAGCGGCTCGTCGATCTACTGACGATGGTGAACACAGAGGTTATCAGTTTAAAAGTTGCCCGTGAGATCTTCCCTGAAGTGTATCGGAGTGGCAAAGCTCCCCAACAGATTGTGCGGGAAAAAGGATTGACGCAGGTCTCGGACGAAGGGGCGTTAGAAATAATCATCGATGAGGTGCTCGGAAAGAATCCAACGCAGGTGGCGCAGTTTAAAGAAGGCAAACAGCAGGTCTTAGGATTTCTTGTCGGTCAAGCGATGAAGGCAAGTGGGGGGAAGGCGAACCCCGGCAAGGTGAATGAGTTATTGAAAAGGAAACTGATTGTCTAACTGAAGAGAGAGGCAAGTGCCATGAGCGAAATCAGAGAAATCAGGGGCAGGCAGATTATCGATTCACGCGGGAATCCCACGATTGAGGCAGAGGTCACACTCGAAAGCGGAGCGGTGGGGCGAGCGGCAGTTCCCTCCGGCGCGTCGACGGGCGAAAAAGAGGCGATCGAGCTGAGAGATGGAGACAAGAAGCGATGGATGGGAAAAGGCGTCTCCAAGGCGGTTGCGAATATCAGCAAGGTCATTGCTCCTGAATTGCTGGGGAAGGACGCGTTCGATCAAGCCGGGATTGATCGGGCCATGATTGGGTTGGATGGGACGAAGACAAAAGGTAAGCTGGGCGCCAATGCGATTCTGGGTGTGTCCTTAGCCGTGGCAAAGGCGTCGGCGATTGAAACTGGGCAACCCCTCTACCGGTATTTAGGTGGGACGAATGCGCGTGTGCTCCCGGTGCCGCTTATGAACATCATCAACGGGGGCGCCCATGCCGACAATCGTCTGGACCTGCAAGAGTTCATGATCATGCCGGTGGGCGCTAGCCGATTCAGCGACGCGCTTCGCATGGCCACTGAGGTCTTTCATTCGTTGAAAGCTCTCTTGAAGAAGAAGGGCCTCAATACGGCAGTGGGAGATGAGGGGGGCTTTGCTCCCGATCTGCAATCGAATGAGGAAGCGCTGAGTCTCATCTCCGAGGCGATTGAGGCGGCGGGTTACCAGGTCGGGCGGGATATTGCCTTGGCGTTAGACTGTGCCGCGAGCGAACTCTACGAGAAGGGACGGTACATTCTCGAAGCCGAAAAGAATCCGGACCGTTCATCGGAAGACATGGTGAGTTACTACGGTAAACTTCTGGATCGCTATCCGATTCTCTCCATCGAGGATGGATTGAGCGAATTGGATTGGAAGGGCTGGAAGCTGCTCACAGAGAAGCTCGGGAAGCGGGTCCAACTGGTTGGCGACGACATCTTTGTCACGAATGTCGAGATCTTTTCGAAAGGCATTAAGGAGGGGATTGGGAATTCGATTCTGATCAAGCTCAATCAGATCGGCACCTTGACGGAGACGTTGGATGCCATCGAACTTGCAAAGCGATCGGGTTACACGGCCATCATTTCGCACCGCTCGGGGGAAACTGAAGACACGACGATTGCGGATGTCGCCGTTGCCACGAACAGCGGGTTGATCAAGACCGGATCCCTCTCCCGAACGGATCGTGTGGCAAAATACAATCAGCTTCTTCGAATTGAGGAAGAATTGGGCGCTGCAGCGGTCTACCGTGGTCGAGAGGCTGTGCCGGTGCGGGGATAGCCCGTTCCGTCGTCATCAGATGGATGAATGAATGGTGATCAAGCAAAATCGTGGCCGAGACTGGTTAGAGTGGCAACGACGTCTGTTCACTCTTGCTCAGGTGGGCGGAGTGATCGGGGTGCTGTGGTTGGTCGTCGTACTATTCTATGGAGAGATGGGGCTCTCTCGGTATCTTGCCATGAGGGATTATGCTAAGAATTTGGAGCAAGAGCTGTCGGTGTTACGCAATGAAAATGTCACTCTGCAGCAAGATATCCACCGTCTCGAGCATGATCCGACAAAAATCGAGCAATTGGCCCGTGAGCAGTTAGGGTATGTGCGGAAGGGGGAGACCGTGTATCAATTCATTCCAGGTTCGGAAAAACAACGGGAGTCATCCTCGAAGCCATGAAATTTGGAACAGTTGCCATCATCGGACGGTCCAATGTGGGCAAGTCCACCCTCTTGAATCGTCTGCTGGGCGAGAAAATCTCGATTGTTTCGAATAAACCACAAACGACAAGAACTCGGGTAATGGGTGTCGTCCATGCGGAAGGGGCGCAAATTGCCTTTCTCGACACACCGGGTTTGCATAAGCCAGACCACTTGCTGAATCGACGGATGGTTCGCACGGCGGTGGAAACGCTGGAAGAGGCGGATGTGTTGTACATGCTCATGGAGGCGACGAGTCTGCCTGGTCCCGGAGACTTGTCTGCCATCAAGTATATGAAGGAAGCTCTGGCAAAGCAGCCTCGGCCTGTGATCTTGGTCATCACCAAAATCGATCTGGTGAACAAACATAAGATGCTTCCCGTCCTTGACCAGTACGCCAAGCTGTTTGCATGGACGGAAGTGGTGCCGGTGTCTGCTCAGGTCGATGACAATGTGGAGCGATTGCTTGCCCTCACAGTACAGTACCTTCCGTCAGGGGAAGGGCTGTATGGCGAAGATGTCGTGACGGATCAGACGATGCGGACGTTGGCGGCCGAAATGATTCGAGAGAAGGTGATACTGGCGACAGAGGATGAAGTGCCGTATGCGACGGCGGTTGAGATCGATGAGTTTGTTGAGCAGGGGAAGTTGGCGAAGATCAGAGCGTCGATTGTGGTCGAACGAGAGACACAGAAGGGTATTCTGATCGGAAAACAAGGGGAGCGACTGAAAGCGATCGGGACCCAAGCCAGATTAGATATGGAAAAAGTGTTTGGGATGAAAGTGTTTCTTGAGCTGTGGGTAACGGTGAGAAAATCGTGGCGTGAGGATGAACAGACCCTCGTGGAGTTGGGCTACTAGCGGGTCATGGAAAACGACGCTGACGTTTCCCCCATAGGCACTCGGAATTCATCACGGATGGTATTGCCGCTCAAACCGGCTTTCCAGTAAGGCCGTAGGTAGTGAACATGTAATAGCTGCTCTGTGCCGTTCAGTGAGCCGTTGACCTGGTCAAGGCAGCGCTGCCGGAGCAAGCCTCAAGGTCCCGCGCAACAATCATGCAGCCGACCGACCGACCAACGGAACCACGCCTTCCGGAACAACGTTCTCGTCCCGCTGATCGGGATATCCTGCGTGAGGTCCTTCGCGATCAAACCGAGCGAGGGCAGACCAAGTCGGACATCGTCATTCAATCCGTTCAGAAGTTGCTACGCCGGGGAGCGATCACGAACTTGTCAAAAATGTTAGGGCGTATGCACCCGGCGGATATTGCCAAAGCGGTGACACATCTCTCCTCGCCGAAGGAGAAGCGGGAAATTTTCGAGCTGGTTCGCGGCGAGGGGAAGCGTGGCCAGGTGCTCAGCGAGTTGGATGGGGAGAGCATTCAGCAGGTACTTGCCGATCTGCTTCACTCCGATGTTGCCTGGCTTTTGAAGGATCTCGGTCCTGATGACGTGGCCTATATTCTTGGTTTTCTCCCGGAAGAGCGCAGCAAAGAAGTGCTGGCCCTGATGAAGACGGAGGATTCGACCGAAGTGGCCGACATTCTCCGATATCCCAAAGATACGGCCGGCGCCATCATGACCACGGAATTCTTCTCCTTGCCTGAGGATGCCACGGCACAGGAGGCCATCCGCCGGTTGCAACAGGCCACTGATGCGGAAATGGTGTTCTATATCTATGTAACAGACAAGGAAGATCGTCTGGTTGGTGTCCTTTCGCTTCGGCAGCTTCTGACGGTGCCTCCTACGACTCCGCTGAAGAACATCATGACGCGGGAGGCGATGAGCGTCAGTATTGATATGGATCAGGAAGAGGTGGCGAGGCAGGTGGCCAACTATAATTTGTTGGCGATTCCGGTCGTAGAGCGAGATGGGAGACTTGTGGGGATTATTACAGTTGATGATGTGGTCGATGTCATCCGTGAGGAAGCAACCGAGGATATGTTGAAGATGGCCGGGGCCATTGAAGAGGATACTGCTTCGAAGTCCTCAAGTATCGCATCAGCGAGGCTTCGATTGCCGTGGCTGTTTACCAACCTAGTGGGGAGCCTACTCTCCGGCGCAATCTTGTGGTACTTTCGCTATACGGTTCAAGAGGTTGTGGCCATTGTGAGTTTTATTCCTGTCATCGCGGCGATGGGTGGTAATGTCGGTTTGCAATCGTCAACGTTGATTATCCGCGGGTTGGCTACCGGTTCCGTCGAGCTCACCCAGGTTTGGCCGGTATTTTTTCGCGAGGCCAAGATCGGGCTGGTCATGGGGCTGGCGTGCGGAGCGACTCTGACATTGGTTGCGTGGGTGTTGCATCAGGGGTTCTTGGGTATGGTCGTGGGAGTTTCTTTGATCATTGCCTTCTTCGTCTCGACCAGTATGGCGACGATTATGCCAATTGTCCTGAAGCGCATGGGGGTAGATCCTGCCGTCGCGGCTGGCCCCTTTGTGACCACGGCTAATGATATCACGGGGATTTCGATCTATTTGACGTTGGCCACGCTATTTCTGGAGCATCTCCGATGATATCAGGCGACACAGCGTCGAGGTGCTGGTGCGTCAGGGGTGAGAGGGATCTGTGCCGCTTGTAAAGGCTACAGCAATTGTTTTGAAGAGTCTTAAGTGGGGTGATGCCGATCGTATTGTCACATGCTACTCAAAGGAGAGGGGAAAGCTCCGAGGGGTGGCTCGTGGCGCGCGTCGACTCAAGAGCCGATTCGGAGCTGCCCTTGAGCCGTTCAGCCTGTGTCAGTTAAATCTCTTTGAGAAAACAGGTGACTCGCTGTACCGGATTTCTCACGTTGATCTTGTGAGGTCTTCCCAAAAGCTGCGCGAATCTCTCGGTCTAATAGATTCGGCGGCACGGATGGTCAACGTGGTGGCCGCGATCACTCCGGATGGAGATCCGGATCCGCTCTTGTTTGAGACGCTCGTGCAGGGGCTTGCGTCGCTTCACGAGAGTGAAGACCCAACCTTTATGGCGCTCCTATTTCAGATCAGATTGCTGGGCGTCACAGGATTTCGTCCACAGACCGACCAGTGTGCCACATGTGGGAAGACGCATTTTATGGGTGATCCTCAGTTTTCTCCGGTTGCAGGGGGGCTCGTGTGTTTACCGTGCGCGGCGCACCAACGAGTGCGATGTGTGGCGCTCTCACGCGGCAGCCTTTCCTTTCTCCAGCAAGCTATCCGACTTGATCCCACGATCGTGACACGGTTACGAGCCAGTGGACAAGTACGGGGCGAAGTTGAGGCGGCAATCGAAGGCTATGTGACGGTTGTGGCCGGTAAACGGCTCCCATCAGCGAACTTTTTATCGGTTGCGGGGTCGTAACAACGTGATGAGAGAAGAGGGGGGGGTATGCCAACCGCTGCATTAGAGCCTCAGGATATGGAGTGGCTTGAAAAGGGTGTGCTAGGTATTCAATGGAGTGATGGCCATCAGGCGGTCTATCCGGTTCGTGTTCTTCGGCAGCATTGTCCTTGCGCGGCGTGTGTCGACGAATGGACGGGAGAGCGCCGTCTTCAGGCCGATGATGTCCCGATTTTGATCATGCTGCAGGATATTCAACCGGTTGGGCGATATGCGTTTCAATTCAAGTGGAGTGATGGGCATGATACGGGTATCTATTCTTATACGTTGCTGAGGGCGATGTGTCAGTGTGATGTTTGTCAACCGGTTAAACCGATCGAAGCAAGATCCAAACGGCTTCTGTGAGGGGTGAAAGCGATATGCCAAATATCGTGAATACTTCGATGAGCGCTCTGCTGGGTTTGCTCGGCGGTACAGGGGCGTTGTTATTGGTCGGATGTAAAAGCATGCCGACATTGGAGCAGCAAGAGCAACTGGTTCAGGCAGGGAATCTCGTGCTGGATCAAATCACCAGTAGGGCGGTGGTCAACGCCTGGGGGGGGCCTCCTTTTTATCAGAGTGAGTTCGCATATTTTTTTGTGATGCCAGACTTGAGTATCATTCCTCGGTCACGAGTGGCCACGGGTGAGGTGCCGAAAGGATGGAGAGGTGGGGTTCACGCAGCCGAAGGCGTCTACTTTGCCTATCCCGACCGAGGCTGGCTTCTCGTGTTTCTTGATGAGCGTCTTGTCTACAGAGAAAAACTCCAACCCCATGAGCTGCGAGCATTGACGAATGGTTGGGCGTATGAGGCTCGATTTAAGACCAAGGTCGAGGATATTTCACGTCCCTAAGTTGTTCTTCGTTACCCCACATGGGAACAACAACACCATCAGATAGTTTGCACATCGTGATGGCTGCCTCTGAGGCGGTTCCTTATGCGAAAACAGGTGGATTGGCCGATGTCGTAGGTGCCTTGTCCATGGCCCTTGCGAAATTGGGTCATTGGGTCACCTTGTTGTTGCCGGGGTATCGGCTTCAGTCAGCTCCTAAGGACTGCCGAATCGCCGAGAAATTCGTGGTCTCTGTGGGAGGGACGTCGGTGGATGTGGCCATCGAAGAACAATATGTGACGGTGATTGGTGCATCGCATCGGGTGAGAGTACTGTTCGTATGCCATGCCCCATACTTTGATCGCCCAGGACTTTATCAACAGGATCATCACGACTATCCGGATAACCTCGATCGGTTTACTCTCTTTTGCCGCGCTGTTGTCCAAACATTGCATATCCTCGTGGACGTCCAGAAGGAGAAGGTTGATATCCTGCACCTCCACGATTGGCAGACGGCGCTGTGTGCCGTCTATCTCAAGGCGCTCTCCCATGAACACCATAGCCTTCGGTCGATCAAGACGCTGTTGACGGTGCACAATCTTGGCTATCAGGGGATATTCCCAGGTCAGGAATTTATCAAAACTGGTCTTCCTTCATCGTTGTTCTCTCTAGGCGGCCTTGAATTCTACGGAGCAGTCAACTGTTTGAAGGGGGGTATCATCTTTTCCGATGCTGTTTCCACGGTCAGTCCGACTTATGCGAGGGAGATTCTTACTGCGGAATATGGGTGTGGTCTCGAAGGTGTATTGGCAAGCCGTGCGAGTGGTGTCAGTGGTATCACAAACGGAATTGATGAGGTTGCATGGGATCCTCGGAACGATGTACATCTTCCGGCACGGTACCATGTCGATGACTTGTCCGGAAAACATGTGTGCAAGCGAGCGTTACAACAGGAGCTCGGACTACCGACTCTTGACGTGCCACTGCTAGCAGTGATTGGCCGGTTGACGTTTCAAAAGGGATTTGATCTTTTGCTTGATATTCTTCCAGAGCTTATGGCGCTTGAGCTCCAGCTGGTTGTATTGGGTACTGGCGACTCCCACTTGGAACAGCAATTCCTAGCAGCCGAGGAGAAGTATCCTCGGATGATCGGTCTTACGCTCGGGTTTGAGGAGGCATTAGCCCATCGCATTGAGGCAGGTTCGGACATGCTGATCATGCCGTCGCGTTACGAACCTTGCGGATTAAGTCAGCTTTATAGCTTACGATACGGGACAGTTCCTCTCGTGCGGCGTACTGGGGGACTTGCTGATACTGTCATTCCCTTTCGACCATCAACAGTCAAATCCGGATGTGCTACAGGGTTTCACTTTATTGATCCTTCTCCCGATGCCTTACTCTCTGCGATACTGCTTGCAATCCATGTCTATGACGAGCAGGAGGTTTGGCGCTCATTGGTTACTTCAGGAATGAACGCGGATCTATCGTGGGATCAATCGGCAAGAACCTATGTAGATTTATACCGACGGTTAATGGATTAAGAGGGGAAAAGAAGGGGGTTAACGCGCATTGAATGAGACTGTCAGCCCTTGCTCGAGTTTTGCCAGCAAGGTTTTGGCTCGTACGGCATAGTAGGAGTTTTGCCCTTCATGAAGTCTAATAATTGACACAAAAAGTTCCCGTGCAACGTCCAGGTACCCTTGGGTGAAGGCAAGCTCTCCAGTATGGAGAGCGCAGGCTGAAGTCATCGCCTCAATATCCACTGCAACCCGGCTGGTTGGGGTTGAAACCAGATGAGCAAGTTTATTTGGCAGTGGCAATATGAACTCATCCTTCCCCTGCCCAAGACGACCAGCTGATCTCAGTTGGTCTAAGCTTGTTGTTGCTTTCGCCAAATCTGATGTCGATTTACAGTCACCGTAGGCATTCCACAAAGAGGTGAAACCACTATCGCTTGCGTCATTTACTTGCGACGAAGGGGTAGTTGAACATGCCGAGAAGAGAAAAGCTGAACTGAGTAAGCCAACTATGACGCCACTTCTAATCCATTCTGATCGCATTAAACAACCACCTCCGTTACTTTTGATCGGTAGTATGCAAATCATGGACCGCATGGCAATTGCTCGAAAGTCATTGTAGAATAAGTGAAAGTATATTATCGATTCAGACTTGAGCGTGTTAAATTCAACTCACTGTGTTGTTTGTGAAACAGTCGGGGGATAGGCTGGAGTGTCAGAGCATTGCGAGGAGATAGCTAAGCGTTGAATATTTGGACGAGGATACCGGTCCGGGTGGTGGAATTTGTTTTCCGCATGATGTGCTTAATGTGTTCCTTGACGGTTTGTTCGGTAATCTGCAGTGCGTTCGCAATTTCCTTGTTTGTCCAACCTTTTGCCAGGTGTTCCACCACGGATTGCTCTCGGTTCGTGAGCTGGAAACGTTCTCGAGCATGTTCAGCATTCAGGTTCTGTTTTCGCCCTAGTTCTTCCATAGTGACAACAAGCCGGGCTTGTTGAATCCCGCCTCGATCTGGTAAGCCGAAGCCCCTTAGGAGGATTGGCTGATTCGGATCACCTGTTACACGCTTAAGCTCAAACTGTTCCCAATCTTTGGCTTCTGTCCGTATGTGGAGAGCTTTGATGATCTCTGCGCAAAGCTCCGTCAGGGCTGTTGGGAGTATTCCACGTGCTGAAACAGCCGTGTTGCCCCCATGTTCTATCGCAGTGATCTTTTTGGCGAGCTCGGTAGCCTGCCGATTCATGTGGAGTAGTTGCATAGATGTCGAGAGCACGACAATGCCTGAGCCTGCCCTCTGATCGGCAAGCACATCAGTTTGGTCGGTTCCTTTTGATGATTCGGTCATGATGGCTACGATTATTGTTCCAAGAATGAGATGAAAGAAAAATGGTCTTACTCTCTGAGCTCCAAGACCATTGCAATGCTACGGAAATAGTACCTAACCCTTTCGAGGGAGTCAACATATACCTTTGAGAAAGCAGCCTACGGGATTGGTATTGTTGGTTTGGACGCTAATGCATAGTATTCCCAGGTCGATTTGGAATGAATGGCTGAATGGTTAGGGCGATCGAGCGTGTGAGGGGCTTAGCCTGTTAGGATCATCATTGAGCACTGAGTACGGACCCGAGTCAAGGAAGCACAGTAAAATTTAGTCTTGAGGAATGTTGCCATAAGCGTGGAAGGATATGAGGTGAGAGCAATGGAGTGGGAGTGGCCAATTCAGGATAGTCATGAGAGCCATCGGGAAAGAGCGGCCTTGCTGAGGTCAATCACGTATGAAATCATGGCCCAAGAGGGTGGATGTAGTAATGTTGTCAAAAGGGGGAAGGCGCTATCTTTGAATATCAGTAGTGGAGGCATGCTACTCCTTATGGATCAAGCTCCGAAGGTTGAGCAAGTCCTGAAGGTCTATGTGCCGACACCAATTACGATCGCTGAAACCCCGACGCTTGCAGAAGTGCGTTGGAGTAGGATGCTTCCCTTCGGAATGTCACATAGTGACACCGCGCATTTTGTAGGGATTAAGTTCATGTTCTAACGATGCTGTGACAAAAATGGGGTTGTGCCAGAATCGCTGGTTCAGTGGAGGAGGGCCTCTGAACAAAACCATCTCTCGCCTATCGTGGTGCGCTATTTCTGGTGAACCTGGGCAGTGCTGGGCCGAAACTTCATGCGGCTTCCTGTCCTGACCTCATATTTCTCTCACATCGCGAATCTTGTGCCCATATTTTGTGCAGTACGGGAATTCTCTTGTGTTGACCAAAGCTTTTGACTGCGCTGTGGATGTTAACGGAAGAATTCTGAATAAGTAAGGATGGAATTGCGGCTCACTTCAGAAAAGGCTGATATGTGCAGTAAGAGTCCAGGTCTGTAGAGCTATCATGGGCTCAAATTCACCCGCAGAGTGCTCTGTACTGCAATGGCAGGGGAGATCAATATCATTGGTAACTCAGGGGCTTAGGTTGGGGAGTAGCAGTGATTGTGATCTGCATGAGGTGAAAGGCCTTCGGACCACGGTTTCCTCCAAGAGTCGTTGAGCCTGTTATTGTGGTGCTATAATTTAGTGGAGTATTTAGATCCGGCCGCTTCCGGACAGCCGGGAGTCTATGTTTTGAACTCGACTATTAGAAGATGTGAAGTTATATGTGAGTGACAGGGGTAATAATGGGACCAGAGTTACGGGAGTGATCTGGTATATTATGCTGAATACAAACGCGAATCATACAAAGGGGGTTGGGCACCAGATGGAGCCTATAGGAGTGTTTCCTTCCGCTGTTGAGAAGATCAACGGGGCGTTCTGAATTAAAGGTCGTCATCGCTCCTAAATCTTCTCCTCCCAGGGCGCATGTCCGTTCGAACCAGTCTGACCGAAGGTTATTCGAGTACTGGTTGATGCTCAGGCGAGTAACAAGGTAGTTACTAAGGTAGTTACATTGTTCCCTGTATCGCGGGGTAGATCTGGTCACCTTTTATTTTTTGCCTAAGCTGACTACAATAGAAATGAGATAGGGGGCTTACCATAAGTATTGTGTTGAGGATGAGGAGGAGATAAGCGTGAAAGCCGTCATTCTTGCTGGGGGGATGGGGACTCGACTTTCGGAGGAGACCTCTTTACGACCGAAGCCGATGGTTGAAATCGGCGGGAAGCCTATTCTGTGGCATATTATGAAGATTTATGCTGCCCACGGCATCAAGGAATTCATCATAGCCCTCGGTTACAAAGGCGAAATGATCAAGGAATACTTTCTGAACTTCTACGCGTTCAATAAAGATATTTCCGTCGACCTTGAAAGTGGGAAAACAACAATTCACGACGGAAAACAACATGAGGATTGGAAAGTTCATCTTGTCGACACTGGTCAGCGCACCCAGACGGGTGGGCGGCTTAAACAGTTGAAAAAATGGGTTGGGAACGATGAAACGTTTCTGTTTACGTACGGAGATGGGGTTGCAGACGTCGATATTCAGGCTACGATCCAGTTTCACAGGTCGCACGGAAAGCTTGCCACGGTAACATCGGTTTTACCTCCGGCCAGATTTGGCCGACTGGTATTTGATCACGATCATATTGTTGACTTCAAAGAGAAGCCACATGCGGAGGAAGGTTGGATCAATGGTGGGTTCTATGTGCTGGAACGCAAGGCCTTCGACTATATAGAGGGTGATGAAACGGCATGGGAGCGGGAACCGATCGAACGACTCACGAAGGATAATCAATTGATGGGATACCGACACGATCGCTTCTGGTCCTGCATGGATACTCTACGGGAAAAAAACTATTTGGAGGAACTTTGGCAATCGGCACATGCCCCTTGGAGGATATGGTAGGGTGGGTCTCCAGGCAGATGAGATTTGTGACTTTCCAGCTACTACCTATGAGTCACCACGCTCGGTAAAACTTAGCCCAAGGAAATGAATATGCGAATCCTGATCACCGGGAATATGGGATATGTTGGCCCATTGGTGCTACGTCGGTTGCGAGAGTCGCATCCCGATGCAATGTTGATGGGGTATGATATTGGGTACTTTGCCAATTGTTTGACTGGTTCATCGCGATTTCCTGAGAGTAGAGCAGATGTGCAGTATTTTGGAGATATCCGGCAGGTGCCTGAAAAGATTCTTCAGGGGGTTGACGCGATTGTGCACCTCTGTGCGATCTCCAACGATCCGATGGGGGCCATTTTTGAGGAGGTGACCCTTGATATCAACTATCGAGCCAGTATTGACCTTGCGGTCAAGGCAAAACGAGCTGGTGTCAAAGCATTTGTGTTTGCATCGAGTTGCAGTGTCTATGGTTTCGCAGAAGGAGGTCCTCGTCGGGAGGAAGATGAGCTCAACCCCCTCACAGCTTATGCAAAGTCGAAAGTCAGTACTGAGCGAGATCTGGCATCGCTTAGCTCAGAGTCATTTACGGTCACATGCCTCCGATTTGCAACAGCATGCGGAATGAGTGATCGGTTGCGGTTGGATCTTGTGTTGAATGATTTTGTGGCTGGCGCGCTTGTGTCTAAACGCATCAATATTCTCAGTGATGGGACGCCATGGCGGCCATTAATTCATGTGAAAGATATGGCGAGAGCCATCGATTGGGCCGTGCAGCGAGATCGACGTGATGGCGGGGCGTTTTTGACAATCAATGTGGGAAGCGATGCCTGGAATTATCAAGTGAAGGATTTGGCCATGGCAGTCACCCAACTTGTTCCAGATGTGGCAGTTTCCATTAATAGAGATGCGCAACCCGACAAACGATCTTATCGAGTTAACTTCGATAAATTCTCTAAGTTGGCGCAGGGATTTCTTCCTGTCGTAGATCTGCAAGGTGCTGTGAAGGATCTTCGTGATGGGCTCATGTCTATGAGCTTTGACGATCCCGAGTTTCGGAAGGGTGAGTTGATACGCTTAGTCACCCTTAGGCGACTGACAGAGGGGGGACATTTGACTGATCAGCTCGCATGGAAAGCACAGGCAGATCGGTAAGATGTCAGTATATCAGTATAGATGGCGTTATTCTTCGCTATGGAAGGAGATCTCGGCATGAAGCCATCGGTGTGTCGCTCATGCGGAGCAGGTCTTGAACGCACATTCCTTGATCTGGGTATGTCCCCATTGGCGAATTCCTATATCAAGCCAGGGCAAACGAATCGGATGGAGCCTTTCTACCCTTTACATGTGTATGTCTGCGAGAAGTGCTTGCTTGTTCAGTTGGAACAGTTTTCGACTCCGCAGGATATTTTTTCAGACTATGCTTACTTTTCTTCATTTTCGGATTCATGGCTCGCTCATGCTCGGACGTATGTTGACATGATTGTCGATCGATTCAGATTTGATCGAAACTCGAGAGTCGTGGAGATCGCCAGTAATGATGGATATCTGCTTCAGAATTTTGTTGCGCGTGCCATCCCGGTACTCGGGGTAGAACCGGCTGCAAATGTGGCTGAGGTTGCAAGGGGAAAAGGGATACATACCAAGGTGGCGTTCTTTGGTGAAAAGACGGCGCGCGATCTGACCGACGATGGATGGGCTGCTGATTTGATTATTGGAAACAATGTGCTGGCCCATGTTCCAGATTTGAATGACTTTGTGAGAGGCCTCAAAGTCCTATTAAAACCAACAGGTCTTATTACCATGGAGTTCCCTCACCTCCTTCAACTCGTTGAGCAAAATCAGTTTGATACGATCTATCACGAGCACTTCTCTTACTTTTCGTTCATCGCGGTTGAGCGGGTTTTTGCCCGCCATGGAATGAAACTGTTTGATGTGGAGGAATTGCCAACACACGGTGGATCGCTGCGAATCTATGCCTGCCACGATAGCGATACAGCCAAGCCGGTTGAGGCGCGGGCAAAGGAACTGAAGTCACGAGAAGAAGCGATCGGATTTGGCAACATCAGTCACTATCTTTCGTTTGGTGCCCAGGTTGAGGCGACAAAGAGAAAGCTGCTGTCTTTCCTTATTACTGCCAAGCAGGAGGGGAAACGCGTTGTAGGTTATGGAGCTCCGGCAAAGGGCAATACGCTGTTGAACTATTGTGGCATTCGTACTGACCTTATCGACTACACGGTTGATCGGAGCCCGCATAAGCAAGGCCATTTTCTTCCTGGTGTGCATATCCCAATCTATGAGCCTGAGCGGGTGCGTGCCACGCAGCCTGACTATCTCCTGATCTTGCCCTGGAATATTCGGGAGGAGGTTATGCGGCAGATGGGCTACATTCGCGAGTGGGGCGGAAAATTCGTCGTTCCGATTCCTGAGGTGCGAGTGTATTCATGATTTTTACCGAAGTCGCACTCAAGGGTGCGTTTGTCATTGATCCTGAACCCGTATCTGATGAGCGGGGGATGTTTGCGAGGGTCTGGTGCGAAAAAGAATTCAAGATACACGGACTTCTCTCCAGGTGGGTCCAATCGAGTATTTCCGTAAACCGTCGCAAGGGGACTCTGAGGGGGATGCACTATCAGGTTGCTCCAAATGCGGAAGTGAAATTGGTCCGCTGTACTGCAGGTGCGATCTATGATGTCATTGTGGACTTGCGAGCAACATCCCCCACCTATGGGCAACATGTCGGCCTGACGTTGACGGCGGATAATCATCGGTCTCTGTATATTCCCAAACAATTTGCTCATGGATTTCTCACGCTGCAGGACAATTCCGAGGTTTCCTATCACATGTCGGAGTTCTATGTGCCTTCCCGTGCGCGTGGTATTCGATGGGATGACCCTCTGTTGCACATCGAGTGGCCCGAGCCTGTTGTGATCGTGTCGGAGAAGGATCAACTGTGGCCACAGTTCAACTTAAACGGATAACGTGACGTGGAAGCCGATTGTTCTCTGCTCAGTTTGATAAAAGAGCTCTACCCAATCTGTCGGAGTATTACCGGTGAAGGGGTTCGAGAAACCCTTAGAATCATCCAAAAACGCATTCCGCTTGAGATGCAGGAGGTCCCTAGCGGAACAAAAGTATTTGATTGGACGGTTCCTTTGGAGTGGAATGTATCTGATGCCTACGTGATGGACCGGGCGGGGAAACGGGTCATCGATTTTCAATCGCACAATTTGCATCTGATGAGCTACAGCGTGCCGGTTCGAAAAAAAATGAGCCTCGAAGAGTTGCGCCTACATCTCTTCAGCTTGCCGGCTCATCCTGAGTGGATTCCCTATCGAACGTCTTATTACAAGGAGAACTGGGGCTTTTGCATTCGCCATGCTGATTTCGAACGGCTTTCTGATGACGAGTACGACGTTGTCGTTGACACGACGCTTCAGGCCGGTTCACTGACGTACGGCGAGTGTTATTTGCCGGGTGAAGTTTCTGAAGAAATTCTCGTGTCATGCCATGTCTGCCATCCGTCTATGTGCAATGACAACCTGTCTGGTATCACAGTGGCGGTGAAGCTGGCAGAAGCCATGGCTGCTCGATCAAGGCGATATTCCTATCGTTTTCTCTTTATTCCAGGAACTATCGGATCGATTACATGGTTGGCTCAGAATGAGCAGAGGGTGTCTCGCATTCGGCATGGGCTTGTCTTGACTGGGGTGGGCGATGCGGGGAGTGTCACCTATAAGAAAAGTCGTCAGGGCAATGCGGAGATAGATCTGGCAACCATGCATATATTGAGACATTCCGGTGAGGCACATACGATTATCGACTTTTTCCCATACGGCTATGATGAGCGGCAGTATTGCTCCCCAGGGTTCAACTTGCCTGTCGGATGTTTCATGCGGACGCCACACGGCCAGTACCCGGAATATCACTCATCTGCGGACAATCTGGATTTGATACGGTCGGAGTCCCTTGCTCGTTCCTATGTCAGTTGCCTGAAGGTATTTGAGTTGCTGGAAGGGAATCGCGTGTACGTGAATCAGAGCCCACGATGTGAACCGCAGTTGGGAAGACGGGGGCTGTACCGTGTCGTTGCGGGGCAGCAAGAAAACCAGTCTAGAGAACTCGCGCTTCTCTGGGCCTTGAATATGTCCGATGGAGGGCACACGCTGCTTGATATCGCCGACCGTGCAGATCTTCCGTTCGGCCAGATTCAATCTGCCGCCGAAGCGTTGGTAGAGGTTGGACTCTTGAAAGAATATCGGAGGCCGGAAAACAGTTAAGGGAGAGGTAACCATGGACACAGTGTATTACGACCCTCCATTTTCGGACGAGCGACGCCGTGATGAGCTCTATCATGGCCAACTTCTAGTGTATTCGCCGCGCAGGAGTAGTCTCGCGTTTATCGAATTTGCCAGGAAATTGATCAGAGAGGCATTTGCGCCGCATGACCCGGAGACGGCTCAATTTCATTTATCGGTCGAACAGTACGCCGATATTCTCGGAAAACTGAAACCAAACTTTATCCACCACCCAGAATCTAAGGCACTTATGCGCCACATTTTTGAGGAGATGGGTTGTGATCTCGGAAAGACATACTTTGATGTTCCGAAGATGCGAAGCTCCACCAGCGATAACTATCTGACAACCGGCATTGCGTATGCGTGGCATCCTCATCGAGATACCTGGTATTCGGCACCGCCTTGTCAAATCAATTGGTGGATTCCGATCTATGATATTCAGTCGAACAATGCCATGGCGTTTCACCCTCAATATTGGAATACACCCGTGAAGAATAGTTCCAAGGGGTACAACTACTACGTATGGAATCAACAGAATCGTGGCGCTCATGTTGCCAAGTTCTTGAAAGAGGATCCTCGACCTCTACCGAAGCCGACCGAATCTCTTGCGCTGGACCCACAGGTCCGTTTGATCGTGCCAGCGGGGGGTATCGTTTTATTTTCGGCAGCTCAGATGCACTCCAGTGTCCCCAATACGTCAGGAAAGACAAGGTTTAGCATCGATTTTCGCGTGGTGAACCTTGATGATGTGGCACAAAGGAAAGGTGCTCCTCGGGTAGATGAAGAGTGTACCGGGACCACAATGAGAGACTATTTGCGGGCGACTGATTTGGCTCACATCTCTGATGAGCTCGTTGCGCTCTACGATGATCAAACGGTTGGAGAGGGAAAACTTGTCTACGCGGTCGAGGAGAAGCAGGATCGCTGATGTCGTATCGCATTAACCCCACGTGGCGGGGTGGATTGAACATACTGGTTCGTGGCTGATAAGACCGTTGTCTTTAGTTTTAGAGCATTTTGTTTGGTCGGGTCGAATCGTTTGATAAACTGATCATATTATTGAATGGCCAAATGACGGATGTCGAACGAGCGCTTTCCCCTGGCAACTGGGACCAGGACGATGGATATGGTTGATCTCGTCGCGATGTCGAGGTGTCCGCTAATTGCTCAAAACTGAACGCCAATGTGTTGGGATGTGCCTAATTGTGTACGGTGTGGACGCCGTTGTTCTTTGCCCATAAGTATCGGAAATTCGTCAATTGATCTGCAAGGGAACCGAGCTGTTGAGCCCTATGCGGTACAGCGGTGTGGTTGAGTGTAATAGTACTGTAGAAGTCAGACTATGAATTTTGCTAAGTCGAAGGCGTTGCAAGGACGGGCTCATGCCCTTATTCCAGGGGGGTGTCATACCTATGCGAGAGGTGATGATCAGTACCCTGAGCAGTCACCAGGGTTCCTTATCAAAGGACATGGATGCCATGTCTGGGACGTCGACGGTAATGAGTTTATCGAGTACAACATGGGTCTTCGGTCTGTGACGTTGGGGTATGCAGATGAGCGCATCCTCAGCGTGGCCAGAAAACACATGCTGGAAGGCAGCAGCTTTACGAGACCTTCGCCGATCGAGGTGGAATGTGCGGAAGAGATGCTCAGCCTCATAGAAGGGGCTGAGATGGTGAAGTTCGGGAAAAATGGCTCGGATGTCACAAGCGCCGCCATACGCCTTTCTCGTGCATACACGGGACGAGACTTAGTCGCTGTATGTGCCGATCATCCATTTTTTTCCGGGGACGATTGGTTTATCGGATCTACCCCGATCTCTGCCGGTATTCCGAAGGCGGTTCAAGAGCTAACGATCAAGTTCACTTATAACTCTCTAGAAAGCGTTCAGGCATTGTTTCAGCAGTATCCCGGCCGAATTGCGTGTCTGATTATGGAGCCGGAAAAAGAGGCGGCGCCAGCCAATGACTTTCTTCGGAAGGTACAGGAGCTTTGCAGAAAGAATGGTTCAGTCTTTGTCCTCGATGAAATGATTTGCGGATTTCGCTGGCACCGTGGTGGTGGCCAGCGATATCACCAGATCATCCCTGACTTGTCGACATTTGGAAAAGCGTTAGCCAATGGCTTCTCGGTTTCCGCACTTGTCGGGAAGAGGGAGATTATGAGACTTGGAGGACTGGATCACGAGCATGAACGGGTATTCTTGCTATCGTTGACGCACGGCGCTGAAACACATGGCTTGGCGGCTGCCAAGGCAGTTATTCAGATCTATAAGCGGGAACCTGTGATTGAAATGATGTGGCGGGCAGGCGAACGGTTGGAGAGAGGTGTCAAGAAGTCAATTGGAGACCATCACCTGCAAGAACACTTCAAGGTGTTGGGGAAACCCTGCTGTCAGGTTTATGCGACCCTGGACGGCGACAAGAATCCATCTCAAGGCTTCAGGACTCTTTTCCTTCAGGAAACAATCAAGAGAGGGATTCTAGCTCCTTCGTTTGTTGTGAGTAGTAGTCATAGCGATACCGATGTCGATAGGACGATTGAGGTAGTTGACGAGGCGTTACAGGTTTACCGAAAAGCACTGGATGAGGGGGTCGATAAGTATCTTGTTGGTCGTCCAGTAAAGCCAGTGTTTCGCCGCTATGTGTAGCGCGCCTGATTCAAGGAGGACCAAGGTTATGAGACAAGCCTTGAGGTATATGGTTATATTGGTAGCGGTGGTACTCACCTCGGGCACCGCATTCAGTGAGTCGGGTTCGTCCAAACCTGATGCCGGGAAAATGCCGACAGATGTTCCTCTATTGCCTGCGGCCACAGGGCAAGCCGAGAAAATGACGAGTCAGGTGATGACGGACAAGCTATCCAATGCGGTCGGCACGGAATATGTTATCGGCGCGGAAGATGTGTTGGACATTACTGTCTGGCGGAACGTCGATTTGTCAAGGCAGGTCCAGGTACGCCCGGATGGGCGGATTTCGATGCCAATCATTCGCGATGTCGTGGCCGTAGGTAAGACACCTACGAAATTGGCTGAGGAAATGACGAACAAGCTGAAGGAGTATGTCCAGAATCCGGTTGTTGCAGTGACCTTGAAGGAAGTCAATAGCTCCAATATTTTTCTCCTGGGTGAAGTGGCCCATCCTGGCAAGTACCCACTGAAGAGCCGGACAACGCTGTTGCAAGGGATCACGATGGCAGGGGGATTTAAGGAAACTGCGGCGAGAAATCAGATCGTGATTTTTCGATTTACCGAAACGGCTCCAGGCATGAAGCGATTTACAGCAAGCTATGATGATATTGTGCTTCGTAGCGGGATCAGTGACAACTTCGAACTGAAGCCTGGCGATACCCTTGTGGTTCCTAGTGAGTCGATGGTGGTGTTTCCTGGTCGATAGGGACAACCAGAAAGGATGGCGGCAGTGGACTATTACGCGCGAGGGGCAAGGACATCAAGATCGCATCTTCTTGTGCCAAGAGCTTTGTCAATCGGGCTTGTGCTGTGTTGGATGCTGGCCCAAGTTGGTTGTCTAGGGCCGGTCACATCAAGGGAATACAAGGCATCTGACGTGCCGACAGAGTTCCTCCTGGGTTCTGAAGACCAGATTGAGATCAATGTGTGGAAGAATCCCGACCTGTCACGCATCACCTTGATACGGCCGGATGGTTATGTATCAATGCCCATTATTGGAGATGTTCAAGCTGCAGGACTCACGGCCGACGCGCTTGCAGCTCAGATTACGGAACGGTTGAAAGGGTATATCCAGAACCCTTCGGTCTCTGTAAACGTGAAGGAGCTCAATAGTTATTCGGTATTTGTCTTGGGTGAAGTCACCAAGCCGGGTAAGTACCAACTAAAGTCATATGTGACGGTGCTCCAGGCCATTTCTATGGCTGGAGGGTTTACAAATTATGCCAGTAAGAATAGGC
>Ga0224510_10000744_pt1 | contig 23381 bp, 22 predicted proteins | sample SF_May12_sed_USG_FD_170161 | JGI IMG/M metagenome (GOLD analysis project Ga0224510, IMG submission 170161) | Sediment microbial communities from San Francisco Bay, California, United States - SF_May12_sed_USGS_4_1 | ecosystem: Environmental > Aquatic > Marine > Sediment | place: USA: California... | reverse complement strand
ACGACCACGCTGCTCTCGACCGGCCGGGTGGATGTCTCGCCGGTGATCACCCACCGATTCCCGCTCGAGCGGTGGCAGGAAGCATTCGACACGACCGCATCAGGTGAGTCGGGCAAGGTCATCCTTGTGCCAAGCGAGACGGTTGGCTCCACCTAGAGGTAGCCGGGGTCCGCCGCCGTCCGCGCCGACGTCGCTCCTCCATCGGGCGGGACGCCGTCGGCCTCCTCGGAGACGAGGTCGACCTTGAACGGCAACCACTCCGGCTCCTGCTCGTCGACGCGAAGCTCGAACGAGTAGGTGCCGGGTTCCGAGAAGACCAGCCCATCGAGATTCAGCGCGAATGGCACGATCGTCTCGTCGAACCCATCGGTCTGCTCACTCGCTCCGAAGCCGAGACGGATCGCGTGCTGCGCTGTGCCTCCCGCGTCGGTGGCGAGAACGGCTGCGGCGCCGTTGGGATCGAGCAAGCGGAGGGTGAGTGAGTGCCGACCTTCCTCGCCATCGCCCAACACGATCAAGGCGCCGATGCCGACGCGATCGTGGCGCGCCGGGAACCGGCGTGTCGCGAGGCGGTTCCACCCCGCCCCCAACACGTACAGCTTCCCCTCGACCGCCTGCACCCCGTCAGCGAGGAACGCCCGCACCCTCATGGCGTCATCCTACGCACGAGGCTCGGCGGGTAGTGTTCGCCGCAAGACGCTGGAAGGGGAACGACGATGCCGGGCACGCTCGACTACCTGCGAGAGGAACTGGCCGCCCTCGAGCGAGACGGGCTGCTGTTGCGCCCGAGAACCCTGGAGAGCGCGCAAGGGGCCCGTGCCACGTACGACGGCCGGGACGTGATCAACCTGGCGTCGAACAACTACCTCGGCCTCGCGAACCATCCTCGGCTGAACGAGGCTGCCTGCCGCGCCGCGATGGAATTCGGTGCCGGGTCGGGAGCGGTGCGCACGATCGCGGGTCAGATGACGATGCACCGAGAGCTCGAGTCGCGGTTCGCTGCCTTCAAGCACGCGGAGGCGGCGCTGATGTTCCAGTCGGGCTTCACATCGAACGCCGGCACCGTCGCTGCGATCCTCACGAAGGACGATGTGATCGTCTCGGATCGTCTCAACCACGCCTCGATCATCGACGGCGCCAGGCTCTCCCGCGCCGAGATCGCGGTGTTCGACCACCGGGACGCGGCCCACGCCGACCGGCTCCTCTCCGAGACGGCGAGACCCGGGAGGCGTCAGCTCCTTATCACCGACGGGGTCTTCTCGATGGACGGCGACATCGCGCCGCTTCCCGATCTCGTCCAGGTCGCCGAGCGGCACGGGGCGATCATGATGGTCGACGATGCTCACGCCAGCGGGGTGCTGGGCGAGGCCGGGGCGGGCACGGTCGACCACTTCGGGTTGCACGGCCGCGTCGACATCCAAGTGGGCACGCTTTCCAAGGCGATCGGCGTGCTGGGAGGCTTCATCGCCGGTCCCTCGCACCTCATCGAGTGGTTGCAGAACCGCGGCCGCCCGTACTTGTTCTCGACGAGCGCACCACCGGCGGTGGTCGCCGCCTGTCTCACTGCGCTCGACGTGATCGCGGACGAACCCGACCGGCTCGAGCGACTGTGGTCGAACACCGCGTCATTCAAAGCGGGCCTGCACGAGCTGGGGTTCGATACCGGGGCGAGCGAGAGTCCGATCACCCCCGTCATCACCCGGGACGAAGCTCGGACCCAGACGTTCGCGGTTCGACTGTTCGAGGAAGGGGTGTTCTGTCCGGCGATCGTGTTCCCAACGGTTGCCAAGGGCCTCGCGCGGGTCAGGACGATCGTGACCGCAGACCACACCGAGGAGGATCTCCACCAGGCCCTGGATGTCTTCGGGCGGGTCGGAGCCGAACTCGGCCTTCGCTGAGGCGCATGCTCAGTCCGCGGTCGCCGCCTTGGCCTGGATGCCGGCGAGGAGGAGCTCGAGCCCGTACTCGAACTGTTCGTCGGGGTCGCACTCGGCGAGGTAGGGGAGCGACGCCACGAGCCGAGGCAGGCGGTCGGCGGGCAACATCGCCAGGATGTCGGCTCCTCCCAGCTTCCCGTGCAGGTCGACGCTCTGATCGCCGCGCGTCGTGCCTGCCGAGAACATCGCCCCTACTTCCATCATCACGACGCCCATGATGTAGCCGCCGATGACGTTGAACACCTGCACCGACGCACGTTCGTCGATGCCGGCTCGACCGATCACTCTGAGGGCGAACTCCATCGGCATCAGCGCTTCGAGATCGGTCATCGGACGCTGGCGGTCTGCCCACACCGCCATGACGTTGGGGTGGTCTCGCAGGACCCGACGCCACTCCCGGGCGCCGTCGCGTGCGACCTCGATCCAGGGCCGATCCTCCTCGGGGAACCGGAACTCCTGCATCACCCGGGCGCAGATCGCGTCGAGCAGGTCTTCCTTGTCCCTGACGTGGTGGTAGAGCGACATCGCTTCGACGCCGACTTCCCTGGCGACCCGGCGCATCGTGACCGCATCGAGACCCTCCTCGTCCATGATGCGCAGGGCGGCCTCGACGACCCGGTCGCGCGTCAGGCGCTCCCTTGGAGTCTCCGCCTCGCGTTTCTTGGTGTGAGCTGGCATCGTCGGTGGTCTCCCCCACGGTCCGGGTCGAGGGGTTGACAGGCTTACGCTGTATGCCTATCCTCCCGTACAACGTAAGCATACACCGTACGTCAACGCTGGCAGCAGCCGGCGCAAGAAGGGGGGAATCGCGGAGATGCGCATCAATCCCGAATCGCTCGCCCGGGCGAGCAGCCGTCATCCGTGGCGAACGGTCGCGATCTGGGTCGTCCTGTTGATCGCGGGCAGCGCCTCGGCCTCGACACTGCTCGGGCCGGCGCTGACGACGGACTTCGACTTCACGAACTCACCCGAAGCCAAGCGCGCCCAGCAGGTGCTCGAGGACCGGCAACTCAGCGAGGACGTGATCACGGAAACGTTCGTCGTCGTCGGGGCGCCGGGCGCGGTCGACGATCCGGCGTTCTCCCAGCGCGTCAACGGATTCATCACCGAGCTTCAGGGGCTCGGAACAGATGTGTTCAGGGCGCTGCCGGGCAGCTATCCGTTGAACGAGCAAGCTGCGGCCGATCCGCAGGTTGCCGCACTCGGACCGATCGATTCCGAAGACGGTTCGGCGGTGTTGTTCACTGGCATCTACGCCGGTGACATCGACGAAGCGACCCCGCACTTCGAGGACGTGGAGGCGGCCCGGGAAGCAGCCTCCACCGACGGTGTCGAGGCGTACATGCTGGGCTCGGTGAGCTCTTCCGAGGACTTCAAGGCCATCTCCGAGGAAGACCTGGCGTTCGGCGAGAGCATCGGGATCGCCGCCGCGATCATCGTGCTGTTGATGGTGTTCGGCGCGATCGTTGCGGGTCTGCTGCCCTTGCTCATGACGGTTCTGTTCACGCTGCCGATCACGCTGGGGATCGTCGGCGTGCTGGGCACGCTCTGGGACTTCAGCTTCTTCACGCCGAACCTGATCACGATGATGGGCATCGCCGTCGGTGTGGACTACGCATTGTTCATCGTGTCTCGGGTTCGTGAGGAGCGGCACCGCGGGCGCGAGAAGCTCGACGCGATCCGCGCTTCGGGTGCGACCGCATCGCGCGCCGTCTTCTTCAGTGGCCTCACCGTGGTCCTGGCCCTCGCCGGCATGTTGGTGGTGCCGACCACGATCTTCCGAAGCCTTGCCGGAGGCGCGATCGTCGTCGTGATGGTCTCGGTCGCTTCATCGATGACGCTCCTCCCGGCAGTGCTGTCCCTGCTGGGGGACCGTGTGAACTGGCCCTGGCTGTCACGCCCGGCAACGATCGCCGTGTTCGTCGCGATGCTGGTCGGGGGCACGGTCGTTGGAGGCGGGCTCGGCGCCGTCGGGGCCCCGCCGGCGTTGGCCGGCATCGGGGGACTCGCCGGGTTCGTCGGGGTGGGCATCATCGTCGGCCGGATGGTGAAGCGCGGAGCCTTCGCTGGCTCCGCTCGCCCCGAGGGATCGAGCCTCAGCACCGAAGGAGGGTTCTGGGACCGTGTCACTCGCGTGGTCATGGGTCGTCCGGTTGCCTGGCTCGCGATCGCCGGGGCGTTCATGGTGGCGTTGTCGATGCCGTACTGGCTGCAGGCTCACCCCGACGGCGACGGCCGAGGCATCAAGACCGGGTTGGCGGGCATCAGCACGCTGCCCGACGGCATCCAGACCAAGGAAGCGTTCGATGCTGTCGTGGAGAAGTTCCCGAAGGCCGGCGCGCAGGCGTCGGTCGAGATCGTCGTTCAGGCCGACGGGGTCGGAACGGCCGGTGAACAGCCGGGTGCACCGGGAGAGCTCGCTCCCGAGTACGCCTCTGCGGTGCGGAACCTCGAGTCCGCGATCGCAGATGACGACACCCTCGGCACGCCATCGCCGGCTCAGGTGAGCTCCGACGGCTCGGTGGCGCTGCTCGAGATCCCTTTGGCGGGCGCCGCGACCGATTCGCAAGGTGAGGTCGCGGTCGCGACGATCGCGACCCTGCGGGAGACCTACGTCCCCCAGGCGTTCGCCTCCACGGCGGCCGAAGTGCTGGTCGGCGGCGACACGGCGTTCGTGAAGGACTTCTTCGACATCTCCGATACGTACACGCCGCTGATCATCCTGGTGGTGCTCGGACTGTCGTTCCTGTTGCTCACGGTCGTGTTCCGATCGATCGTCGTGCCCGTGAAGGCGATCATCATGAACCTGTTGTCGGTGGGCGCCGCCTACGGGCTGATCGTGTTGGTGTTCCAGAAGGGTGGGCCTGCGTTCGGAGAGTCGATCGCGAACCTGCTCGGATTTCAGCAGGTGGATGCCATCGAATCCTGGCTGCCGCTGTTCCTCTTCTCGATCCTGTTCGGGCTGTCGATGGACTATCACGTCTTCCTGCTGACCCGCATCCGAGAGGAATACGACAAGACGCACGACAACGCAGAGGCAGTGGCGTACGGACTGCGCACCACCGGCGGCATCATCACGGGCGCCGCGATCATCATGGTCGCCGTGTTCGCCGGGTTCGCCGCCGGCCGGCTGACGTCGCTGGAGCAGATGGGGTTCGGGCTCGCCGTCGCCGTCTTCCTAGACGCGACGATCGTGCGGTCGATCCTTGTGCCGTCCACGATGCGCCTGCTCGGCGATCGCAACTGGTATCTGCCGGGATGGCTGCAGTGGCTGCCGAAGATCGATGTGGAAGGGCACGAGACGAGCGAGGCGGCCGTCGTGATCCCCGACTCGGCGGGCGAGCTCGTGGAGGCAGAGGCGAAGGACTAGCCGTCTCTGGGTCATATCGCGGAGGGGGCGAAGGCCCCCTCCTCTGCGTGCAGACGGGCTGCGGGGGCCGTTCAGGCTCGGCGATAGGCTTGCGTGATGGGTCGAGACCAGGAGGCCGTGCGTACCGCGATCGGCTCGATCGGCGCGTGGACGTTCGCGTTCGATTCCCGTTCGGTCGGCCAGATCGGCGACGATGCGCGAGCGCTCGAGTCGTCAGGCTACGGAGCCCTGTGGGTGCCGGAGGGATCGAGCTCCCGAGACGTGTTCGCCCACCTGTCCGTGCTCGCCGCGGCCACATCGCGCGTGACGGTCTGCTCGGGCATCGCCAACATCACTGCGCGCGCGCCTGAGGTCATGGCCGGCGGCGCCCGCACGCTCGCCGATGCGTGGGGCGATCGGATCGTGCTCGGCATCGGGATCGGGCACGAGTATTCGACCGAGGCCCGGGGCATCGTTTGGGATCGGCCGCTGGCCCGCATGCGCGCCTATCTCGACCGCATGGACGAGGCGCCGTGGACCGCGCCCGAACCCGCGGCCGGGGTGCATCGCCTGCTCGCGGCTCTCGGTGACGGCATGCTGCGCCTCTCGGCCGATCGCGCACTCGGGGCCCATACCTACTTCGTGCCGGTGGAGCACACCCGACACGCGCGCGAGGTGCTGGGCCCGGATCCCGTGCTCGCCGTGGAACTCACGGCCGTGCTCGAGACCGATGCCGTGCGTGCTCGGTCGGTGGCCCGAGGGTGGACGGCCGGCTACCTCGAACTCCCGAACTACGCGAAGAACCTGGACCGCATGGGGTTCGGGGCGGCGGAGCGAGTCGACGGCGGGAGCGATCGCCTCGTCGATGCCACGGTCGCATGGGGGGACGAGGGAGCGATCGCCGCCCGCGTGCTGGAGCACCTCGCCGCCGGCGCCGACCACGTGTGCGTGCAGTTCGTGAACGGCGACGACGCTGATGTCTGTCTGCCGGCGTATCAGTCGCTCGCACCCCTGGTGCTCGACGCGTGACGCGACCCGTTCCCGCGGCGGGTTCTGGCTCGAGCGCCGAGTCGCTCGGCGACCGCCGGGCTCCGTAGTTCCCGCAGGGCGTCTCGGGCGATCCACCTTGCGCTTCGATCGTCGAGCTCGAGCAGGCCGTGGGCCTCTGCGATCGCTGCATCGCGGAGGGCGAGGTTGCGTTTGCCGATCTGGCGAAGCGCCCAGTTGACCGCCTTCTTGACCGGGGCGCGCTCGTCGGTCGCGGCCCGGCGGATCCTCGGGAGCCAGTCCTCGAAGTACTCGTCGCCGCGATCGCGGTCGTGCACGGCCTGCGTCGCCACGATGCTGAACGCAGCGCGCTTCACGAATTCCTCGTCGCGGCGTGCCCACGCCCGAGCGGCCGCGTCGGCCGACCTCGCAGAGCGGAAGAGGTTGGTGCAGAGCTGGTCGCACAGATCCCACGAATCGACGTCGGCCACCCAGGTTTCCATCTGGGCTCTGGTGACCCGACGCGCGTCGTCGACCATCGACGCCAGGATGCGGGCCTCGTGGATCTCGGTCTCCCACAGATCGAGCGCGAGCGCGTGATCGCCGCGATGGGCTCGGGCGATGCGTCGCAGGTGGGGGATCGATACGCCGAGCGCCCGGTCGACGACGATGCCGACCCGGGCCATGCCCGGCTTCCTCGAAGGGTCGGCCACCGATCGCATCTCGGCGACCACGGAACGGGCGGACGCGTCCGTGGCTCTGCGCGCCATGCAGACAGGCTACCGTCGACGGTAGGGCGCGAGCGGCACGAGATCGAGGCCCATCTTCCGGATGCCGCGGATGATCTCGGGCAACGCCGCGATCGTATGTGGAGCGTCGCCCCCGCCGTCGTGCAGCAGCACGATGGAGCCAGGCCGCACGCGCGCCAGGACGGCCTTCACGATCTGCTTCGAGGTGCGGGACGCGTCCCAGTCTCGCGGGTCGACGCTCCAGAGCACGACCCGTTCCTCCTGCCGCCACGCCTGGAGCACCACGCTGTCGTCGTAGCTGCCGCCGGGCGGCCGGAACAGGGTCGGAGTCGCACCCTCTTCGCGCAGCGTCGTGGCCGTTTGTGCGATCTCGCCCTCGATCCGATGATCGGCGAGGGCGGAGAACGAAGGATCGATCGGGTGGGTGAAGGAGTGGTTGGCGACCACGTGTCCGGCGTCGATCACGGCATGCACGAGATCGGGATGCTGGGCGGCGAGCGAGCCGACCATGAAGAACGTGGCCGTCACCCGCTCGCGGCGCAACACGCGCACGATGGCCTCGGTGTCACCCGGCCACGGGCCATCATCGAACGTGAGCGCGACGGCGTCGGGCACGCGGCGACGGCCGGTCGTTTCGACGCGCACGTCGGCGACATCGCCAGAGATGCGACCGACGGTCGTGATCTCACGGACCCGGAAGGTCGCAAGGGTGCGTTGGACGAAGGCGTTGGTGCGGCCGCGGATCACCGTCGACACCCGTGCCGTGCCCTCCGCGCGATCTTCGCCGGGAACGAGGGCGATGCGATCGCCGCGCGCCAGCAGGTGCGTGGGGTTCGGCGGCTGGCCGTTGAGTTCGATGTGTCCTCGCGAGATGTGGCGTTCGAGGACCGAGCCGGTGACCGAGAGCAGTCGCCCGTCGCGGGCGCGCAGTCCCTGTCGAGCGGCATAGACCTCGAACGTGGTGCCCTGCGGAACGAGGGCGGGCTCGTGGTTCACGCGCACTCGAACGTCGGGCGGAGGAGTGGGAGTTGCGCCGACGGTGGTCGTGCATCCCGGAGCCGCGAGGGTCAGGGTCGCAGCGAGCAAGGCCGCGACGATCGACCGGGGGAAGGCAGCTCCACTCGACATCTGGTTGCTGCATCATGACACGGCCGCGATGGGAGGATGATGCCGTGCCTCACGGAACGCCCGCGACCGACGATGGAATCGATGCCCCGCCGACCGGCGCCGAGCGCAAGCCCGGCTCGATGACGTTCGTCCTCGTCGACGCTGCGGCGCTGCTGACGTTCGTCGCTGTTGGGTTGCGGTCGCATCGCATCGGCGCCGTCGCCGAGGTGGCGGCTCGCAACGCGATCCCGCTTGCGGTGATGTGGACGGTGACGAGCATGGTCGTCGGAACGTACCGGCGACGCGATCTCGCGTCCCTCGCCGTCACCTGGGTCGTCGCCGTGCCGGTAGCGCTCCTCGCTCGCACATGGTGGGTGGGTTCGCCGAGCGGCGACCGCATCGTGGTCTTCGTGGCCGTGGGCCTCGCGTTCACCGCCCTGTTCCTGCTGATCGGCCGAGGACTCCTCGGCGTGGCGGTGCGGGGCGGTCAGTAGCGGTCGTCGCGGATCGGAGGCAGGTGCTCCGGATCGCGGTTCGCCTCGTTCTCTCGATACCGGGTGACGCGCTGCTCGGAGAGCTGCCTGTCGTACTCCGCGCGGAACGCACGTGTCCTCCGCTTGATGCCCCACCACGCAAGCGCCGCGAGCACCGTCACCGTGAGAAGGGCCGTGATCACGAGGAACACGACCGCCTTGAGCACGGCCCCGAGCACGCCGAAGATCGCGGCGAGCAGCAGCAGGATCAGCACGAGTATGAACATCGCTCCCCTAGCCTACGGCTGATCTGGCGAAGCGTTCGATGCGCTCGGCGAGAGCGTCCGGGTGTTGCAGCGGGAGGTCGTGGATGCCGCGCATCCACGCGATCCTCACGGCTCGCCCACGGGTCAGGTCCCGGACCCGGCGGACCGCGCGGCGCGAGTGCTCGTCGCGCTCGGCATCGACACCGTGGGCGACGATCGCGAGCACTGGTCCCTGTACGCGGGCCCACAGCTCGTCGGGCTCCTGTTCCCAGATCGCGCGCAAGATGCGGAAGTGGTTCGACCGGGCGAGGCGCGGCGCGATCGTTCCGTCGGGTCGCACCCGCATCACCGCCAGCATCTGTGCCTCGAGCTCGGGGGTCAGGTCGACCGAATCGGCGGTGAACGTGCGCATCAACCCTCGGAACTCCTCGAGCGGCATGCCGTCGAGATGCGGAGGAGCCAGCGACCTCTTGGCCTCGAGCCACGTCATCTCGTCGCGCATGCGGTGGAGCCCGCCGTCGACGAGCACGGCGCCCCCGATCGCCCCCGGGTGCCGAGCGGCCAGCTCGAGCGCGACCATCGCTCCCCACGAGTGACCCACGATGATCGGTCGGCGCGAACGGGTGGCGCGGACGACCGCCAGTGCGTCGGCGACGATGTGATCGAAGCCGTATCCGCGGTCGGGCTTGCGGCTCAGGCCGTGGCCGCGCGCGTCATACGTGACGACTCGAGCTCGTCGACGCAGTCGCGGGAGCATCTGATCCCAGACACGTTGGGACGATGCCAGTCCATGATGGAGGAGCAGGTCGGGCGCGCCGGCCGATGGACGCTCGAAGACCCGGACGGCGAGCTGCACGCCTGCATCGACGACCACCCAGCGGTCCTCCTCGGGCATACTGCGCAGCATGACAGACGGCTTCCACTCCCCGCTCGCGCCTCAGGCGAACGCAGGAAAGGTCGCGCTCGTGACCGGCGGGGGAACCGGGATCGGCCGCGCGACGGCGCTGGAGTTCGCGCGCACCGGGGCTGCGATCGCCATCTGCGGCCGGCGTCGCGAACCGATCGAAGCCGCCACCGCCCAGCTGGAAACGAGCGGCGCCGAGGTGTTCGGCGCGACCTGCGATGTCCGCGAGCCCGAGCAAGTCGCCGGGTTCCTCGACGGGGTTGCGGAGCGCTTCGGCCACATCGACGTGCTCGTCAACAACGCCGGTGGCCAGTTCGCTGCCGCGGCCGAGGACATCTCGCTCAAGGGGTTGCGTGCGGTTCACCGGCTGAACATCGATGCGGTGTGGCAGGTCACCCACGAGGTCGCGACACGGTGGATGATCCCGCGGCGGTCCGGGTCGATCTTCTTCCTCGGGTTCAGCCCTCGCCGGGGCATCCCGATGATGGCGCATTCATCGATGGCGCGATCGGCCCTCGAGACGATGGCGGCGTCGCTGTCCAACGAGTGGTCGCGCTACGGCGTCCGAGCGATCTGCATCGCCGCCGGCTTGATCGAGACCGAAGGGCTGGAGCCGTACGGGGGTCAGCAGGTGCTGGCCGAGCACGCGGCCATGGTTCCCATGCGCCGGGCGGGGCTCCCCGAGGAAGTGGGTGCAACGATCGCCTTCCTCGCTTCGGCGGGTGGTGCCTACATCACGGGTTCGACCGTGCTCGTCGACGGCGGGTCCGATGCCTGGGGACAGGGCACGGCGCCTCCCGAGCTCGAACCGCCGCGAGCCTGAGTGCCTCCTTGCGACCCGAGCGACGGTTCGCGCAAGATGGGTGTGATGGATGCCAGGCGCCCGAACTCCGAGCTCGATCGACGGGCGTTCCTGCGGCGGCTGGCCGCCGCGGGCGTCGCGCTCCCGTCCGCCGCCGCCCTCGTGGCTGCGTGTGAGCGAAAGTCGGCCCCCGAGGCGGCGCAGCGCCCGATCCTGTCCAGCCCCCAGGGACCGACGTTCGAGAGCGGCAAGCCGGTGGAGAAGACCGCCGTGCTCAAGGTCTACGAATGGCGTGAGTACCTGTCGAAGGGAACGCTCTCCTCGTTCGAGCGCTCGTTCCCTGATGCGGACGTCAAGGTCGAGGTCGAGAGTTTCACGCACATGGACGAAGCGATAGCTCGGCTTCAGGATCCTGCCTCCCAGTTCGACGTCTTCTTCCCGACGATCGACGCCCTGCCGGGGCTCATCGAGATGGGCTTGGTGCGTCCGCTCGATCACGACCAAGTGCCGAACGTCGGCAACCTCTGGGGATGGTTCCGAGGTGGTGACGGTCCCTTCTACGATCCCGGACAGCGCTACTCGCTGCCGTACACGGTGTACGTGAGCGGCGTCGCCTGGCGCGACGACCTCGTCGCGCCGGCCGATGCGCCCGACGCGACCGGCGACCCGTACGCCGTGTTCTGGAACCCCGACTATCGGGGCCGCGTGGGGATGTACGACGGCTATCTGGAGGCGATGTCGTTGGCGCTGCTGCGCGACGGAGTGCTCGACGTGCGCGCTGCGAGCGACGGGCAGCTCGACGCGGCAGCCCGAGCGCTCACCGATGCCGTCGCGATCACCGATGTCCGCTTCACCAACGACGGTGTGGAGGAAGGGTTGCCAGAAGGTGTCTTCGCCGCTCACCAGGCCTGGTCGGGCGACGTACTCGCCGCTCCTCGCTATGCCGCGTCGGAAGGCGACGCCGACCTCGAGCGGCGGTTGCGGTTCTGGTCGCCGCCAGGCTCGGAGAAGATCGTGGGCTGCGACCTGATGGCCGTCTGCGAACGAGGTCGGCATCCAGACCTCGCGCATGCGTTCCTGAATCACCTGCTCGACACCGATGTCGGACGCGAGAACTTCTGCTGGAACGGCTACCAGCCGCCGCTCGAAGGGGTGACGCGCGAGTCGTTCGCCTCGCCCGACTCGCCGTGGCACATGGAGGTGCCGCCGAACCTGCTCAACACGCTCCTCGACAACGAGGCCTTCGCCGATGCGCAGATGCTGGTCGGCTTCGGTCCGAGCGAGCGGGCCCGCTGGCTCGACTACTGGAAGCGCGTCACCCCAGCCACCTGATCGGGCGATCCCGCCCGCTCCGGCAGCCACGTGAGGTCGGCATCGTAGGCTTCGAAGACAGCCCGGAACTCACCTGTTGTTGCGTCGACGACCTGCACGAGCACGTTCTGCGGCGTGCATCCGTCGCCGTCTCCCGTGCGGGCCGGCGAGACGAAGTCGCCCTTCGCCGTGAAGTAGCAGAGATCGTTCGTGAAGTAGACCCACGAGGGACCCCAGTCGACGCCCTCCGCAGGATTCTCGACCTCGGCCAAGGTCACCGATACGTCGGTGCCAGCCTCGGCACCCGGGAGGTCGCGCCAGGCGGTGACGGGATCGACGTCGGTCGCGAAGCCATCGACAGGTACGAGTTGGTAGCCGAACGTCCCGGGGATCTCCTGGCGGACCGACTGGTGCAACGCCGCGTACGGCTGCGCTCCGCCGGCGCTCGAGCACGAAACGCCCAGCAGTATCAGGGCCACGGCATAGGCGGATCGTCGCACCCGCCGAGCCTACCCCGGGCACCGAACTCGCCGACAGGCAGCTGCAGGGGTTCCCGCCGGCCCGCTCGAGCGGTAGCGTTCGAGCGAGACCGCGAGGGGGAGGGACGCCATATGTACGGCACCGTGGCGAGGACGCGTATCAAAGGGGAGAACCGAGCACAGCTGCAGCAGGTCATCGAGCGACAGGCATACGAGGAGGTCCCGGGCTTCGTGGCCTCGTACACGCTGTTCGAGAACGACAGCGACGTGGCATGGATCTTCGCGGTCTTCACCGACCGGGAGTCATACGAGCGCAACGCCGATGAGCCCGCACAGCATGAACGCTACGTCGAGTATCGAGCGTTGCTCGAAGAGGATCCCGACTGGCACGACGGGGAGATCCACAAGGGCTAGGAGCGCCGCCGCGGTACTCAGGGTGATGGCGCCATGCGGGAGCGGGGTGCCGTCAGGCCGGCCACGACGATGCCAACGGTCGCGATCACGATCACGGTCATCGCCGCTCGCAGATCGATCGTCTGGGCCACGTACCCCAGCAGCGGCGGACTCCAGATGAATCCGGTGTAGCCGACCGTCGTCACGGCGGCGATCGCGCTCGAGGGGTCTTCGTCGATGTCCTCCGTGAGGCTGAAGCCCGCAGGCGCGGCCGCGCTGATCATGAAACCGAGGATCAGATATGCGACGCCGACGACGGCGAGGTTGTCGGTCAGCGTCGCGAGCAGGCCACCGGCGAGCGATCCGAGGCCGGCGACGATGATCGTCGTGCGGGCGCCGAGTCCGAACAGGACCCTTCCGGCGAACATCCGGCCGAGGAAGATCGCGCCGCTGAACGCGATGAACGCCATCGCCGCGACGCCGGCCGAAGCGTCGAGCTGCTCACGCAGGTACAGCCCCGACCAGGTATCCATGGAGCCTTCGACGAGAAAGGCGAACAACACCGTGAGAGCGGGCACCCACAGCGCGGGCGTCCGGAACAACGCCGAGACCGAAAAGGCGGTCTGCACGCCCTCCGGGCTCCGTTCGGCCGGGGTCGTTCGTGAGGTCCATGCGGCGGTGACCACCAGGCTGAGGCCGGCGACGACTAGTCCCCAGCGGAAGTCCATGCCGGCCACGAGCACGGAACCTGCGATGGCCGCGCCCGTCACTCCGCCCAGGGCGTACGACGCGTGGAGCCATTGCAGTACCGGCCGACGGGTTGCCACCTCGACGCGCTGTGCGGCGACGTTCAGGTAGACGTCGATCAGCCCGTTGCCCGCACCGACGAGGAGGAACCCGATCACGACGAAGGTCGAGGGTTGATATGCGATCACGATCGATCCTGCGGCCAGCACCGTCATCGAGAGCGGCACGGTGACCGACAGGGGTAGACGTTGGAGCCGGGGGGCGAGCACCAGCATCACGACGACGGCTGCGATCGACAACATCATGTAGAGACCGCCGAGCCGGCTGTCGGTGAGCTCGTGGAACCGCTGGAAATCGAAGACCAGGATCACCCAGACACCCCAGTACTGCCCGAACGCCAGGTATCCGGCGAGCAACGGGAGCGTGGCCCGCCGAGCGACGTCGGCTTCCAGCTGGGGGGCCGGGCCGCGTGGGGCGGCTCCCGTCAAGGGGTTGCCGAGCTCGTCCATCGGCGCATGATGCCACGGGGATTGAACGACCGTTCGGGAGTTGACCGATGATGGTTCGTCTGGACTAGACTCCGCGACCATGGCAGGCGGAGAGGTTCAGCTCGTCGATCTGGTGAAGCGGTTCGGCGACTTCACCGCGGTTGCCGGCATCAACCTCGACATGCCTTCGGGCGAGTTCTTCTCGCTGCTCGGCCCGTCGGGCTGCGGCAAGACCACCTCACTGCGGATGATCGCGGGGTTCGAGCGGCCGAGCGAGGGCCAGATCCTTCTCGATGGGGTCGACATGGCACAGACGCCCCCGCACAAGCGCAACGTGAACACCGTCTTCCAGAACTACGCGTTGTTCCCTCACCTCACGGTCGAAGAGAACGTCGCGTTCGGCTTGAAGTACAAGAGCGTGTCGAAGCACGAGGCGCACGAGCGAGTGCGGAACTCCCTGGAGCTCGTCGCGCTGACGGGCTTCGAGAAACGCCGGCCCACCCAGCTCTCGGGAGGCCAGCAGCAGCGCGTTGCCCTCGCCCGCGCCTTGATCTTGAACCCAGCCGTCTTGTTGCTCGATGAGCCGCTCGGGGCCCTCGACGCCAAGTTGCGCAAGCGCCTGCAGATCGAGCTGAAGGCGCTGCAGGAAGAGGTCGGCATCACGTTCATCTACGTCACGCACGATCAAGAGGAAGCGTTGACGATGTCCGACCGCATCGCGGTGATGTCGCAGGGTCGCGTCGAACAGGTGGGTCCGCCGAAGGAGATCTACGAGGAGCCCGCAACCGCGTACGTGGCAGACTTCCTCGGCGTGTCGAACCTGATGGACGCAACGGCCGCCGGCCAGTCCCAGGGCGGATGCGCGGTGTCGATCGGCGAGTTCTCGTTCGTGGCGGGCCAGGGCGATGAAGACACGCGAGGACAGGCGAAGGTGACCATCCGTCCCGAGCGCGTCGGGCTCGAGGCGCAGGGGGCGACGGGCGAGAACCGAGTGCCGGGCATGATCGAGCGTGTGGTCTACGTGGGGTCGGTGCTGCAGGTGATGGTGAACCTCGCGCCCGGCCAACGCATCCAGGCCTGGATGCAGAACGAGGGCGAGACCTTGCCGTTCGCGTCGGGCACACCGGTCACGGCGCACTTCCCTCGTGAGGCGCTGCGCGTGCTTCCCGACGCGGGCCCCGCGGTCATCGAGAGCGGCGAGCTGTAGGGTCTACACCTGCGCGAACCCACCGACGTCGGCCGGTTCCTGTCCTTTCGAGAAGCGACGGTAGAGCAGGTAGCCCACGAGCACGACCGTGATCGTCGCGACCAACATCACCGTCGCTGCCGCGTTGACCGCCGGGGTCGGTGAGGACCGAGCGGCCGAGTAGATCTTCACCGAGAGCGGCTCGCTGTCGGCGGTGCCCGACAGGTAGCGCACGATCACGAAGTTGTCGACCGAGTCGGCGAACACGACGGCGACGCTGGCGAGGATCGCCGGCGACAGCAGGGGAAGGAGCACGCGTCGAAGCGATTGTCCCGGCCTCGCCCCCAGGTCCAGCGCAGCTTCCTCATACTCAGGACCGATCGACAGCATCCGCGCGCGCACGATCACGACCGAATACGACATCTGGAACGTCGCCAGCCCGAGGATCTGCGACGTGGTGCCGAGCGGTATCAGGTTGTCGATGAGCTGGGTGAACATCAGGAACAGCGAAACACCGAGGATCATCTCGGGCACGACGAACGACAGGAGCATCATGAAGTTGGCCCCGCGAGCGGGGCGGCCGTGCCACCTGTCGATGCCGATCGCGAACGCGGTACCCAGTGGCACCGCGATCAGCACCGTGATGATCGACAGACGGAAGGTCTGGAACATGGCCGCGCGCAACGAGGGGTCGGTGAACAGAGCGTCGAACGGCTCACCGGTCCACCAGCGCAGCGAGAATCCTTGCCACGTGCTGCGCGAGCGTCCCGCGTTGAACGAGAAGACGACCGCGATCACGACCGGGATCAGCGACCACAGGAGGTAGCCCAGGGTGACCAGGAGCAGGCCCCATGGCTTCCTCCATGGATTGCGGAACAATCGAGGGCGCCGGGGTGTGCTGCCGACGACCGGGTCGAGCGCGACGTCGCTCATGCCCGCTCCGCCGCTCGACGGGTCTCACGCAGGTAGTACCCCATCGGGATCACCACGATCAGCATCAGCACGATCGTGAGTGAGCCGGCCTCCTGGCCTTGCCCCGGCTGGAACACCGCGAGGTTGATGAGGTTGCCGAGCATCGACGTGTTCTGCGATCCCAACAGGTCGTTCGTGTAGTAGTCGCCGAACATCGGCAGCGACACGATCACGAGGCCTGCGAGGATCGCGGGCTTCGATAGCGGTAGCGTGACCCGGCGGAAGGTGTGGAACGGGCTGGCTCCCAGATCGCGACCGGCCTCGAGCATGCTCTGCTCGATGCGATCGAGCGAGCCGTACAAGGGCAGGATCATGAACGGGATGTAGCCGTAGACGAGCCCGAGGATCACGGTGACCGGCTTGCCTGAGAGCCAGTTGACGGGCTCGGCGAAGATGCCCCAGATGTCGTCGACGTAGCCGCCTGGCTGCAGCAGCGATTGCCACGCGTAGATGCGCATCAGGTAGCTGATGAAGAAGGGCGCCACGAGCATGAGCAGGATGGGGACCCGGAACTTTCCGGCGTACCGTGCCGTGTAGTACGCGACGGCGTAGCCGACGACCAGGCAGATCGCGCTGGCAGCGAAGACGTAGGCGAAGGTGCGGATCAGCGGTTCCTGGTAGATCGCGGGTGACACGTAGAACTTCTCGAGCGTCGTGTCGAACGTACCGAAGCTCCAATACCAGGGCTGGTACACGGGCAGGGGCGTACGGAAGAGCGGCTCGACCGTTCCGAACGCGACCGACAGGACCGTGTAGAAGGGCAGGATGAACAGCAGCACCAGCCAGAGCGTGCCCGGCAGCGTGAACGTGGGCCAGTACCAGCGCGGGAACCAGGCGCCGCCTCGGCCCGCAGCCTGGTCCTCGCGACTTCGTTTGCCCCCTTGGGGCTCCGCGGTGGCTTCCGCGCTCGCCACCTAGCCGCCGGCCTGGATCTCGCTCCAGGCGTCGAGCCAGAGCTGGTCGACCTCGGGTGCGAGCTGGCTCTGCACCAGTCCCGTCGTGAACATCTCCTCGGTCACGACCGCCTTGTTGAGCTGCGGTGCGACGACGCCGTCGGCGATCAACGAGTCGGGATCGATCGTCGTGAACGGGGGCTGGTAACCGTTCCAGTCCGCGAAGTTCGTGTAGCCCCATTGCTCGTCGAGGAAGAAGTTCAGGAATTCGTGTGCGAGCCGCGGGCTCTGTGCGGTGGTCGGGATCACGATCGTGTCGTTGCCGATCAGGCCGGGTTCGCCTTCCGGGTACCAGTACCCGAGCACATCCTCGCCGGTCCCCTTCGGCAGGTACCACTTCGCACCGACGATGTCACCGGACCACGACTGCGAGACCGTGAATTCGCCTTCGGGCAGCTTCGCGAAGGTGCCGTTGATGCGGAGCTGGCCGTCGAGGTCGTTGATGATCTCGAGGATCGAGTCCTTGGCAGCCGTGATCGATGCCGGGTCGCCGGTGTTCGGATCCATGACGCCGTTGCGGACCAAAGCCATGCCGATCGCGTCGCGGTATGAATCGTAGTAGGCGATCTCGCCCGTATAGTCCGGGTTCCACAACAGGTCGTAGCCCTGCGCGGAAGCGTCCGCATCGTCGACCCGGTCGCGCCGGTAGGCCACGCCGGTGGTATAGATCGTGTACGGCACCGTGTAGCGCGCGCCCAGGTCGTAGAAGGGGCCTGGGTCGGAGAAGCTCTGCCACACGTTCGAAGCGAGGTTCGGGACGAGCTCGAGGTTCAGCGGCTGGATCAGATCGCTCTCGACGAGGCGCGCGATGTAGTCGGTGGTCGGGAAGAAGACGTCGGGCTGGATCTGGCCGGAGACGAGCTTCTGAATGCCCTCCTCCATGTTGTTGAAGGTGGTCCACTCGATCGTGACGCCGTACTCCTCCTCGAAGGCCTTCAGGACCTTCTTGTACATGTAGGCATCCCAGTTGTAGACCTGCAGCGTCGCGCCCTCTTCGATCGGGGTGCTGGCAGCGATCGGATCTCCATTGAGGGGCAGCTCGACCGGGTTGTCGGGACGGGCGAGACCGACGGCTGCGGCACTTCCTCCTCCGCTCTCCGTTGTGCCGGGCTTGGCGCACGCGGCCAGGATCGCGGCCAGCGAGGGCACGGCGATCGCACCTCCGGCGGCCCGGCCGATGAACTGACGCCTCGACCAGCGATTCTCCATCGGGTGCCTTCCTGCCATGTTCGTGCCTCCTCGCTACCTGGCCCAACACGGGCTGAGCGGCCGTTCAAAGCGGATGTGGCTGAGTACCATAGGCGCACCGTGTCATGCAAGTGTCACCCATGTTCGCCATATCCCGGTAGTCCGTTCGGACCCCGCCACTGATGCATACGTTCGAGAGGGCGATCGTGGTTGGCGCCGGCTTCGCCGGTCTGTCCGCGGCCCGAGCGCTCGCCGATGCCGGACTCGCGGTGACCGTGCTCGAGGCTCGAGAACGCGTGGGAGGCAGGGTCTGGTCGACCACCCTCACGAACGGCGCCATCGTGGAGCTGGGGGCGGAGTGGATCCGGGCAGACGACGCCGTGGTGCGCGAAACCGCCGAACGCTTCGATGTCGATCTCGCGGAAACCGGGGCGTCGTACTCGCGGCGCGAGCCCTGGGGGCCGGGGGCGGCCCCGCTGGCCGACCAGGAGCGGTTCCTCGAGCTGGCGGACGCAGCGCTCGCAGCGCTGGTTCCCTCGCAGGTGGAGACGCTAACCGTCGGGGCGTTCCTCGAGACGGTCGAAGGGGATGATGCCGCGCGCTCGATCGTGACGAGTCGTCTCGCCGGAACCTGCGCCAACGATCTCCATGAGGTGGCCCTCGCGTCGTTCGGCGGTGAGCGGCCATTCGCTTCGCACGACGAACGGTTCTTCCGGGCTGGTTCCGGCAACCAGTCGATCGCATCCGAGCTCGCGGCTTCGCTGCCCGACGTGCGCACCGGTCACGCGGTCGATGGGATCGAGCACTCTGACGGCCGGGTGACGGTGCGTGTCGGGCCGCTCTCGGAGCACGCAGACGCGGTGGTCGTGGCGGTGCCGGCCCCGATCGCGGCTCGGCTGGTCTTCACGCCGGCGTTGCCGGCGGACCTCGCAACGGCGCTCCGGTCGCTGGTGATGGGCGCCGCGTCGAAGTTCGCGGTCGCGACGAAGGAGCGGCCAGTCCCCAGATCGCGCCAGCTCGCCGACATGTCGATGTGGTGCTGGACTGCGAACGGTCGTGATGGCAAGACTCGGCGATGCGTCTCGTCGTTCGCCGGGTCGCGTGAGGCGCAGGAATCGCTCGGAACGACACGCGGTGAGCTCGCGCCCTGGCTCGAGGCGGTGCGAGCCATGAACCCCGACCTCACGCTCGTGGATGAGCCCGTGATGTATGCATGGGCCGACGACCCATACACGCTCGGCGCCTATTCCAGCTGGGACCCCGCGTCGTGGATCCGTCGCGATGTTCTCGCTCGACCCGTCGGTCCGATCGCGTTCGCCGGTGAGCATACCGAGCACGACCGGCACGGCACGATGGAAGGCGCGCTCCGTTCGGGTCGGCGGGCGGCACGTCAGCTGCTCGAGCGCTCGGATTGACGCGGCGCGTGGTGCCCGGCGACATCGCGGGCGTCGTTGCTAGCATCCGGGCCTCCGCGCGAGACATCAAGAGGAAGGATCAAGCGTGAGCGAGCCGACCGCCCAACCCGTGCTGCTGGTCGAGGACATCGGCCCCGTCCGTCGCCTCACGATGAACCGCCCGGGTGCCCTGAACGCCTTGAACGAGGAACTGGTTGCGGCGATGTCGGAAGCGATCAGGGCCGCCGGTGCCGATGACGGGGTCAGCGTCGTGATCCTGCGAGGGGCGGGCCGCGCCTTCTGTGCCGGCTACGACCTGAATGAGGACGCCGAAGGCGGCGAGCACGACGCTCGCCACTGGCACGAGGAACTCGCCCTGTCGACCGAGCGCATGCTCGAGTTCACCGACTGCCCAAAACCGACGATTGCCCAAGTGCATTCCTACTGCCTGGCCGGCGGCACGGATCTGATGCTCGCGTGCGATCTCGCGGTCGCGGCTGACGACGCCAAGTTCGGCTACGTCGACATCCGATTCGGCTCGGGCGTCGTCTCGATGTTCCTGCCATGGGTCGTGGGTGTGCGTCGGGCGAAGGAGCTGCTGTTCACCGGCGAGGATCGAGTGGATGCGGAGCAGGCACTGCGCATGGGGATGGTGAACCGCGTCGTGCCAGCTGCCCGACTCGACGACGCGACTCTGGCGCTCGCCGACGACATCGCGAAGAACGAGCCATTCGTCATCGAGACGACGAAGCGGGCGGTGAACCGTGCGTGGGACGTGGCGGGGTTCCGAGCGGCGATGACCGCCAATACAGAGCTCGACGTGATGATCGAGACCGCGAACCTGCCGGCCCGCGATGAGTTCCGTCGCATCACGCAGCGCGACGGCCTCAAGGCGGCGATCGCCTGGCGCGATGAGCGATTCCGCGGAGCTCAGGCGTGAGCTCGCGCCGGCCGGAGGCCCGTGACGATCTCACGCCCTTGCTGGCGCCCCGCTCGATCGCGGTCGTCGGAGCGTCGGAATCTCCTGACTCATGGGCTCCCGAGATCGAACGTTCGCTCCGCCACGTCGGCTACGACGGCGAGCTCTATCCGGTCAATCCGAAGTACGACAGCGTCTGGGGTCGTCCGTGCCTGCACTCGATCGAGGAGTTGCCACGAGGCGTCGATCTCGTCGTGTTCGTCGTGCCCGCACGCGTTGTGGTGCGCATGATCGACGACTGCGGTGCGCGAGGCGTGCGGGGCATCATGGTGGTGTCGTCGGGGTTCGCCGAGGCCGGTGAGGAGGGCGTCGCGCTGCAGGCACAGCTGCGCGAGGCCGCGATCCGCACCGGCATCCCGGTGCTCGGTCCCAACGTCGAGGGGTTCGTGAACTACGTCGAGCGGGTCGCCCCCTACGGCACGACGCCGCCCCCCGAACCCCGCGCCGGATCGATCAGCGTGATCAGCCAAAGCGGCACGGTGGCGTGGGCCATGAACCAGCTCGCCTCTGATCGCGGTGTCGGATTGCGGATCATCCTCGGCGTCGGGAACGAGGCGGTGCTCGGGCTCGGCGACCTCTTCGAGTGGGCCGCCGGAGATCCCAAGACGAAGGTGGTGACGAGCTACATCGAGACGATGCGCGACGTCGACCGCATCGGTCGCGGACTCGACGCCCTGCGACGTGCCGGCAAGCCCGTGCTGATCTGCGCGCCGGAAGGTCGCAGTGAGGCGGCACGTCGATCGATCGTCGCGCACACGGGAGCGCTGGCCGGAAACACGACCTTGCGCGACGCATGGCTCCGGGCGCAGGGGGTGATCCTTATCGAGGATCCCGTCACGATGTTCGAGGCAGCCGTGCTGCTCTCGAAGGTCAGGAAGCTCCGCACGACCGGCGTGGCCGCCGCCCTTCAGTCGGGTGGCGCCTGCACGTTGTTCGCCGAAGCCGCGGGTGCCACGGGTCTCGACCTTCCCGAGTTCTCGACAGCCACGAAGCGCACGCTGAGGAAGGTGCTTCCACATTTCGCCTCGCAGAACAACCCGCTCGACGTCACGGGGCAGGCGGCGGTCGAGACCGATATGTATGAAGGGGCGCTCGAGGCCCTCGCGAACGATCCCGCGATCGGCCTGATCGCGTTCGACGCGTTCCCTCCGAGGCTCGAGGGGGAGACCCCGTGGGCCGACCCGGTGCTGGCGACCGTGAAGGAACTGCAGCGAGCGACCGGCGTGGCGTTCGCGAGCGTCGCGATGAGCCCGCTCGCCTACATCCCCTCGGCCAAGGCCTTCACCCGCACGCACACGCTGCCCTTCTTGCAGGGGCATCACGCCGCCGCAGGAGCGATACGGGCCCTGGTCGAATTCCAGGGCTCGAAGGGCCGCTCCACGGCCGACGATATGCCGGCCCACGCCAACCGCGCGAAAGCCCTGCGGGTGTTGAAGGGACGGGAGGGACCGATCGACGAGGAGACCGGGGCGAGGATCTTGCGCCTGTACGGCGTCGCCCGCCCGAAGGAGCGTTCGCTGTCAACGCCCGAACAGGCCGCAACGTTCGCCCGCTCGATCGGGTTCCCGGTCGTCGTGAAGGCCCAAGCACCGGAGATCCCGCACAAGGCCAAGCTCGGAGGGGTTCGGCTGGGCTTGCGCAACGCCACCGATGTCGAGGTTGCCGCCGCCGAGGTGCTCGAGGCCGCGAAGCGTGCCGGCGCGAAGGCTCCGAAAGTGCTCGTGCAGCAGATGGTGCGCGGCGCCGAGGTGCTGGTCGGCGCGGTCGTCGACGAACGGTTCGGTCCGATGATCACGGTGCGGCCGGGAGGGGCGCTCGCCGAGGAAGGCGACGCGGTGTTCGTGCCCTGTCCACTCAGGCCGGGCCAGGCGAAGCGCTTCTTAGTCGAGCAGGCACCGCTGTGCGGCCTCGATCCTGATCTGCACGATCTCGCGGCCGCCGCGAAGGCGGTGGCGGCCATCGCCCGCATCACGCACGATCTCCGCGACCGGCTCGCCTCGTTCGAGGCGAACCCGCTGCTCGTCGGTGAGCGCGGGGCGGTCGCGGTCGACGCCCTCGCAGAAGTCCGGCGCGGGTGATCTTCGGCCTCGCGGCCGCGCTCGGATTCGGGCTCGCCGACTTCACGGGGGCGGTCTCCGGCCGTCGCATCGGGAGTCTGCCGACCGTCCTCATCGCGCAATTCCTGAGCGCAGGCGTGATGACGCTGGTTCTGATCGCAGGCGGGCATAGCCCCGGCGTGCTGGCGCCGTACGTGATCTTCGTGGCGATGAGCGCGGCGTCCTCGGCCGGCGCCTACCTCTCGCACTACCGGGCGCTGCAGCTGGGTCCGGTCGCCGTCGTCTCACCGGTCAGCGCGACCTTCGCCGTGGTCGGGGTCGCGCTCGCAGTGCTCGTGCTCGGCGAACGACCTGAACCGACGGTCCTGTTGGGCGGCGCGATCACGGTGCTCGGCGCGATGCTGACCTCGACGGATCTCGCCAAGCTCTTCGCGGGGACCCACACGCGCGCTCCCGGTCTGCCGTGGGCGCTCGTCTCGGCGGTGCTGTTCGGCGTCGGGGGGTTCTTCCTCGGGTTCTTCGCGCAGGAGGTCGGATGGGTGCCGGGCCTGTGGGCGACCCGAGTCGCTCAACTCGTGGTCTTCGGCGTGATCGCGGTCGTGCGGCGGCGCGAATTCGGATCGGTCGGGTGGAACGCCGGCCTCCTGCTCGCGCTCGGAT